>Ga0123355_10015756_pt1 | contig 11887 bp, 6 predicted proteins | sample TergutEmb28metaG_3_FD_89872 | JGI IMG/M metagenome (GOLD analysis project Ga0123355, IMG submission 89872) | Embiratermes neotenicus P1 segment gut microbial communities from Petit-Saut dam, French Guiana - Emb289 P1 | ecosystem: Host-associated > Arthropoda: Insects > Digestive system > Gut ... | reverse complement strand
AATTTGAAAATCTTAGTACTGTGGTGAGAATTGCCCCAAAAAATGATACCATAAGATATAAGGGAATGTGCATAAGAAAAATAGATATTTCTCAGTCCATCTGTTGACATGAAAGGTTTAATCATCCTGATGGCATAACTTGCTCTATGTAATAATGAACCTTTAGTTTACACAAAGTGAGGCAGTTAGGTGAGAAAAAGACTGCTGTGTTCAGTTCTCTTTAGTTTCATGAGATTTAAGTTCAAGTTGTCATTAACACATGTCTTACACTTTCCTTGAATATTGAAAATCAAATCATTTATCTTGTAAGCATGTCATATGATAAAAATGCAAAGTTATGAGGTGAATATGTTGTGCCTGTTCATGTTGTTAAACTGTAGGAAATACAAATTGATTATTGTAGTATTGAATGATTCATTTTTGTGCTTAGTTTCCATTATTGTATCTCTGTTGCAAATATGATATATAACCACACACAATTTCAGACCCTACACCACATGGCGTTAGTTTTGGCGCCATCTGACAAGTTTGAATAGCACCATGTTGGATGTATTCATATTTTTTTAATCATCTTCCCATTTAACCTACATCTTTGATGTAGTTTCTTCTCTTCAGGCTTTGTCACCAAAATTCTATATGCATTTTTCACCTTTCTGATGAATACTACATGTCTTATTTATCTTAACCTATTATTTTATCTCCTAATCTCATTTGATGAGGAGTTACAAGTATGAAGCTTTTAACTGCATAATTTTCTCTGTGCCCCTGTTACTTCCCCTGTCCTAGGTCTGAAAATCCACCACAACACTCTGATCCCTTAGATTCACCTGCCATATTTATCACTGTAAGCCTATCTTGCCTTATACAGCAAAGAAAGCAGACCAAAAAGGAATATTTTTTCCTCTAGATTTATCATGTACAGTTAGTTTTAAAAACGTTTCAGCTCTAGAATGTGTTGAAAAAACTTCTCCAGCTGAGACTCCAGGAAACGGAGAGACTGTGGACTGGAACTTCGCACAGATTGAACTTCTGGAAAAACAGGGCATTGACCTGAAAGCAGAAATGGAGAAGAGGCTCCTTGTGCTGGAAGAGCAGTTCCGCAAGGAGAAAGAAGAGGCAGACCAACTCTTTGAAGAGCAGCGCAAGGTGGGGTCTTGATAAAATGTCCCTTGTTTTCTACAGCAAATGTAAACTCCATTTCCATAATTTCAAAATATACAGTGGTTTTTGCAGCTGGCACAGATGTCTTACCAAACGAACACAAGATGGTTTTATCTAAGTAGTGTGAGGACCCGTAGCCCACTTAAAACCAGTGTTATTTCATACCAACTAAATCTGAGAAGCTGAGTTCAGAACACACTGCATATTGCTTAGTCAGTGATGCACCAACGTAAGGGAATACAGAAAAAAATATTAATTTTTTTTTTAAATGCATAGGTTATGGATACTGCATGGTACCAACTAGATGGCCACACACCATGTACATGGGTGTCCAGTATAGGGCAGTCCGTGTCAGATTTGTGGGAGACTGTGTGTTAATGGGACAATATTAGCTTCTTTTTAAAACAAAATAACTCCATGTTGTGCCACTGTCATATGCCAAGGCATTCTTAAGGAAACAGCACAATTTTGTGGACAGCAGACACATCAGAATTAATTCAACTTATCTGACCAAATTTTCATGTGCGTTACATAAAATATTAAGGCATTAAAATTAAATATGGTGACTAGAAGAACAGGATTTTAGTTTATAATTTTAATCTTACCTTCAGGAACATATTTAGTGAAAAAGTTTTGAAGGTGATGTACATGATTTAATTCCATTTTAAGTTGTTTTTATACTTACAAATCTTTATACATACACACACACACACACACACACACACACACACATATATATATATGTAGGTACCACAGAATTTGGCAGAAGGTGCATGGATATTTTAATTTAATAAATTTGATATACAGTTTATCATGCTTTATGAATTCTAACTTGTGGAGAGGTTATGATGGGCTAGCCAGTTACTGAGACAAGGAATAAAATACTTCTTTATGTAGCTGCATTGTTTAAGGGAGACCAAGAAGAGATGTACCTTCGGGGAATGTGTAATGAGTACTTAAGTGTCTCAGGATCATGTCCAATAGAGGACATTGGTTCCAGCAGTGTTGAGCGTTTGAGTTACATTATCTAAGATTTGTTGATCAGTCAATGAACAGGTAGGTTTGATAGGCATACTTTCTATTCAGTACAAAAACATAACTGTAAATGAATGTGGTGACTTTCTAGAGCTATGAAGCAAGAATTGATGCCCTTCAAAAGCAGGTGGAAGAGCAGAGTATGACCATGTCCATGTACAGTTCATATACCCCAGAAGACTTCAACAATGAGGAAGATATCTTTGGTTAGTATCAAACACCTATTACGAGTATATTCAATGCTACAGGAAGGTATTTTATGACTTTCACATATACACCTGTGTTTGCTACAGCAGACAGATATTAAGAACTTTATAAATATAAAATTATAATAAACAGGGAACTCTGATATAATAATGTGGATGTGTATCCACATCTTGCAACAAGATGAGCAAAGCTTCTTCAGACTGAATATTGTTGCATCTCCATTACAGAGACCAAGTGGTTAAAGCTAATTAGGTAACTGGTGGCTGCATATTGTGAGTGTGAAATGAAATCCATACTCTGTAAGGGCAAATTGCAGGGTGATGGTAGACATAGTAACCACTATGCTGTAAAATGTTTAAAAGTACAAAATTGTTATTAATATTAATGCAAGAGAAATACAATTTTAGGAGGTACCAAGAGGTGTTCTGCTGTAAACAAGACTATAAATGAAGTTTGAAGAAATTAAATATTTTTTTAGTAAATGGAAGGTTAACAAAAGTGTCCTTCCTCAACTAAGTGGACAGTTAGAAATCCCAAAACTTGTTTTTTATTACAACCCTACATAGGGAACAGTTGGAACATTCAGAGTGTGGCTGTGACATCATAATGTGTACTGGTGCAGAGAAGCCTTAGTTAGCAGTACTTGTTTGTACTGAGGGCTAGCATAAGCTGGCTGAAAGTGACTGGAAACCAGCAGATCAGTCAAGGCAGCCAATTTGACTGACTGAACTGTGCCTACCACTTTATAGCTACCTAGATGAAGGTTTTACATGATTTTTCTCAGTTTTAGGGTGCAAACATGGATATGGTTAAAGAGATGTGCACAGCTCACACTCCCTCGACTATGCTATGACAGTGGTCTTGAGCCAATGTTTTGCCAATCCAGGTCACGAAGGCCTTCAGCATACATCCAGCCAATATGCTTCCCACCCCCCAGAGAAATAAGTGCATATTGCAGTTGTAGCACAAGTCTTTAGTATGACCACATCAGGGCTTTCAGCCATGATGACATGTTGACAGAGGCATTACTAAAAACCAAATGCTGTTACCGTTATAAGCTCTTGTCGTCACAGCACAGTAATTTGTCTCGTGAACTAGCTGGTTAAACAGACCAAGGGATGTCAACTTGCACTTTATGAAACCTGCTATCCTTTGTTAGCTTTTTGGTGGGTTGGAGTTGGTTGTTTGTTGCTGTGACATCACAGCATTATGGAACTTAACCTGCAGAGGTCAGAGAAGGAAGACTAACTGTTTTGCTACTCACATTTTAATACAAGTGCAGTGCTTGTATAATACCCCGCATAGTGAATTTAATATTTACCTTAAAACCGAGTGGTTACTATACATACCACGTGCCTTAACATTAAAAAACTCAGCATTTTTCTTATAAAGTATATTTATGGGTTTGGTAGGATTGTCAGAATGAGGTGATTATTTCTGTAAACTGTGTTATCTGATTTGTTTTTGTAGTCGACATAGTGTGTTTGCTGTGAGGTTGGATATAAGTTTATATATATCATTTAGATGAACCTGTGTTTCAAAAGCCCATCTTTATTTTTCCAGAAGATACATTCCTGTAACCTAATGATGAAAGCATTTCAGTGCAGCTAACATTGTGTTGTAATTTGTAATCTTTAAAGCATTTATTTTCCATTTGATTTTGATAAGTATATACTAGAAGATTATGCATAAGTATGTGTTTCCTTTGTTAAAATTTTTAATCTTTCTTCCTTGACAAACTACGTAACCTCTTCCACATATCATGCAACTGCTGGACTAAGGTTGTTGTGACTGTGGATACATGCATGCATTGTCCTTTACTACACTAAAGTTTTTGAAGACATCTAATATTGAAGTGTCAAGTTCTATGTCTGCTATGCATGTATTCCTTACAATGGCACTGTATTATGTGCATTAGTAAGATCCTTTATTAACAATCTTGTCATGAATTTATATTGCATGAACGGTATTGTTATTTTTTACTTACATCATACTTTCTGAATGTACAATTTCACACATCATGTATTTAGTAAAGCTACTATATATTTTGAAACAAATCATAGTATAATATCTTGTACAATGATGATGGTGACAGATTTTTAAACAATTTCAGCCCAAATTTTGTTTGATAGTTCTGCACAATTGATTTGGATATTTAGCATTTATTCAACAAATACACATTACAATTAGCATGTTTTTGCTGCACTTTTCTTCCTAATTTTGAATGCTTTTAGCCAAGCTACAATGTCTTTTTCTGACTGATGAATTTATGTTACTACATTGGCTTGTATTTAACTCCAGAATATATCAAGAAGTACTTAATGAAACTCTCTGGGTCATTTGAAGGCAGTCAGTTAGTATGACTTAGAGAAAGTTGTTTATGTATTAACACAAATAATTTTCTCTAAGTAACTGTATTATTAATACCTGATGACGTCCGCTTATGGCCAAACATTTTGTATATTTGAAAACATACAAAAGCAATAAAGGAACGTTATAATTGATGGTTTAAATAATACCTTTGTTATCATGTCACAAGGGATGTCTGAAATAAAGTTTAGTTATTTATCAGTTTCATAGTTTTATCTTATTGTTCTTATTGTAATTAAATCAAGGGGATTGTAGAGGGCTGAATGAGTAATGTAGTTTTGGGAATCTAGACGTGCATGCAGAATATAGCAGGGAACCTCATAGAAAGGAACTGCTTGGAAGACTGAGATGAATATGGAAGGACATTGGTACTGATCTGCAGAAAGTATTTTTCAAAGATGTGAATTTTATGGACCAGTTTTTAGCATTGTTCAGACCGTGCTACATGATTATAATTTATTTTATGAGATCAACAACTTGCACATACAAATACTTATAAAAGTTAAAGCAGTCCCTATACAGGCCTGGACAGGTGCTGATGGTTCCAGGAGTCTAAGGCTACCAGATTTCAAGGCATTCAGCACGTGAAGGTGGTAAGGTTGTCAGCCCTATGCATCAGTCGTTTGTAAACCCCCCCCAGGAAGGAAATATGCCTGGTACTCATTTATGATCGAGGCTGAGTCGACCCCAGGACCACAATTACATATACATAATATTAATTCACTCCTACATGTTCTGACAGTTCATTGCCATAATATGTCAGGTGGATTAATATTATGTGTATGTATTTGTATGTTCAAGTTGTTGGTTTTGTAAAGTGAATTGATTCAATAGGTTCAAGGGATGGTGTTGCTGCAGGATATCAGTGGGCTGCTGTGAACATAATAAGGAACTTCGCAATTCCATGATCATGGCTGAGAAACTGTAAACTACTCAGGCATTTCTGTCCTCCATTGAGTTATTAAGTAGTGTACCAGTGCACCAAGGCATGGAACTATTCCAGACTGTCAGCCAGGTGTTTGTTGCATCCATATATTGACATTCTTCTCAACACTAAAATTTCATTGAAGTACTTCTGTGCTATATTTAACACTTTAATCTCTTTTCTTTGGGTCATGCTCTGTGTTGTTGTCTGACTGTGATTGCCTGATGGCATTTCAGTCAACCCCTTGTTTGACGCAGAGTGCAACTGGAGTGATCGTGATTACCAACTGGCTGCATGGGCATTCAGGAAATGGAAGTACCATCAGTTCACTTCCTTACGTGATGACCTCTGGGGAAACGCCATATTCCTCAAGGAGGCTAATGCAATCTCTGTTGAGCTGAAAAAGAAGGTATGTTCTTTATTGCCAATCATGATTAGAGCAGGCATGCAGGCATTCAGGCTTTGTCTGTAAAAATCTATTTGTGTTTGTGTAGAGTGAAAGTACAGACTCATTTCTAACACTTCTCAATTGTTTGATAGTTTCTTGCTTTTCTAGCGTATGACTTGTCCAGTGGCGACATAGGAAACGGATCTGTTCATCATGTCATATTTGTAGGTGTCATTTATTTCTTGCCAGATATCAATATACAATTACTCTTTAGAGAGTTGTTGTGTTAGGCATTATGGTATTAGAAACGATACTTTCAATAAGCTAAACAGAAGCAAAGCAAAATAAAATTGGAAGGGATGAAAGTTATTTTACCTTCTGAGAATTTTGGCAGCTAGGAGAGAAGAGATGTCTGTGAACAAAGGAGAATGCTTTACAAGATCCTAGTCTCTCATATACTACAAGACCTTTTGCAAAATGAGAACTGAAACTTCAGACAATCCCAGTGAACAAATAAAAATTGAAGATACTGTTTTGGAGGATATTATCAAGATGAATCTTAAAGAACTAGGGTGTAGACTGATTCATCTGGCTGTGGTTGAGGTCCAGTGATAGGCTCAAGATAACACAGTAATGAACTTGCAGTGTTGCATATTTCGGTGTATTTATAGTTCAGACCTTAATAACTCAGACCAACAAAGACACTGTAGCTATGGAAAATCCCAATATTGTATATTATCAGTACTCCCAACATGTTTTGATTTTCGAAGGGTCATGTCCAAGGGGTCACATCAAATGTAGAGAGAAACATGTGTAACTACATACATGCAATACAATTATGCCAAGGCAGTGCAAGAATGTGTAACAGTGTGGATGTATGAAATATCAAATTTCCAATTGATTTTGGTTAAAAAATTTTTTAAATGTGTACAAACTCTTTATCTCTGATTAAAAGTGTTCTATGTTATCATAGTGGTATATTTACAGATTTTTACAGTATTTGAAGTAATAAATTGGAATTAAAATAATATTATGAATTTGATTAAGATGTCTGCTTTCATATACTAGTGGCTCAAAAATTATATATATATATATATATATATATAGAGGTTGGTTTCCTATATAGCATGGTGAAGAGGTAGGAAGTAGAAGTAGTGAAACATCTGAGTATAGGCACAATAATGAACCTTGAGATTCTATAAGGGACTGGGCATTTCTTGAGTATCTGAACAACTGTCAGCTACTCACAAAGGACTCTGCTGCATGTAGTTAGTTTTTTCCCTAGAACAGTATTAATAATACATGCACATTCATCTTGTACCTAGTAATGATGGTTGGTTTATGCAGTACTAGTGACACTGCACATTCTTTGCATGGGTTTTCCTTGAAATAAATTTTACTGACGTATTTAAATAAATTTATTGTGACTTTTATTGGTATATATATTTGCTAGCCGGTGTGTTAATATTCATCACCATTGCACCACTTTACACACTGAACTGTTGCCATGCAATTAAATGGGGGTGGACTGAAGCATGTATTCATGTGCATTAAATGATTACTGAGCAAAGAAATAATGCGGGATACGGATGGACCTAACATTGCTTACCAACTGGAGAAAAGGAGAATGTAGGATACATGAAAGACTTCCGTTATTGAAATGCAAGTGTTTTGTCATCATACAAAAGAATGTCATTTTCAAAGACATGCTTATTGTCAATGTTTATTGTTGTCATAAAAATAAAAAACAAACCGATATATCCTGAATAGTAAATTTTTTAATAAAGATATTCCTAATTTTATAAGTTTTGTGCTTTAGAAAGTGTATAAGCAGTTAAAGGTCCTCACTTTGAAAGGTTCTGGTCTTTCTCCCTGTGCTGACATGTTAATGTTCTTGAAGGGTCATTAGTAATTTCACACTTTGGTCCACTATATCTAGTGATTTGATCTGTATGCTAGCTTGTCTGAAACGGTGTCTTGTCTCAAAAATGATTAGGAAAATAAGGAAGCTATAATTATGGCCAGGACTCAAAAAAATACATTCATACACTTGCCATTGACTTATAGGAGGCCAGTGCTGAGTACATTTTATATTCAGGCTTGACACCAGTATCTCACAAGATATTATTTGGGAGATCAAATCAAAGATGCTGAGGTAGGTAGAGCATATGGTATACATGAGGGTGGAGAGAAATATATCCAGAGTTTCAGTGGGAAACCTGAAAGGATTGGACCACGTGGAAGAGTTAGGCATTGATGGGAAGATAACATTAAAGTGGACATCCAAGAAATGGGATTGAAGGTTGCAGATTGAATTAATCTGGATGAGGATAGGGACCAGGGGTGGGGTGTTGTGAACATGGTAATTAATGAATTTGACATTCAATAAGATGCACTATTTCTCAACTTTATTTTGGAGAGAACTCTACATGTTTTGGACAGGCTTAATGTCCATCATCAGGAGTCTGAATACTGTATTCACAGCAATTGGTATTTGTAGTACAGTTATGTTGACTGTATGACAAATACCAATTGCTGTGAATACAGTATTCAGACTCCTGATGATGGACAGTAAGCCTGTCCAAAACATTAGAGTTTTCTCCATTGAGAAATAGTGCATCTTGTTGGCTTTTATTATAAGAATATGGTAATTAACGTCTAGGTTCCATAAAATGTGATGAATTTCTTAAGTAGCTGAGGAACTGTTAGCTTTTTAAGAAGGTTGCTGCTCTGTGGAGTTAGCACATAACAAGTGAACTGCCGCAGAGCTTGAGAAGCTCTTGTTTCATTAATCTTAACATTTAACTATTTTCTTTCCTATAGAAACATTTGTAAGAAAATTGTAAAACTAGAGGCAAGTGGAATTTGATTTAAGTTGCAGTGATTGATATGTGTGCTGTTCATAACTCTGAACCTCATGTCAACATTCATAAGTTGGCAGCTTGTGACACCAGTTGCCTGTTGCAGGTCCAGTTCCAGTTTACCCTTCTCACAGACACCCTGTATTCACCTCTACCTGTGGATCTTCTGCCAGCACTAGATGAGGATGATGATGATGACAGACCATTCCCTCGTACAATTGTGGCAGTTGAGGTACAGGACACCAAGAATGGGGCTACTCATTACTGGACCCTAGAGAAGCTGAGGTAAAATTCAGTTTCTGTGTGACATTGCACCACAGTGAAACCTGTATCATGAGACCAGTCATGTGTGCATTTGGTATAACAGGGAAAGGTCCACAGCAGTATCTTTCTTCTGTGGTTGGTAGTCACATTTGGACACAGTCTTTCAGAACTTATTCTCTGTCATATGATGAAACAGATTTCATTCTAGTTCCTTAGTCAGTTCTTCCTTTCAGTTTTATAATTTTTTGGTGGGATTGTCAAGTCATCATCATCAGCAACAGAGTAGAAGCCATTCTTGGCATCTTCCACCTTCATGTATATGGATGTCTCCATCTTATCGTGTGTTGACTGGCATTCTTTCTGCTGCTCAGAGTGTATTCATACCCTAACATGAGAAGGCATGTCTCATTAATTCTTAACAAATGTTTTGTCCTCTTGCATCTGTAATTACAGTAACTTAATTTCAGTTGCCTATATCCTGTTTTTCTCACAATTCTTCATTTGTTTTGTTGTTATATAATATATATCATGTAAATTACCTCAAAAATGTTATCTCTGCTGGCTCAGTTCTTCTTTCCTTCTGTTTTAATGAAATATTGGTACCACACTTGTCACATATAATTTCAACAGCATTTCCTTATCACCTGTTTTAAATGTGCACAAAACTGTTCCACATATATCTTGAGATTGTTGTAACTTATTAGGTATGTCATTATTATCTATATATAACAAACTACATTCCAAATAGTTAAATTTAAGGTGTGAAGTAAGACTACTAACTGTTTGGATAAAGTTCTCAGGAGAATATGTTGAGTTAAGAAACACAAAGTGATAGGAGGGCAGGAGGAATCATTTAATGTATAATCTGTATGTAATAGTGTTAGGGTGATGAATTGAAAGAAAATGGGTTGGGTATAACATACACAAAAACATTAGTAAAACGATACATGAATGCACAGGTTTGTTTGTGAAACTTTAAGGGAAGATACTTTGTGGTTGTATAATATCAAAATTGATCTTACAGTAGTAGGATGAAGATACGTAGTGGATCAACTCAGTACAGGACATATTTTAAGCAGGCCTACTTGACCAACTGAGTAATATATTAACTTCTAAGGAAGTCCTTGCACTGTGGAATTAATGTACTGAGATAATAGATACCTGATATGACTGCATTGGCAGCAGGATATGGATTGTAGTCTCATGAAGCAGATCAGTCTGACCTTTGTATCACATCATATACTGATAACTGAGTGTCATTGCTAAGACTGGGGACTGAATTTTCTCCCATGTATGGGCAAATGTATCAAGTGTATTCATTGTTTGAATTAGGTATTAGAGAAATATAACTCACAAGAGGAAGACATTGTAGATTATTTGGACAGTTACTGAGGTGTGTGATGTTCTGCCCACAGCTGTCCAATTACAAAATTAAGAGTTGTTATATTGAAACTCATGCATTCAAATCTAATTCATACATTATTATGTTCATCAACTGTTGATGTTTCTGACAGAGTGATTTGCTCTGAAACATAGTCTTTTCCATTCTTCTGTAGCCACCCTTAAGTACCACTCTTTCATCTGTGTTGACTCTTTCATTTGTGTATCCACCAACACATTTTCTGTCGACTTTGCCTTGGTCTCTCCAGTGTCCATTTTTTATGGTACTTACTGTTGATGCAATCAAAGCTGTCTTATTTTTTGAAGCATAATTCATTCCCACAGTACTCTGTCATCAACCTTTAGCATACAGCCTTTTAAATGACAGGTTTCTGCTGCAGCTGAAGCACAATTCAACTTAAATTCCCACTGCAGGACAATGTTTTCTCTTCCAGACGAAAAGGATGTTGTACATATAATGGGACAACGTTGTCCCATTCATCCATTCAAGGTTAATTTTATGAAACTTCATGTAGTCTTTCTATTTTTTGACTGTTGTTAATATCCCATTTTCAGATTTTATGCTTGTTTGTCAGTACTATCTAGAAACTTAATCTGTACTGCTCATAATCTGTTTGCATTTGCAAGTAATATACCACTGCATACTTTTGGTCTTTGAAACATGTTTTACTATAGCATGTTGAGTACTAATATTTACACTGATTGTGTGTGTGTAGCCGTCATATACATTGTAGACAAAGTTTGAATGCTGTTTGTTATTCTTGGCTCTAGATGACAGTGGAGTATCAAAATTATTTCTTCTCATTATTGTGACAGTTTGTGTCTGTTTTAACAACCAAATGGTCGTATAAGTTTTACAGTTTTATTGTATGTACATGTCTTATAAATGGAATGTGAAATAGAAAAATTGGATGAAACAGTGGTGTGTCATATGAGAATTGTTGTCATTCTATGTCTGAAAATTAACATCAGCAGCACATGAAGGCAACACAGACTGCCTGAACCATGTTGAATGTACCCATTATTTACCATTTACAAAATGTTTCAGTTAGCTAAAAATTGTATCATTATAGCACAACTTATAAATTTCTTTATTATGTTTAAATATGTACGTTTTGGTGTTGTGGATCATCATGAGGGAACTCAGATCAAATCTGTGAGAGCTTTTTTTTTTTTTTTTTTTTTTTTTTTTTTTTTTTTTTTTTTTTTTTTTTTTTTTTTTTTTTTTTTTTTTTTTTTTTTTTTTTTTTTTTTTTTTTTTTTTTTTTTTTTTTT
>Ga0123355_10015753_pt1 | contig 11889 bp, 11 predicted proteins | sample TergutEmb28metaG_3_FD_89872 | JGI IMG/M metagenome (GOLD analysis project Ga0123355, IMG submission 89872) | Embiratermes neotenicus P1 segment gut microbial communities from Petit-Saut dam, French Guiana - Emb289 P1 | ecosystem: Host-associated > Arthropoda: Insects > Digestive system > Gut ... | reverse complement strand
GGGTGGGGGGGGGGGGGGGGTGGGGGGGGGGGGGTGGGGGGGGGGGGGGGGGGGGGGGGGGGGGGCGAGATTTTTCGCACCAGTCCATTTCGTCCCCAAGGCCCACCCAGCCTCCTGCACGGTGGATACCGTGGCTTTTTCCGGGGGTAAGGCGGCCGGGGCGTGGCGTTGGCCATCCGCCCCAACTTAGCATCGAGCTTAAAGAAAGGGTAGGCTGTGTCTCTAACTTTATCCCTGTGTGTTCATGGTATGTGTTAGGGTGAACTTTACCTTGTAATTGTGGTAGTCCTGTGCAATCATAAACCGAGTCCACACTTCGTTACTTCTAGGTGCGGTCGTATATTCGCGAAAAGCGGTTATTACCTTCGTCATGTCTGCCCATCAGTCTGTGTACGCATGTACGATTGCCACTGGACGAATTTTCATGAAATTCGATATTGGAGACTTTTATGATAATCGGTCGAGAGAAGCCGAATTATTTACGGTCGGAGAAAAATATCGGGAACTTTACACGAGGACCTTAGTGCGGTTTATTGTTACAGGCTGATCAAATCACTATCAAAGCGCTGGCTCCGTGGGAAATGGTATCAGGTTGTTAGTGTAGCCCAGGAGGTATAAACATTACGCGAACGTGCCACATTGCTGCGTTATACGTACATTGCCTGTCTTGTTTACTATTATATATTTGTGGTAAAATAGATTAGGAATATTTCAGGGATGAACAATATATCGATTACCCTAGCCTTTTAAAGCCTGGCGGTTACTTTACGTACCGCCAAGTTTAACATTCAAAAACTCTGCATGGTGCTCACACTGCGTTTATGTGTTTTGTGCGGATCTCAGAACAGACAACGACTATAGCCTTATACAGCATTAAAAGGTTGGTTTTGTATAACCGAGGTTGACAGTGTTTACTATGCGGTACGCACTGTCTTTATGTAGAAAAGTGCGTTTCGTCTTGGAGACTTTCGTGTTTCCCTAGTTTCTGCTGGCGAATGCTTTAATAGTAGTATAGTGCGTTTGGGTAAACTTGTCTGTCACTTGTCTGTCCAAGTGTTTACCTGCTGACATTTCTTATTCATATTCAGTGCCACAAGTGTTTGTCTCTGGCACTATTGTGTGTGTGCCATGATACGTGGCGGTGCCTGTGGTCCCGTCCGTACGTGGACCGCACTGGTATTCTGGCAGTCTGCGAGTAAGCATTAATGAGGTGCAGTTCAGGTTTCGAATGGTTACTGAGCTGTGTTTGATGATACTAAAATGAAAACTGTTTTAAACGGAACTTGCTTAGAACCGAATCCTGTCTTTGGGAGAAAACTTTCACAGTCCCGAGGGTCTGTACCTGCATCAACAACGGGACCTGCCTGCAAATGAAAATATTCCGGTCCCTTGCAGGCAGGTTTCTCTGTGTTGTTTTCTAGCACCGTCTGCGTCTGGTATCTATCTGCTGCATCTGCCATCTGAATCCGTTGCCAGATTGTGACGACACTTATGTGGAATGATGTGATGGTATTATTGTGGCGTAATCGGCAGGTCGGGAATGACATTTTGGTTGTGTTGCTATAGTGGATTGGACTGAGTGGCCTGTGGAACTTATACAGGGTGTGAAACGGTGATGTAGTTTGAGTAGTTCATAGGGGACGGGTGACCGGGCTTGTCGCACATGACATCACAAAACTGAAAAGCGTGACCATGTGGGGCTACACACTGTTGCAGAGAGATTCGAAACTAGGTTGCCATTATTTGAGTATCGTAAGGTCACACGCGCTTGTGTGTGGTCGGCCGGACTTCACAGAGAATGCGGTTCTTATGTGGGTCCTCTTAAACGTACAGGGCATGCAGTCGTGCGGTGGGCAAATAAATTCTGGTTTATTTATCCATTTATTCAGTTTTATTTATATTCGATAACTTCTTTATTATTTTCTTTTATTTGCTTTTCTACTTTTCTTTTCCATTCGTGGTCTTATATTGTTCTCGCGTCCTCCGTTTCTTTCTGCCTTTTTCTTCTCTAGCCCTTTCTTGTTTCGTTCTTGGTGTATAATAAGTCTGTCTCTCGCCTGTGGACCGCAGAAACTTTGGACAGTTGTGACTACATCAACGCAGTGAGGGGAGATGAAAAGTGGGGACACATCGGGACTTCTGTTAGCTTGGAAAGACGGAGTCATAGTATTTTAGCGGATTTGAACTGGAGTCACCAGCTTGCTACACACTAGCGCGTTTTTGCCACACTCACAAACGTACTGTGCATGCTGTGAAGGCATGTGGTGACTGGGGATAGCACTCCACTCATTCGTAACCTCGGCGCTGGCTGGAGATGAATGGCATCTAGAATATGCCACGTTATTGGTTGAAAAGGATCTGGACTTAACTAAGTGAACGTTGTAGAATATGGTAGACTCCAGTTGAAATGTGATGGCAAGCGGTGACACACAGGAGGGGAAGTGAAGGGGAAACTGGCGAACGGAGTGAGTAGCCAGTACCCTTCACACTACCTCGGAACATGGTGTATCCAGCATTACTACCGCCGATACTCACACCTCGGCTGCCATTAGTCGACTGAACTGACGCCCCCGCCGATTTAAATGGACTCGTCCGTTTCGCTGAAAGGCGAAATCTGGTTTTTGCGCGTGTGCCATCACATTTCAACTGGCCTCTAGATGTTCGGACAGCAGTCGTTTTGCATGTCGATACGCGAGTCCTAGACCCTGTAGACCTATCGGTTCAGTCTGCAACGTGCACTGCTTATCCGACCCAAGTGGGACCACTATATCTTGCACTTCGTCTGCCAGTGCTAACCCTTTAAGGCCCAGCTTTATGTACCACCGGGTTTTAACGTCCAGAAATTTACCTTCGGTCGCACTGAGTGTGCTTATGTGTTTTATGGATCTAAGAACAAACAACGAATACTAATCTGTGAAGAATTTACCGATTCGCTCTTTTTAAGCACGTTCGCAAATTTGCGAAAAGCTGCTGTTAAGCTTTATCATGTCTATCCATCTGTTCGTGTGTCTGTCTGTCCATCTGCCCGGCCGCGTGCAACATCTCGGTTCCTACTGGACGGATTTTCATGATATCTGATGTTTGATTATTTTTCGAACATTTATCCACAAAATTCAATTGGCGGGTACTTTACATTAAGCCCAGTATACATCTTTGAAGTTATCTCGTTAGTTTTTCTCGGAATGACAAGTGTTTCAGACAGGAGTTGTAGAGAAAATCAAAACACACTTTTTGTTTTCAATACTTCCTCCCCTCCCCCTAAAATTTTGCCGTTTATGAGATAATGTGGAAAAATTTTGTAGCCACAGATAACAACATAGCGCATGCGCATTGCATGCTGGATAACTTAGGCTACAAACATACACACACACCCACACAGAATATGTAATACTTATTGCTTTTCCATTGCAACAGTGGTTGCAATAATGCGCCTTAGTGTTACGTTATACGTACATTACTTTGCCTGTCTTGTATAACTGATACTCTGGTTGTTTACTGCGCGTTACGAAATTACTATAGTTCGGGTTAATATTAATACATAAAGGGCTTAGCACACAAATACTGCGAGTGCCTGCAGAAGAAGGCGGAGGTTTACCTTACAGAATAATAAATGAGGTTCGAGGGTGTGGCTCAAGATAGGAGCAATGATGGATGGAACTTTGGGGTTCCGTCAAAGGCGTGGAATGTCATGACCAGCTGTGCTACTGTCACTTTCGGAAGGACTGTGTATGTATAGCATACCTTCAGCAGCACTAAATGTAACTGCACACGGGTACGGTGTGCATTGCATGCAGGTGGTAATGTTTGTGGAGAATAACAGGTATTATTCAGTTGTGCGCATGCGCCATGGTTTCCGGTGGTTCAGTCATTGTTTTACTTTCATCGCACGAATGGCGTGAGGGAACGTTACAGTGGCAAAATGACACGTCACTGACGGCTGACGATTTTCTGGTGGCCTCCGGTAAATTCCATTTGCTGACTGAGCAGAATCATTTGTATCGCATGTATTCTTAAATGGTAACCTGTGAAAATCAGAGTTCACAAATTTTCCAAAGGTATAAGAGCCGTCTTAAAAGTCTAGGATGACGTCAAGCCAAATTCCATACTGAGGGCCAAAACATGTTAGGGGCCACAGAACAATTTTTTTTTTCTCCCGGATTACCTGGCACTCAGGATGTGTGCGCCCCTAGTGGAAATGTTGGTATCGGGTGAGAGTCTGTTTGTGAGGTTCTGTGAGCACGGCGATGGACATTGGGATTGATTTCAAAATTTATTTTCCGTGTGACTTACCTTCATATACCCGAGAAAGACATGTATTTGACAAGTTATTTTTCCTTGTGAGAAAGATATTTTTGCACGAACGAGTGTAAACTAAAAAAAAAAAACTCATACGTCGGTAGTTTAGTCGGGTTTTATCGATTAGCATCGATATGACACCTGCTACCCAAATTAAGTGATGTGGGTCAGCATGGAAATAGGACACGCAGGGAAGGCGAGAAGGGGAAATCGATGACAAGAGGGCGGTTGTACTGTATATGGGGCGCGGCATTGGTTGCAGCTCTTCGGTAACTATGACAACCCCACTGCGCCGTGGGCGTTGAATAACACTTATTATTATTATTATTATTATTATTATTATTATTATTATTATTATTACCTTAGCAGTTCATAGATTTAAATTCATTGCATTTCAATAGCTTCATACTGTATATATTCGAAAACGCAGTTCCCTTATACCCCCCTCCCCCCTTTTTAAACGGCGTGTCCTGCCTCTTTGTGGACAGCAAACCTTCCCGCGTTTCTCATGTTTCCTTCCGTTTATTTATTTTTATATTTTATCGTACCCATTTTTCATTTTCCTTTCACATTTCTCCTTTGTATTTGTCTTTCTCTTCGTCGCATTGGTTTATTTTATCCTTTCCTTTCTACCGTCTTCCTTTGTTTCTTTTCTCTCTTTGTCCTTCCAATTTCTTACGTTTCTATGGGTATTTGTTTACTTTCCCGTGACATTGTGTAGAGGCAGATCACTTTCAGTTTCATGTTTGTGATCTTCGAGTTCATTTTGAATCGATTTAAAACGCTTGTTTCTTTGTGTGTGATTTATAAGGTAGACTTTTGTGTACGTTGTTTTTATAGGGAAGAATAAACAAAGATAATTTGTCTACCGTTCGGCGGCTGTCGTGGTGTCTTGGTTCATGGAGCATGGCGCATATTGAGACGTTTCCCCGCACTTTTATTGAGCCCCGAAAGTTCGTTACCAAATTTCGCCTTGAGCTGGATTCCTGTCACGTCTGTCCGTCTTATGTATTTGAAGCGCCTTCTAATTATTGTGCCATCTATCCTGCATCTAGTCTTCCAAGCGGTCTGTTCCTTTGGGATTTGCCGACGTCATCCCTGGTGCGTGTTACATGCCTCGCCCACGCCATCGTCATTCATTGATTACTCTAAAAAAAAGTTATGAGGAGTGCGTAAAGCGAAGTTTAAGGTTCTCATAGCGGTGTTCAAGTCTTCTGGGGTGTTGCGCCGTGGCACCTGGTGGGAAAGTAGTTCCCGACGTTTTGTAGGTTCGCATTGCCTTCATCTCCGAAACGTCGGGACTTGTTTAACCAGCTGCACGCCGTTACATCTCAAAAAGACTTGAATCTGCAGTGTAAGTAAATTATGAACCTGCTTGTTATATTGTTTTCTCCATGCCTGTGTCTCCTTCTTTCCCTTAGCTTCAGATGTTCTGGTCATTGTCCTGTTACCAGAGTTTTTTGGTTCCTCCTACAGTCATTTTTCTTCCCGTGTTGCAAAACCCAAGTTCGCATTCTTTGGCCTGTACGAAGTTACATGGGAATCTCTATGCACCTTTTGTGTTATGCCACTGAGCGTACAGAGTAGGCTGTGTTCTTGGCGTAGTAATGATATCTAATATTAGAACTGAAGATGTTTCAGTAAGGAAGGTAGAGCTGTCCACGTCCACTCCATGAAGGCATACAGGGGGAGTAGAGGTATGGCTATACTTATTCTTAACCTAGGTGGTAGGGATGAGTGGGTCACTTCCAGGTCCCAATATGCCCATTAAGTAGGAGGCTGAAAGGGCCCCGGAGAGAATCTAGACTTATTTTAAGAAGAGAAAACATATTTGCCTTGCTGGGGTTCGAACCCCGCACCGTCAAGTCCCCTGCCTAGTCACTATACTGAGTGAAGGTAGACATGTCATCCTCAAGCATCACGTCGCGAATGTGGGGAAAATACCATGCGTTTTTAAACCTGCACTTTACATAGCGAGCGAGCGTTCGGCTTCGCGCCCCGGGCCGCTTTACTCCCGTAGAAGAAACCACTTTTGAATTTTAATCTTAAGTCTTTTATATAAACCACAATTATTTTAACCAATTCTTGTAATACGAGATCTCGTAAATTGAAAGCATTATGAATTGCACACTCCACCCACTCAAAGATCAGCCTGAAGATGGCCCTACAGTTGGGCTGAAACATGTAGCTGGAATTATAACCTAATATAGCCTAATAAAATATAAAGTTATGTATGACTGTATTATATTTATTTTATATTATATATTTAGCTTGGCTTAGCGGCGATGTCTCACTTGAAAATTAGAAAACCTCGATGCCCCTTGGATGGAAGGGCAGTTTAGCTCCACAGCCGACCTGGGCGCTGGGAAAAAAAAAAGCCATCCTCTTTCCGGTAATTGAACGCCATTTAAGGTTTTGTTGTGTTGTAATTTTGTACACACACAGTCCGTCCTCCGTCCCGTGACACCTGATTAATACGGGGAGGGGCCGTTTAGAAACAGCAACGTTCGACAAAGAATCTTCGTGTTTGCACTGTGCATCAGTGACAGTTAAGCTTTTATTATCCAACTAATGCACAATATATAATTTGTAGATACAATTAAAATTATAAAATATTTAAAAGTGCTCCAACATGTTTCGGATCACAGAGGATCCAGTCTTGTACAGTGCTTGACTAAAAATTACAAGAATGATTCTATCGACCGTTGACATGGACAAGGTCGGTGTTATGGCAGCATATTCTGACCCGTTGTGCGCGCGTGTGTGTGTAGTTTACTGTATAGGAAGGCACACAGTGAACTACACACCTGCATAACGGGTCAGAATATGATGCCATAACACCGACCTTGTCCATGTCAACGGACACAATACAATAATTCTTGTAATTTTTAACGAAGCACTGTACAAGGCTCCCTGATGATGGATCCTCTGTGATCCGAAACATGTTGGGGCACTTTTAAATATTTTATAATTTTAATTGTATCTGCAAATTATATATTGTGCATTAGTTGGATAATAAATTATTTAATAATGCGATAAAGATTTAATTAACGTCTTTCTCTTCCCCACTTTCTGTACCCAAACACCTGAAGGCCTGCCCATAACACTCGCTTTTCTCACTCTCTTCGTAACACGATCTGTATTACGGCAGTATTGTCTTGTTCTTACAGTTATTTCAGTATTGACACTATTTCAATTCGCATGCTTGTTCTTACTCGTGCATGCATTCATGTAGAAACAATGCTCGTAGTTTTGTGAAGTTACGTCACTGATTGTTGAAAACAATAGAAATCCCCGACTGCGACATTAAAATCTCGACGATTTTTGGAAGCAGAACATTGCAGTCTTAGTTATGCATTATCGCGTTAAATATTGCAGTCAAATTTCGGAAACAAGAAGGAAAAACGCGTGTCGTCAAGATGCGAACATGCGAACTTCTCAGTACCTCTTAATCTTTAATAACCTAGATGTTCTGGACGGATCTTTTATTATTAACATGATGCCGGTCCCGATACACTGTGGCTTGTGAATGCATGCGTGGTTACTGTAAATTTGAAGCTGCTCGCTCATTCCTGGCAGTAGCTGGAATTTAAACCCCAGCGCCACTTAAGGTAAACCTGTATACCACTTTCTACGTAATGTAGTTTATAGAGGCTGCTCGATACAGCTTTCGCTCATGTCCGAAGTAGCAGTATGTTTTGTATCGTGAGCCTGCTTAGTCCTGGAAGGTCGTGGACTGGGCGTTTTGTGCTCGTTTTTCGGCCGGCTTCCACGTAGTGGCGAAGTTAAGAATGAGTGGAGCTGTACCTCTGCTCCCTCTCTCAGGCTTTGTGACGTGGACAGGGAAAACTCTACCTCTTACCGACTCGGGTAGAAATTTTTCTGTTCACTGCAGTGCGTGTGGGTGCACATAATACAGCAGTTTTATAACGCGTGCAAAATACACGATACAGCTTTATGTACGGTTTCCTGATGTTAGCACTGTTCTGCTGCGAGGCTTATAGCGTTGGAAGTATGGCTGTGAAGAAGAAAACAGTTGACCTCGGCAGTCGAGGTCAGTCAAGCACGATTGCGCTTTCAGCCTTGATCCTCGGGATTGCGAGGTCGAATCCTACCTGCAGCATACGTAAGTTGTCTTTAGGTGTTCCATGTTTCTGCGTGTACCATTATGTCATGTTACCAGCAGTGAGCAAGGTTTGTTGCGGGTGCCACTTTAACCAGTTGAAAACTGAAAGTAGTATGTATATGAAGTTTTATACCTCACAAAGAACATAAGTGTTTCTATTAGAAAGAACGTTCGGTCATTGTCTGTAGGGACACGGTCGTTGTTTAACGTGAGAATCGTATGGAATGCGTAAATACACTGTATGGTCAAAATTCAGCGTTTTTGATGTGAAACCCGCCGGTACATAGAACATTCATTTGGTTTTAAAGGGAAAACAGGACAGACAATGCCGTGTAACGTGACCTTGAGGCGTGTTCGTGCAGCTATTGTTGCAGTGGAAAAACAATGAGTATTACACAACCTGAGTGTGTGTATTTGTAGCCTTACGTAGCCAGCATGCAATACGCATGCGCTATATTGTCTGTAGCCTGCACCGTTCTGCAATATTTTTCCCCATTTTCTCATAAACGGCACGATTTTTCGAAAAATGTTTACCATACACAAAAAGTGTATTTTTGTTTTCTCTACACCTTTTGTCTGAAACATTTCTCATTCTAAGAAGAAATGAACGAGATACGATAAAAAATGTATATTGGTCTTCATGTAAAGTAGCCGCTATTCTTGTCAGATTTCCATGAAACTTGAATTTTCTGTACAGATTTTCGAAAAATCATCAAATATCAAATTTCATGAAAATTTACCTCGTGGGAGCCGGGTTGTTACAAGTGGACGGACGGACGCACAAACGGACACATGACGAAGCTAATAGTCGCTCTTCGCAATTTTGCGAACGCGCCTGAAAAGGTCAAAATCATACCTGGTTCACAAGCTACATGATTACGTTTTTGAGGTTTGAGGTTCTCCCAGTGGCGACTGTGATGTTTACCCTGAAGATGGAGGCGGCAGATCACTACGCAGCGTTTGTAATTTCTACCATACTATAAGCTGTCACACCGGATACCGAGTTCGTTTGTAGTATTTGCTTGTAATCATAGTGATCTTAGTGGATTGGACGTCATGGCGGAGGCCTGTGATCAGATCACTTGCAGCATATGGGAGATAAAGTGGTAACAAAGTAACACGGGCTGTTCGTCGAAAGAGTGCTTCGGGTTCTGCCCGTTTCCGCCATGAATTTGCCCCAGTTAGGAGCAGTCATTCAGAAGCTGGTGGCGGGGACCTTTTGTAGAAGCCAGAGAGTCATGATTGCGTCTAAAAGAGTCCGCCACTGGACGCACCGGACACCGTCAATTGCTGTGTGTATTGCTGTTAGTGTTGGCGTCGGTAGTGATGGAATTTACGACGACGACGACTGCTACGTAAAAGTAAAGTTCACCCTAGAACAGGCCACGAAAGCCCATAGGGGGGAGTAGAGGTATAGCTCTACTCTTTCTTTAACCTCCGCGCTAGATGGTGGTGGGTGGTCAACGCCACGCCCCGGCCGCTTTACCCCCCGGAAAGACCCGGTACCCTTTGTATAGGAGGCTGGGTATGCCCCAGGGCCGGTCTGGACGGGTGCGGAAAATCTTGGCCCCCCTTCCCCCAACGGGATTCGATCCCCGGACCATCCAGGCCATAGCGAGTCGCTTTACCGACTGAGCTATCCCGGCCCATGACGACGGCTACGACAACGACAAAAAATTTTGGATATTGGGCGTAATGGTTTTGGTTTACTAACTTACTTTTGGTAACTAAGCAAGCAAGCAGCCAACCGACTAACTGCTTCACTCACTCACTCAGTATTTCACTCACTCTATGGAGCACAGTCTTGAGAAGCTAATAGTTACTTAGCTAGCCAAGAAATACCCCGTATTTTATGCAACCCGAAGTTTCATTACCACATTCACAACCGCCCGCCACATTTCTTTGTTTTTATCGAGATCAATCCATTCTACGCCCTGCCATTTTATTACATGAACCTCTATTTAGTATTATCCTCACATCTACGCCTAAGTCATCCACGTGATCTCTACCTCAGTTTTGCCTACCAAAACCCACTTCTACCAACGTGCCATATGCCACGCCCTTCTCACCCTTCCTGATTTAATTGTTGGAATTACTTGTGTGCTGCCAGGTATAATGTTTTGTGTTTCTATGCTATTTGCGTGTCACCGCCACATTCATCGCTGAGGCTTTCAGTTTCTCTTCGTAACACATGCGCGATTGTCTTAGCAGAGTTACTTGTTGTGCTACCTTTATTATCGCATCTTACTGCAGGCCCTGCGGGCAGCACCCACTTGCGGTCTAACGAACGTGGCTCTGTGTGATTGTGTGGCTGAAATCGGCTTCACATGAACATGCATGTCTTGCACCGAACTCTTAGTGTGGAGCGCACATACAGCGGTTTCGGTGCCTTTATACCATGGTAGTGTGGGTCGGGATGGCTTAGTCGGTATAGCGACTGGCTACGAGCTGGACTGTCTGGAGATCGACTCCCAGTGGGTGGGGGTGAGATTTTTCCCCACCCACCAATCCAGCCTCTTATACAAAGGGTACCGGGTCTTTCGTGGGTTAAAGCGGCCAGGGCATGGCGTTGACCACCCACCCCCCATCTAGCGCCGGGGTTACGGAAAGACTAGAGCTAACATTTACTCCCCCTTTGGGCCTTCGTGGCCTATACTGAGGTGAAAGTTTGTACAATGATGGTGATTTATAGGAGCGTTCGCAAAATTGCGAAAAGCGACTGTTAGCTTCGTCATGTCTGTTTGTCCGCATGAATCAGCTCGTCTCCCACTGGACTTTTCATGAAATTTGGTATTCTAATATTTGTCGAAAATCTGTAGAGAATCTTCAAGTCTGATTAAAATCAGACACGAGTACTTCGTATGAAAAGCTTATGTGCATTTCTGATATTTCGCCGAGCTCTTCTTAGAATGAAAAATATTTTAAGCAGAAGTTGTAAAGAATATCATAACACACATTTTATGTTCAATAACTTTTTCCCCGAAAATCGTGCCGTTCGTGAGATAATGTGGAAAAATGTTGTAGAGCGGGACAGGCCACATGCGACAATATAATGGGGCGCAGGCGCTTTGGAGGCTACAGACACACACTCAGAATATGTAATACTTAATTTTCTTCCACGGCAACAGTGGTTACGCGAACGCTTCGCCCGGGTTGTTCTTACTTTGCTGAGTAAAATTGTCACTGTCTGAAAAGACCTAGTATGCAGTCATACACAACCAAAGTAAATTGAAAAAGAAATTACTTAGGCAACAAGTGTCGGCTTAACCTTTTGGCGCCGGAATTATTTTTTTAATTTTAGCACACTCTGTATATAAAATCTGAATAATACAGGAACCAAATACGTTAGAATTATGAAACAAACTGCATTTTGAAGAGGAAAAAACGGAGAGTATATACCGTGTTTAAAATATTTAGTACCTATATTTGTTGAATAAATATATAAAATGAAACATTTAGAGGTTAGC
>Ga0123355_10015752_pt1 | contig 11890 bp, 9 predicted proteins | sample TergutEmb28metaG_3_FD_89872 | JGI IMG/M metagenome (GOLD analysis project Ga0123355, IMG submission 89872) | Embiratermes neotenicus P1 segment gut microbial communities from Petit-Saut dam, French Guiana - Emb289 P1 | ecosystem: Host-associated > Arthropoda: Insects > Digestive system > Gut ... | reverse complement strand
AGATAGATGAATACAGACGGAACTGGCTTTCACACTTGCAAAGAATGCCACAAAACCGAATCCCTTTGAAATCATACCACTACAGACCACAAGGAAAGAGAACAATTGGAAGACCGAAGAAGCTTTGGCGCGAGCAGCTGTAACTCTGGAGACGGAACGGATCAAAGGGTCCAATCCTTGATGTTTATGATGATGATGATGTTTCTGAAATTTGCAAGATTAGAAGCTACTCACATGGCCTGCGGGCCGCATTTTTCATACCGCCTACAAAGCCTTGCGGTGCGTCTCACGACGTAGTGACTGAGACACTTATTATGTATTCACCCTTTCGAATTTCTTCCCTCAGGCTGGCTATTTTAATTGTTTTATCCCTACACTTCATCTGTTTTTCCAGTCACGTCGGCGGGTATTAACGGGTTTTCGCCATTTTACGCTGCTTAACCCCGCCGTAAGCGCTCAAATACTCTTCGTCGGTTTGCTTTAACAAGAATGATCGCTGCGTGCTTGTTTTAAACCTCCTTAGTTTGAAATAAGTCGTTAGCAGTTTATTCCACACTCATTCATACTGTGAGAACTATCAGGATACTCGACGAAGTAGGAAGTGTTCATCCTTAAAATAAACGACAAAGCAAAGGCTAATATTTGCTGTTCACGCGTCCTTGTGAATGGAACTTTTAACATGCTGTTCACGTGTTTATGCAGTTAACTGTTACTCACATTAATGTCTGAGAACACAACAAAATGTTACTAAATCTACTTCTCTCTGCACGATTTAACCCTATTTTAAAATTAAGCCTCCTTTTGAAAATTAGTGCATATTGAAATTATATTGAAACCAATGAGCGAATTCATGCGTGAACATAAATAATTTATGCATTTACGCAGATTAATTAACTACAAAGCTTTTGTATGAAATCTGCAGAATTTTTGGTTCAGTGCGTGCGGTTTCGATTCCGTACCACCAGTCGTTTTGTGCGGCTAGCACTCTCGACCCGCAGGCACAGTGCGGCTTGCAAAGTCACTCAAGTGGAACCAAATACGCGCGTGTTGCAATATCATATCAGTAACTCTTCGCTTCAGCGTGTCCATTTGCCTGCGTCGGAACTCAGAGTTTCAGCAGTTTTTGATCAAACGAGGCGCTGTGCTGCTTTTACTAAACACTTAATTTCTTCTATTCATTGGTGCGAATCGCTTAGATCGAAATTTGTCTTTTCAATTGTACTTTTAGACATTATCTCATATATTCTCGGAATACATTGCACATTCTTCTTCCAATATAAAACACATTTTCTCCAAATATCTTACAGAATCATTTTTAAAATATAGATACATTATTAAATTTAGGGTGGTTAGTTCTATTAAAATAGAGCTGAGGATTAAAGATGCGCCAATATAATTACCACTCAGCTGTGGAAGAAATATATTTGGACAAAAGCGTGCAAGTTTTACTTGAAGGAAATGTGCTATTATCCTTAATAAATAATGTATTAAATAAGCCATTAAGTAGCAACTGACTGGGGCTGCGTGTTTGTTTTACTGATGTATTTAGTGCGACACACGCACATTTATCGCACTTGGAACTGACTGAGCCAGTAACAATGTAATATAAAATGTATGAATGATATTATTCAATTATTTACAGTATTCTTCTAATTGCCCTCCTTTGCGGTGATTGAAAAGAAAATGATAATGTGTGAAACAAATAAAAATAATAAAAATCCGTCACGTGATAGGCCTGGATAGACCCGCTTCACCCACACTAATCAACATTTACATGAATGAAATAATAGTAAAATGGAATAAGACTTACCCAAAAGCATTACTTTATCAACCAGTACAAAACATGATTTATTTCCTTATTTATAAAGAAATAAATACGTCGTTTGCGTTTAAATATATGTGGTAGCCCTACCACTTCGTAGACCTAGACGCAAAATTGACAGTTGTTTTTAGTTAGTGCAGTATTGGCTACATAGGACACCGCGTGAACGTTAGTGCAGCTAATGAAGTGACCGTACGTTGAACAGTCTGTCTGCCACCGGGTAGTTTAAGTCGAACTTTCGCAGACTATCTGTGCCTCCGTCATCATGAACGATGTCTGTACAAAGTGTCGCGAGAGAACTTAAGGTCACCTGCTACAATAGTGTAGTCTTTTAAAAAATTATCCCTTTTATATATGTGCTGAAATGCTCACACATGTTAAGTTGAAGTACATGAGTAGTCGTTATGTGAAGTGGGGTTAGTATTCTAAGTATAAAAATTCCAATAATTTTGGAATTCATGCACACGTTCTGTACGTACTGTGGTTAAATGAAAGGCACATTCAGAAGGCATAGAGGACATAAGAAATTAATACGCAGTTTTGGTCGGAATATCGTGAAGTAGAAGATAACTGCTAGGCTTAAATGGAAGTATAATATTAAAACACGTTATAAAATTCTAAGCGTTTTTCCTTCGATGGATATTTGGGAAAGGGAATGTGAAGATTTGAAATTGATTCAACCCTAACTTTTTTGAATATGACTATCCATCCTAGGGTTCTGCAAAGGATAATAAATTTCTAGATTCGCTGAATCAGTAAGCAGTGATTAAAGAACCCCATGTACCCTGGAGTTAGTCAGTGGCTGTAAAACTTTAGTCTGACATTCACAATCTGCAGGGTTTTATTTCGTTCCATGAGGCCGCACATGATTACGGATTCAACTAAATATTTAAAAGTTAAAATCCTTACCTTCCACTTCCACAAACATTACTTCCAACTCTCCAAGCCCCTTCACGTTCTGCGCATGTTAAAATATATAATAGAGGATTCCTTCTGTGAAATTTTAAAAGCTGTTGCTCCTGACTTGTTCGTCGCCCGCCGCACATTATTCTTTCCACCGCACGACATAAACTTTTCTGCCTTCCCCCACGCCTGTATTAACTAAGATTCCGGTCCGCAGAGCTGTTATCTGCACAATTCGCCTCCAACAGCGTGAAAGGGTCTTTGCAGCAGCTGGAAATATTAATATTCTCTGAAGGTTTAACTCGGTGTCCAGTGGATTATGCATGGTAAGATTATTGTAATTCATCGTCACTGACTCACAACGGGCCACCATTGGCTCCATTTCCTTTCTTAATTAACACTCATAATCATGATAATCGCTGCTTATAATGCAAAAGCCATTGCTTAATATTCTTCATCTGGATTTTGTTTTTATTGAATCGATGTGTACTAATTATCTCATTGATTTCTGAACGGATTATTATAGAAATTCCAAAAGATATGGACCAATAGACCTGCCGTTACGTCCCCGTTTAGAACTAGGGTGACACGAGATGTTTTGCCCGTGTTCATGGTGTTGCCATTCAAACCTATGGCTGCACCACATGTTCTTTCAGTGTTCATGATGTTTCTCTCTAAACTTATGACTGCGCCAGATGTTCTGCCTCTGATCATAATGCTCCTCATTAAATCTATGGCTGCATCGTGTGTTCTGTCAGTATTAATGATGTTCCCCTTTAAACCTATGGCTGCACCATATGTTCTAATAGTGTTCATGGTGTTTCGCTTTAATCTTAACCTCTCTGAAACTCTGGCTGCACCAGATGTTATGACAGTATTCGCAAGTTTCCCATTTAAAACCATGGTGGCACCACATGTTGTGTCAGTGTTCATGATGTTCCCCTTTAAACCTATGGCTTCACGATGTGTTCTGTCGGTGTTCATGATGTTCCCCTTTAAATATACGGCTGCACCAGATGTTCTGTCAGTGTTCATGATGTTCCCCTTTAGACCTATGGCTTCACCATGTGTTCTGTCGGTGTTCGTGATGTTCCCTTTTAGGCTGCACCAGATGTTCTGTCAGTGTTCATGATGGTCCCCTTTAAACCTATGGCTTCACCATTTGTTCTGTCGGTGTTCGTGATGTTCCCTTTTAGGCTGCACCAGATGTTCCGTCAGTGTTCATGATGTTCCCCTTTAGACCTATGGCTTCACCATTTGTTCTGTCGGTGTTCGTGATGTTCCCTTTTAGGCTGCACCAGATGTTCTGTCAGTGTTCATGATGGTCCCCTTTAAACCTATGGCTTCACCATTTGTTCTGTCAGTGTTCGTGATGTTCTCCTTTAGGCTGCACCAGATGTTCTGTCAGTGTTCATGATGTTCGCCTTTAAACATATGGCTGCACCATGTGTTCACGGTGTTCCCCTTTAGAACTAGGGAGCTGTACTGAAAGTATACAATACATAATGTCCCTGCTGAGAACTAGAGCGACACAAGTTGTTCTAACCTAAAACAGTTTTTCTTTGTGTCTGCATGAAAACAGACACAGAAATCGGACAGAGTCTTCCCATGTTGCTGTGACACTTCTTTCGTTTACTGCTCTTGACTTGTTTCTGATATGTATTAGTTTTGAGACTGTACTAAAAATTAACTCTGCAGATGCTTTCTACGTCACTGCCAAATCAAACTTCGATATTTCACTGCAATTTGGCAAAATTAGTCGTAGTTAATTAAACCGAGCAATCGTCTGTCCTCCATCTGCAATCAATTCATTGCAACAAAGTTACCTAAAAAACAGCAAGACTTGGGCACACAACGTAGGTAGATAAGTTTAACTCAGTGTGTGGGAAGTTGTTCTAGAGAAGCTAATAGCTCTCCAATTGATGATGCAAGCTCCTGCAGTTTATGAAACCGAAGCTTCATTACCATATCCACAAAATCCCACCACTTGTCTACATCCTAGTCGAGATTACCCCAGATCACGCCTTCTCATCATACCTTCAAGGCCTAACTGTTTTTATAACATCCTCCCATCTACGTCTTAGTCTTCCAAGTAATTTTTTTCCTTTGCGTGTTTCGCACCAAAAACCTGTATTCATTTCTCTTCCCCACCCCCGTGCAACACGCCTTGTCTACCTAATTGCCCTTGATTTTATCACCCTTGTAATATTTGGTGAGATATAAATATATAAATACACAATTTTACCAAGTTTACTTCAATAAGATTATTTGGATTGTGTATTGAGAAAGTACGTTATGATTACAGAAGTTGTTAATTCGCTACAGCATGGCTGACAGTGTTCCGTTTGTTTTAAGTCTGGATATCCCGCGCAGAAATGAGTTACCAAGAAAGTAATCAAGAAGATTGAAAACAATTTGTTGATAACTACTCTAGCATGTTCCACAGCAGATATAATGGCAATGCTGCCATATTTTGTGCCATAGAATTACGTAGTTGAAATTATTTCACATTAGATGTAATGATTATATCCCCAAGACATTTCCTTCGCACCAGATATAATAGTTACACCGCTATTTCTTGGCCACTCTGAAGTACGTCTGTAGTGGTATTTTCTTCGCACCAACTGGAATAGCATTATTCCCGTGACTCTATACTTTGCGAGGCGTTATATGGGACAAATGCTGCACTTAACGACCATTCGAGACCATCCTACAAACCGAGGCAAGATAGAAGTCACATATTCTATGCTGTATATTACGGAACATTTTTGAATAAACGTGTAACATTAAAAATTCTGCTTTTGATATTATTTTAAGAGCAGACATTCTTTTCTTTACTGGCGAATAGTATTGACCCACATATCGTGTTTGATTTCTCACGTAAATCCCACCGTTGTAGAATGGATGGTAGAGGTTGAAATTGGGGGAAGGGGGGGAAGGAGAAGAAGTACGGGAACAAGTCGGATTGAGGAAAGATTTTAGATTTCTGGATTTCTAAGTGGAAGACAGGCGTCTGGGAGGATGAAGTGAGGAAGTTCTGTAGAAGACGAAAATAAGTTTCAGCTTTTCTGCTTCTTTTAAGACACTATTATGCGTCCAACTCACAGAAGGAAGGACTCGGCTGAACTGCCAGCTTATTTCTCCCGTCAGACAACACTGTGCGGCTTCCACTGCAGTTGCACGTAGCAGGGAGCACCTGAGTTGAGGATTCGTCGCATATAGTATGATACACTTCACATGAGGATTCGTCGCATATAGTACGATACACTTAAATTGAGGATTCGTTGCATATAGTAGGATACACTTAAACCGAGGATTCGTCGCTTATAGTAGGATACACTTAAACCGAGGATTCGTCGCATATAGTAGGATACACTTAAACTGAGGATTCGTCGCATGTAGTAGGATACACTTAAACTGAGGATTCGTCGCATATAGTAGGATACATTTAAAATGAGGATTCGTCGCATATAGTAGGATACACTTAAACCGAGGATTCGTCGCATGTAGTAGGATACACTTAAACTGAGGATTCGTCGCATGTAGTAGGATACACTTAAACTGAGGATTCGTCGCATATAGTAGGATACACTTAAACTGAGCATTCGTCGCATATAGTAGGATACACTTCAACTGTGGATACGTCGCATATAGTAGGATACACTTAAACTGAGGATTCGTCGCATGTAGTAGGATACACTTAAACCGAGGATTCGTCGCATATAGTAGGATACACTTAAACTGAGGATTCGTCGCATATAGTAGGATACACTTCAACTGTGGATTCGTCGCGTATAGTAGGATGCACTTAAACTGAGGATTCGTTGCATATAGTAGGATACACTTAAACTGAAGATTCGTCGCATATAGTAGGATACACTTCAACTGTGGATTCGTCGCGTATAGTAGGGTACATTTAAACTGAGGATTCGTCGCATATAGTAGGATACACTTCAACTGTGGATTCGTCGCATATAGTAGGATGCACTTAAACTGAGGATTCGTTGCATATAGTAGGATACACTTAAACTGAAGATTCGTCGCATATAGTGAGATACAATTAAACTGAGGATTCGTCGCATATAGTATGATACACTTCAACTGAGGATTCATCGCATATAGTAGGATACACTTAAACTGAGGATTCGTCGCATATAGTAGGATACATTTAAACTCAGGATTCGTCGCATATAGTAGGATACACTTAAACTGAGGATTCGTCGCATATAGTAGGGTACACTTAAACCGAGGATTCGTCGCATATAGTAGGATACATTTAAACTGAGGATTCGTCGCATATAGTAGGATACACTTCAACTGTGGATTCGTCGCATATAGTAGGATACACTTAAACTGAAGATTCGTCGCATATAGTAAGATACACTTAAACTGAGGATTCTTCGCATATAGTAAGATGCACTTCAACTGAGGATTCATCGCATATAGTAGGATACATTTCAACTGAGGATTCGTCGCATATAGTAGGATAAACTTAAACTGAGGATTCGCCACATGTGTTAGGATGGACTGTTCCCTCTACTTGGGTAAATTTAACACAGTGTTATGGTTACTGAGAGAATTTGTGAGTGTGTCTGAAGATTGTCTTCTGGGATGCGTCTTCCCACAAATCCCAGAATGATTTTGCTCCAGAACTTTTCATTTTTATTAAAACCGGCGTCGGGTTTCCACATAGAAATTTGTCTTCATCTCTAAGATCATCGTGGATCAAGGGCACGGTCTGTCATGGTGCTGGTAAGTGAAACTATTTTGCTTGCTTCAAGGAAAACTGACACTTCCACCGTTCGATGTGTTTAAACAGACTTGTTTTAGATATTGTTTGTGGTAGTTTTTATTCTGTAGTTACAGTTTTATCTTAGTATTTTCTTTTCTTTTTTTTTATAAAAGTCTGTTAGAACATTGTAATATAAAGAATAAGTTACATTTTAAATAAGTTATTGTACGCTGAGTCCAAGTTGGCCGCAACCATTTTGAAGAAAACTGAAATATCCATTCTTTGTACTTCCGAATATCGCTTAGTGAATGTTAGCAGAATGGGAAGATAGGTCTGTGTGCCAAGTGTGGTAACGAGAGTGTGATGTCTGATCAGTGGACAACTTATTATTATTTATTAAATAACTCCAATTTTTCAAATTGTGCAGTAAGCGATAATTATCCTAAGTTCGAGTACAGCGTGCCGGTGAATGTATTTGTATCTCAGGAGAAGGTATCAGGAAGGTAGAAAAAGCTGCATATTGCAAGCTTTGTGATTTGTACCCTTCGCCAAAGATTATTAGGGCGATATGAACTGTGGTGGAGGGAGATGGGTGGGCCACATGGCACGAATGGTGTGAAGATAAGCACAAGGTTTTGTTTTGCAGGCATGAAATTAAGATACCGCTTGGAAGATACACAGAGAGGAGGATAATATTAAAAAGGATTTTAGGATGGGAGGCGTAAACAGGATTAATCTGGCTCATTAAATAGGTACGTAGCGGACGGTTGTGGATATGATGATAAACTTCGGATTCTATAAACTGTGGGTATTTGTTTATTAATTAGGTTCCTGTTAGCTTCCGGAAAAAAGATTGCTTCATGGAGTTGGTTGGTTAGCTAGTTAGTTAGGTAGTTAGTTTGTTTGTTGGTTGGTTGGTTAGTTGGTTGGTTGGTTGGTTGGTTGGTTGGTTGTTTGGTTGGTTGACTGGTTGGTAGATAATGGCGAAAGGCCTGGCTTAGCACAACTGTATAAGTGGTACATGGACAAGCGATTTTGAGTTTGTCAAAATTGACTTACTTTGTACAGGTTATTGGAAAACTGTGAAAATCTGTAACGCTGTTTTATTCTTCAACATTGAACCTCAGACCGCTCTTGGAAATCGCATTTCTGGAATTGTGTGATTTAATTTTGTCTCACTGGTTTAATTTTATTTCTTCCGGGATCGATGTGACCTACAGAACTGCATGAACCTAAAATCCAAGATACTCACACAGTTTATTCTAGATAACCTTTTTCGTTTACCGTAATGTAAATATAATTCCGACCTAAAACTTCCACATTAAACGTTCATGTTTCGTATTTGTATGTAACAAAATACTTGAGAGCGATATGTCAACATTTACATGGGTGCTGATAAGTCCTTAGCCCGACCAGGAAGGAAACAAGTAATATTTCTGTCAGAATGGCGTGAATTCCCTTGGGTGCCTTGCCTTGCGGGGGGGGGGGGGGGGGAACTTTTTGGCAGCCGGGGTCCGGGTTTTTTTAAAAAGGGGAACGTCCCTGACATATTCCGAGCTTGTTTCCTTCCTGGTCGGGCTAAGGACTTATCAGCACCCCGGTGCGTACGTAGTAGATACATTTACAGCATTTACAGGTGCGTATCTCTTGTCATCCAATGAAAAGTGGTGCCATTATTTGAAGTGTTTTCTTTCTCTTTACAGGTCAGTTGAGTCCTTATTCATGAGTAAATGTCGCTACCTTCTTGTACACATTTTCGGGTAAGTTTCCATTCAGAATCATTTCAGAAGAGAGTAGAATTCATTTTTACCTAACTGCGCTGTCACATCTTAGCATTCATATAACGCCATTGTCGATACACAAAAACACTCACTGTCTTTGGCGAAGACGACCGTTCTTTGTCTTCGCCTTTCTAATATCTAATGAAATGACTTATTCATGAAGAAGAACTGAATGTGCTGTGTATACTACCGTTGATCAATTGTCTGTTACCTAAAGCTGCGCTGTGAAGTCACCAAGAAACGAAATGGCGGTGAGTGTATCGTTGTACGTGCTTTCGAAAAACATTTGCCAAAAGTGACTATTAGCTTTTCTGTATGTTCGAGTGACTTCCACCGGACCAATTTTAATGCAATTTCGTAGGCTGAATTTTGTCTACATTTTGTTTATAAGCGGAAAAAAAATCAAAATTATTTTATTTGAAGACCTTCCTACTTTTACCTCTCACCATGATTGTTCATGATAATTGCGACAGATTGACAGGTATGCGCTTAAGTTGAGATAACATTTGAGCATGATCTATTGCAAATACCGACTGTCGAAATTTAAAATATGTACTGAAGTTGCCCACCCTCAAGTTTCTTCGAAGATGTTGATCGGTTATACCCTGGTGATTAAGTACGGAGAATATTTTACACTAAGCGATTTTCTGAAAATTGCTTCTGAATTTAAGGTCTAGGAAGAATAACAGAGGAACGCGCCACATTTAATGAGTCTGCTGGTATTTCCTAACTGGTTGCTGTATAAAGCTGGTGGTTCCTTATCAACAATTCCATAAGAAAAGACGAAAGCGTGCGAAGTGTGTACATCTGCTCTTTCCGCTGCTGCACCTCCACGTTTTTATATGATTCAGAATTAATTTTGAAAGAATGGGATTTCTAAAGGCGTTCCTAGGGCGGATGATTATTCCTACGCAAGCGTGTGTTCCGATTAACATACTAAGTCGAAGGAGCATAGCCCCTCTTGAGTAGCTGATAGTTAGTTGATCGGTGAAGAAATTATCCACGTTGTAGGGATAAGAAAAGCCCATTTCCATTTTCACTTGTCACTATCCTAAGCCATACGAATCTCTTCTCAGCCTCGCACTCAATTTCTTTAAGATCTATTTTAATATTATACTCCTATCTACCCCTTGGCTTTTCAAGTGTTGTTCTTTCTAACACCTTTCTCCACCTAAACCTCTATGAAGTTGTCGTCAATTCCATCCGTGCTACAAGCCCCTCCAATCGCACTGAGACCATAATAACACTAAGCGAGGAATACCAAACACGAAACTCTTCATTACACAGGTTTTTTTTTTTTCCAGGGTCCTCTTACTTAAGCCCATTTAAGTCGAACTGTACCTTTCAGCGCAATGCTACCGCACTTTTTGTTTTCCCTTTAACGTGATAGGCGAATTCTTGCACCCTTACAAAACAACCGAAGGGGCTAAGTTAGCGTAGTCTGTGTGGCGACTGACTACGGCCTGGAAGGTTCGGTGTTCGAAAGCTCGTGGATGCAAAGATTTTCTGTTCTCCACACTCCTCCAGACCAGCCCTGGAGGCCATTCAGCCTCCTTTTCAATTGGTACCGGGTATTTCGCTTGCGCAAAGCCACCGGGGCATGGCGTTAACCACCCGCCACCATCTAGCGCCAAGGTTAAGCGTAGGTGGAGCTATAGCCATGCTCCCACTCTGTGGCTCCAGTGGTATGTTACGGGGCGAAGGTTAGGTTATGTTAGGTTAGGTATGTTACGGGGCGAAGGTTAGGTTAGGTTAGGTATGTTACGGGGCGATGGTTAGGTTAGGTTAGTTATGTTACGGGGCGAAGGTTAGGTTAGGTATGTTACGGGGCGAAGGTTAAGTTAGGTTAGGTATGTTACGGGGTGAAGGTTAGGTTAGGTATGTTACGGGGCGAAGGTTAGGCTAGTTTAGGTTAGGTATGTTACGGGGCGAAGGTTAGGTTAGGTTAGGTATGTTACGGGGCGAAGGTTAGGTTAGGTTAGGTATGTTACGGGGCGAAGGTTAGGTTAGGTTAGGTTAGGTTAAGTTAGGTTAGGTTAGGTATGTTACGGGGCGAAGGTTACCTTTACTTTACATAACAATGGGCAAAATTGTAGCTTTTGAAATTTTGAGATTGACTTTGCAATACTGGAGAGGGGAATGCAAACAACTCTGAATCGAATGGTGGCAGTCATTCCCGTAATTCAGTTTGGTTCGGAATTTAATTACATTGCATTAAATGAATACCTTTTAATTTTAGGTTTACTTATAAAAGAAATACGTGTGTCGTGGTTCACAAATATATATATATATATATATATATATATGAGTTAATACGTGCCTCTTGACATTGCAGTCTGCATTTGAAATTGACAAATAAGCGCTGCACATTTTATCGCAGTATTTTATGTTTTGCTGACCGTGCATCCTGGTACAAATCAAATGACCAACTTGATGCATAGTTACGTTATATAGGGTGTCCCACTAGCTACCGAACCCGGCATTCCTTTAATAGTTTTACCACTAATGAGGATATTGCAACGAAATTTTAAGCGGACTACAGACATATTCCACTTCATTTCTCACACAACGAACGTACTCCTGTTCAAATTTCGTTGCAATATCTTCATTGGTGTTAGAATTATTAAAGAAATGCCGGGTTCGGTAGCGAGT
>Ga0123355_10015751_pt1 | contig 11890 bp, 12 predicted proteins | sample TergutEmb28metaG_3_FD_89872 | JGI IMG/M metagenome (GOLD analysis project Ga0123355, IMG submission 89872) | Embiratermes neotenicus P1 segment gut microbial communities from Petit-Saut dam, French Guiana - Emb289 P1 | ecosystem: Host-associated > Arthropoda: Insects > Digestive system > Gut ... | reverse complement strand
GTATTAACGATAGCCCTAAAACGCTATTTCAGCACAACGCACCCTAACTCACGAAAAACTCAGTAATACGAAGCAAACCATCCATCATACTCTGCTGAATATGGAAATATCTTGCAACACCATTCGCATCGGTAAAAGATATTCCAATGCGGGGCATAATCCCCCAGTCGGCCCATGTCCTTACCATAAAAGGCACTTCGGGCGTTAGTTCAGCTACAGAATATAAAACATCTTCCACAAAGAAATATAGCTCATCATCTTCGTCTACATCCCAATCTGCAAGGTCAAAAGAGTTTCCAACCCAAACAAATTCAAAATCGGTTATAACCATGTCGGTCGAGATTATTAGATACCCCGCTTCTTCTACATGAACAAACTCGTGGCGGTTTTGGTGTTGGCTCAATAGTTCGTCTGTTGAAAAATCGACTTGAATGGTTACAGCCGTGCTTGTATTCGGCACATTGATTGTATCAAACATGCGCAAAACCGTAATGATGCTCTGCTCGCGTGTAAATGAATCATGCGGCGCAAAGCGATTTTCGCCAACGCCGCCCATAATGCCGGCGGCTTGCGCCTGCCCTACCCCATCTACCGCCCAAGACGATAAACTTGCATTGTCTGCAAAGGTTGGCACACCTGTTGGGAACGGCTGGCCAATTACCGCCGCCAAACGGGAAAGAAGAACCGCCGCTTGCTCGCGGGTTATCTGGCCTGTTGGGTTAAAGAGATTGTTGCCGATGCCGGTTACAACACCGAGGTACGCCATTTTTTGTACATTTACGTCGGTTGTATCTGTAAAATATTCGCGTCCTGCTATTGTTCTGCCGATTGCTGTTTCATACAAGGCCACGGCCAGCGCGGCAAACTCTGCGCGGGTAGCAGGCTGGGTGTATGCAGATTGCAATGCCGTTGGTACAAGCCCTGCGGCTATTGCGCGCGCAACATCCTCTTGCGCCCATGGGCTTGCGCCGGTTAGGTCAAGCGCGGTTTGCCCCGATATTCTTATGGGATTGTGCTTGCTTGTAGTTGTGCCATCGCCAAGCTGCCCAAAGGTGTTGTTACCCCAAGCCCACAGACTACCATCGGTACGGACGGCAAGCGCATGGCTTTGCCCGGCAGATACTGCTGTGACATTTTCCATTATCCTAACCGGGCTGTGGCGGTTTGCGGTGGTTCCGTCGCCAAGTTGGCCATTGCTGTTCCAGCCCCAAGCATACAAACTGCCGTCGGTCCTTATTGCCAATGTGTATCCCTCATGTGCTGAAACTGCTGACACGTTTTCCATAATCCTTACGGGGGAACTGACGCCTTCGTTCCATCCCGTTACTGTGCCATTGCCAAGCTGGCCCCATCTGTTGCCACCCCAGCCCCACAGGCTTCCGTCATTTCTTAGTGCCAGTGAATGACAAACGCCTGCGAAAATATCAATTACTCCGTCCATTACCATGGCTGGGACGGGGTTTTGCTCGTTTTGTGCGGTTGCTTGCACTCCAAGCCTGCTGTTGTTGTTGGAACCCCAAACCCAAACACTGCCGTCAGCTCTAAGTGCCATTGAGTGGAAGCCACTGGTTGAAACAGCCGCAACATCCTCCATTATTCTAACGGGCAGGTGACGGTCGGTGGTTGTGCCGTCACCAAGTTGCCCCCAACTGTTCCAGCCCCAAACATACAAACTGCCGTCGGTTCTTATTGCCAGTGTGTGATATGCACCTGCGGAAACGGCGGTTACATTGTCCAAAACTCTTACAGGGTTGGGCCGGTTTGTGGTTGTGCCGTCACCCAATTGGCCATAGCGGTTTTCGCCCCATGCCCATAGCCCGCCGTCTGCTGTAATTGCCTTGGTGTGGCCGCGTGTGTACCATGCGCCAACCGAAACGGCTGTTACGTTGTCAAGTATCCGCACCGGGTACAGGCGGGGGTCAGACATTACGTCGTCGTAATAACCCGGTTCCAACTCGTTTACACCCCACGCCCACAAGCCGCCATCTGCTTGAATGGCATAGCTTGTGGTGTTGCCTGCCGCAACGGCTGTCCATGTTGCTTCCGCCGGTGCGGCAAGTGTTGGGAGTAGCGAAAGGGCAAGGATTAGTGCCGCCGCAATTGTTGAGATTTTTCTTTTCATTTCAAGTCACCTCATGATTTTTTTATTGTATGTAACATTTTCATAAAAAAAGGCCGTCTCGTCAAGTATTATCTTAACGAGACAGCCTCGAATATTCCGGGTTAATTACATCATGCCCATTCCGCCGCCGCCGGGTGGCATTGGTGGCTCTGGCTCTTTAATATCGGCAACAACAGCTTCGGTTGTAAGCAGTGTAGATGCTACGCTGGTTGCGTTTTGAAGCGCGGTGCGTGTTACTTTTGTTGGGTCAATAATGCCCGCGTCCACCATGTTCACAAACTTCTCTGTCAACACGTCAAAGCCTACGCCTTTTTCTTTGCCTTTTAGTGCGTCAACTACTACTGCGCCTTCCAAGCCGGCGTTGAATACGATTTGGCGAACAGGTGCTTCCAGTGCTTTAAGCACAAGTTGCGCGCCTGTTTTTTCGTCGCCTGTAAGTTTTTCCATAACGGCTTTAACGTTTGCAAATGCGTGAATATACGCACTACCGCCGCCGCAGATGATACCTTCTTCAACGGCTGCGCGGGTTGCGGCAAGCGCGTCTTCCATGCGCAGTTTTTTCTCTTTAAGCTCGGTTTCGGTTGGTGCGCCAACTTTGATAACTGCTACGCCGCCGGCCAATTTTGCCAAACGCTCTTGCAGTTTTTCTTTATCGAACTCGGATGTTGTTTCTTCAATTTGGGACTTGATTTGCACAACGCGTGCGTCAATGGCAGCTTTTTCGCCCGCGCCGTCGATTACGATTGTGTTTTCTTTGTCAATTTTAACGGCTTTTGCACGGCCAAGTTGCTCCATTGTTGCTTCTTTAAGCTCTAGGCCAAGCTCGGAAGAAATAACTGTGCCGCCGGTTAGGGTTGCGATATCTTCCAGCATTGCTTTGCGTCTGTCGCCAAAGCCGGGGGCTTTTACAGCCGCTACATGGAATGTGCCGCGCAATTTGTTAAGCACCAATGTTGTAAGGGCTTCGCCTTCAACGTCTTCCGCAATGATAAGAAGCTTGCGGCCTGTTTGCACAATTTGCTCTAGCACAGGCAAGATTTCTTGCACGGTAGAGATTTTTTTATCTGTGATAAGAATTAGTGGGTCGTCTAGGTGGGCAACCATTTTTTCCATATCTGTACACATGTACGCAGATAGGTAGCCACGGTCGAATTGCATACCTTCAACGAGTTCAAGTTCGGTGTACATGGTTTTTGATTCTTCTACGGTTATTACGCCATCGCTGGAGACTTTGTCCATAGCGTCAGCAATCATGTCGCCAACTTCGTTGCTTGCGGCAGAAATTGCGGCCACTTTAGCAATGTGGTTTTTGCCGTCTACTGCTTGGCTCATGCCTTGGATTGCTTCAACTGCGGCGTCGGTTGCTTTTTGCATACCTGTACGTAGGATGATTGGGTTTGCGCCTGCGGCAATGTTTTTAAGGCCTTCGCGTACCATGGCTTGTGCCAATACGATAGCGGTTGTTGTGCCGTCGCCTGCTACGTCGTTGGTTTTTGTTGCTACTTCTTTAACTAATTGTGCGCCCATGTTTTCAAAAGGGCATTCTAATTCAATTTCTTTGGCGATAGAAACGCCGTCATTAATAATTTGTGGTGTGCCGTATTTTTTGTCCAGCACAACGTTGCGGCCTTTGGGGCCTAATGTGATATTTACTGTGTCGGCCAGTTTGTTTACGCCGGCTTCAAGTACTGTACGCGCTTCAATAGCGTATTTGATTTGCTTTGCCATTTTCAGTTATCCTCCTATTGAACTATCGCTAAAATATCGTTCTGTTTTACAATAATAAATTCTTCGTCTTCCAATTTAACTTCTGTGCCAGCATACTTAGAATAAATTACTTTGTCGCCAGGTTTAACTTCCATTTTAATTTCTTTGCCGTCTACAACGCCGCCGGGGCCTACTGCTACTACTTCTGCTTGTTGAGGTTTTTCTTTTGCTGTGCCCGGTAACACGATGCCGGATTTTGTTGTCTCTTCTGCTTCTAGTTGTCTAAGAACTACGCGGTCGCATAAAGGATTTAACTTCATGGATGAGCCTCCTTGGTTTTCATTTATTAGCACTCGTCTTTGGTGAGTGCTAATATAGTTTAATATTGGTGTGGCTATTATGCAACTTCTATTTTTGGCAATATTTTGGCATTTTAAACGATTAAAACGACTTTATTCATAAATATCTTTTAATTGCTTCGTTTAATTGCTATTTTTTCACGTTTTTGAGTTAAAATAAAAAACATCGCAAAAAAAATCAAAATCAACTGGTACGAAAATCGTACCAGTTGATTTTGATTTTTTGCACTATATTTTAGAAATGCACCATTTCGCCATTAACCTCTACGGCAACAACTGTGTCTAAATCAACAACGCCGTTTAACGTAAACGTCAAGTAAAACTCGCTGCCACGGGGGCGCACATAGTCAATTGGAGTCGCTTCTATAATACCATTTGATGTGTGCAGCCGTACGTCCGGTATCGGAACAGCCCTGCCAGCCCAATCGAACGGAGGCCATGCACCTTCCACGCCCGGCCAAAGGCCAACGGAAGAAAACACATGATATTCTGGATTGTTGGGGATAAACCGCCCGTCTGCATCATAGGTTCCGCCACCTTGCCCGCGGAATTCCAGCAGACCGCCGTAAATTCTTATGCTAACGGGGCTTACCATAGCTTCGTAAAGCACAACACGGCCGGGGTCGTAGTTTATTTCAAATTCGGCTGTTATGTGGCCATAGTTTTCTACTATCAGCTCCACATCCCAGTTAAACTCGAACGATTCCTGCAGGCTGGCGAACGCAACCAAGTGATATTGGTCAAGCCTGTCTAAATCTACTTCAAATATGGCTTCGCTGTACGATACAGACCAACGTCTAAGTTCGCAGTCTGTGTCTGTGCTAAATCCTTGAATTTTATACACAGGGACATGGTCCATGTTGGAATCGCGCAGCGTAAACATCGCCGGGCCCATCACCGGGTCGGGGTTGTATATCTGGATATGAAGTCTGCCGTCGATAATCCCCACGCTGGAAACATACATGTCGATACCGTCTACATCCACAACAGGTATGTCGTGCTGGTGCGGCTCAAGTACATTAAGCCCATCTGGGAACATAGCGGCAATATCTTCGCGCGGGTACATAAAGTAGCTGTCGGACGCGCCCCAGCGGGTAGCCATTTGCCTTGCGTCGGCAACCTGTTGGCTTGTAAAGTGCATGGTTTGCGGGTTTGTTATCGCCAATTCTTGCAAGTTTAGCCCGGTATTGTAGTTTTCATCAAAAAATGTTGTAACCGTAATGTCGCGCAGACTAAATACCAGCTGGCTGTCAATTATTTCATAGTTGAACATGCTGCGCTGATACAGGGTTACAATCCCGTTTTCGCAACGGTCTATTATTATAGGCGCGGAGGATCCCATCATTCTTATAGCATCTTGCCTGTCTTCAGGAACTGCTTCTACTACGCTTACAAAGTGTGATGGCCACCAAGTACCAAGCTCGGCGCCGTCTATATCGCCATCCAAGCGGTTGCCCTCTAAATCCTCAAGTGTCATGTATACGTCAACAATATTGTAGAAAACACCTACGGCAATAATTTCTGCCCTAAATCCATTGGCTTCCATAACGGTGCCTGTGTCTACCGGTTGCAAAATGCCTACTTGTTCCGGCCCTATAATTTCTGCCAGCCTATCAAATGCGCCAAAGTACCAACTTGCTGCTATTGATGTTGTAAGTATTGCAAGCAATGCCACCGTTGCGGCAACAGTGCTAATAAAACGACGTGGTGCTTTTTTCATAACTACTTCCTCTTCCCTAAGTTTGTGTTTTAGCTCGGCCACAAGCTTTGCGTTGGGCCTACCCGATATTTGCAAACTTTCTGTGAGAAGGTTATCGAAGTCTGTGAGAAGGTTGTCGAAGTCTGTTTGATTATCAAAATTATTTCTCGTATCCATTAAGGCTCAATCCCTTCTCTATTAGTTTGCGTGCTTTAAATAATCTGCTTTTTACTGTCCCGCTTGGCAAATTTAGCGCAGCGGCAATGTCGCCCAGTCCCATCCCCACAGAGTAGTGCATCAGTACCGGGACTTTGTACTTGTCCGGCAAGCCGTCCACAACGGCGCGTACAATGCGGTTTTCTTCTTTTGTGATGAATGCGTACTCCATGTCATGGTCGAACAAGAGGTTTTCGTCAAAAGGGCGGATAGGTGCCAGCCTATTGCGGCGGGCGTGCTTGCGCTTCCAACTTTTCCAAAGAAACATTGTTACGGAAAAGAGGTAGCCCTGCGGGTTTTTGATTTCCTTGCCCTTTGGGGACTTTTCCAACGCCGCCAGAAATGTTTCTTGAAATAAATCTTCCGCTTCTTCCTTTGAATATGCAAGACTGCGGCAGAATTTGTATACGGAGTCGCCGTATAGGTCTACTAAGTCTGCAAATTTGTAGGCGGGGGTGGGTTGGGTGATGGTCATGCTTTGCCTTAGTGCGCTTATCATTTTGACCTCCGAGGGGGGTATTTTTTTGTGTTTTTTTGTACGTACGTATGTAAGTAGTCGCGAACGCTGGGATGGTTCATTTTAATTTCAGAAGAAGTCTTTTGAAAATTTTGACGGATTTATGATAAGATTGTTTTTGTAAAATAGCAAGCGACATTTAGACACGGAGGCGCAAAATGACAATCCGAACAATGACAATATCCGACTACGCACAAGTCTACGCCCTATGGCTCGCCACCCCGGGCATGGGGCTAAACAACATCGACGACTCGCAGGAAGGCATAGCCAAATTCCTTGCCCGCAACCCCGACACCTGCTTTGTGGCGGAAAAAAACAACGCCATCATAGGCGTTATACTAACCGGGAACGACGGCAGACGCGGGTACATTCACCACATGGCTGTGGCAGAAAGTGAACAACGCCTTGGCATAGGAACCGCACTTTTAGACGCGGCAATGCTTTCCCTAGAAAAAGCTGGCATACACAAAGTGGCCCTTGTTGTGTTTGACAAAAACGAAAAAGGAAACGCTTTTTGGGACAGGCAAGGCTTTATTGAAAGAAGCGATTTGGTGTACCGCAACAAGGCGATAAGTGAGTTGACGCGGATTGACACCTAAATCACTTAACCTGCACAAATAACTGGCCGTCGTCCTGCACTTCGGCATACATAACATCTGCCCGGCTTTTGATGCCTTGTTCCCTCAAGGCATTCTCCAGCCAGCTCTCTGTCAAGCCTAACTCCCGCAAGTTTTTGACCAGCACTTTGCCACCGGATATAACCGTTGTGGGCAAATACTTAGACAGCTCTGCGTTGGGCTGTTTTTTTAGTACGCTCAAATCGCCGTTTGGTTCCAATATCGCGTAGTCAACGTCGGCAACGGCAAACACGTTGTTGGTACGCAGCATCATGGTTAGGTCGTCGGTGTTTAGGCGTTCTTTTTTAAGCGCAGGGTACATTATTTTGCCTTTTTTGATAAGGATAATGGGCTGGCCATCCAAGGCTTCGCGTATTTTAATGCTCTTTAGCGACGCCAGTTCCACACAAATAGCAAGCGCGACCCAAAGTGCCACGCCGGACATGGATTGCCAAAAGTCAATGTCGCTGTGCAAGATAATATCGCCAACCATGCTTCCTATTACTATGCCGGAAATATAGGTGAATACGTTTAGCTGGCCCAGTTGCTTGTTGCCGATTATGCGCACAAGTATAAGCAATATCGCAAAACCTAACGAAACACGGAAAATAATTTCTAACATGAAATCACCTCCGGGTTATTATCCTGCTGATTGGGGATTACTATGCATAAGATTAGTTGTTACAGGCTCACGTCAATCAAATTTAGCCGAATGCACACAAAGCCTGTCATTGCGGACTTGATCCGCAATCTGCAGGCTATAGCCTGCAAGCCAAGTCCATCACTATCACCGCGATTAAGCCCCCTCTATGCCAATAGTGATGAACTTGGCGTTGCAATCGTTATCATGAAGATTGCGGGTCAAGCCCGCAATGACAGAACTGGAGCATACAGCAATGACAGGGCCGTGGCGTGTTCGCTTATATTAGAATAGGAGTATTTTTATGCAAATGTTACAAAAATGGAATTTCGACAACACATATACCCGACTACCGGCGCACTTTTTCACAAAACAATCCCCCGTCCCGGTTGCCGCGCCAAAAATGGTAATTTTCAACGAAGCACTGGCAGAACAACTCGGCACCCCGCAAGAATTGCAAACGCTGGCCGGCAACAGCGCCCCCGCGGGCGCACAGCCACTGGCGCAAGCGTACATGGGGCATCAGTTTGGGCATCTTAATATGCTTGGCGACGGCCGCGCTGTTCTGCTGGGGGAACAAATAACGCCGGATGGCAAGCGGTTTGACATTCAGCTAAAAGGCAGTGGGCAAACGCCATATTCCCGTGGCGGGGATGGCCGCGCCGCACTTGGGCCAATGCTGCGCGAGTATATTATCAGCGAGGCTATGTATGGGCTGGGCATCCCTACCACGCGCAGTTTGGCCGTCGTGGCAACGGGCGAAACGGTGCAACGGGAACGGGAATTGCCCGGCGCAGTTCTAACGCGGGTTGCGGCAAGCCACATTCGCGTAGGGACGTTCGAATATGCGGCGCAGTATGGCGGCACGGAGGATGTGCGCGCTTTGGCGGATTATACGATAACACGGCATTTCCCGGAAGCGGACAGTTACCTTGCGCTGTTGCAAGAGGTAATTGCCCGCCAAGCGGCCTTGATTGCAAAATGGCAGCTTGTTGGTTTCATCCACGGTGTAATGAACACCGACAACATGGCCATAAGCGGCGAAACAATTGACTACGGCCCATGCGCGTTTATGGATGTGTATGACCCCGCTACAGTTTTTAGTTCCATTGACCGAGAAGGCCGCTACGCATACAAAAACCAGCCTGCTATGGCCACATGGAACTTGGCGCGTTTTGCGGAAACGTTACTGCCACTGTTGCACCGGAACAAAAAAACAGCCGTGGAAATTGCCACGGACGCGGTTAATTGGTTTATGCCACAGTTTCGCAGTAACTGGCTGGCAGGGATGCGGGCAAAGCTTGGCCTTGCGGGCGAAGAACCGGACGACGAGCTGTTGATAGCGGATTTGCTTGCGCTAATGCAAGAGCATGGGCTGGATTATACGAATACATTCCGCGAGTTGACGCTTGGCGAAACAAACCCGCATTTGCACGATTGGGTAAAACGCTGGCAGGCGCGCATGAAAAAAAATACAAAATCAACTGGTACGATTTTCGTACCAGTTGATTTGATGAAAAAAGCGGAGCAGGGATTCACTCCCTGCGTAGCGGCGGGGCTTGGGGCAGCGCCCCATTTAAATAAAAACAACCCGGCGGTTATACCACGTAACCACCGGGTTGAAGAAGCCCTGCAAGCCGCAGAGAGTGGCGACTTGAGCGTTATGCATAAATTATTGCGCGTGCTGAAAGACCCCTTCGCGTACACCGCAGAACAGGAAAAGTACGCTTACCCTCCGGAAAATTCTTGCCGTTACAAGACGTTTTGCGGGACGTAGGGGCGCGCATCGCGCGTCCGGCATTTATAAATTCCCCGCCGCATAACTCCCATCATCCGCAAAGGTAATGGAATACCGCTCTGTAGTAAATCGCAAAATCAACAACGTAGGGTCATCCACCCCTGTCCAATGCACGCCATTCTCAAACATTGGGAGCCAGTTTTCCTTTTTGGTTTCCATGTCGGTGCAAGCCTCCGCCGTGCCAACAAGGTTAATCGTGTATTTGTCGGAATTTATGCACACGCAGGCCTTGTTGTTCTTGGCTATTCGCCCGGCATATGGCCTGTCGGTAGCCGTATTAAATGTCAGCCACTTCAAACCATCGGCCCTTGTAATGCAAAACGTAGTAGCCGATGGAAAGCCGTTTTCATCAATAAGGGAAAGCGCGGCGTAGCCCTCCATTCCCCCCAATTTGTACTCCGACATCGAATTGATGACATCCTCTGCTCTTTTGACAACTTCTTGGTTCATTTTTCAACAACCTTTCTATTTATAGCATCGCAATATGCCACTGAATCCCAAAGCGGTCTTCAACATCACCGCACAGTTCTGCCCAAAACTGCGGCTCAAGGGCATTAATAACCCGGCCGCCGTCTGCCAAGCGGTTAAAAACAGCCGCCGCTTCTTCGGCACAATCAAGGAACAACGTAAGTGTGAAATATTCTCCGGTTATTCGACTCGTTGCGCCGTCAAGCATGGCAACCTGCGTGCCGTAAATTATCACGTCGGAATTTAGCACGTGATTTGGGGCTGTAAACCCATCCATGACAAAACCCGGCGGGGCGTCACGCAAATAGTTTATCGTTTTTACCTCTGCGCCAACTGCTTCCTTATAGAAAGCAATAGCCTCGTCGCAGTTACCTTGAAAACAAATTGTTGGTACTAGCATAAAATTATTCTCCTTTTGCGCGCTCCTTAATAGGAAACAGCAGGTCAAGCTGTGTGTCATCCATGTTCGCGCCGTTTTGCATAAATGTATAGAAATTTAGCATTTCCTCAAAATAGGGAACGCCTTTGGCTTCTTCATATCGCGTACTCGCCCTTACCCAGTCGGCAAGCAGCCCCCAGTCTTGAAAACTCCAGTCGCGCAGTACATGGGCGGCAAACATTCCCCCGCCGAAGGTTTTTTTTGTAAGCGGGGCCTCCACTTCCATATCTTCGGGAATGGACACCCACGCTTCGTATTCCTTAGACTGTAAGTCGCCGGAAAAGCGAAAGCCCATTGCCCTAGCGTCGGGCTTCGCTTTTAGCAGGCTCGTTTCTTGTACAAATTGCTCTATTTTGCCGGTGGCTTCTATGCCCGCCTCGTATTCAGACTCGCTTGAAATATAGGCGGCGGCAACGGTCATTGGCGGTACGTAAATTATGCGCACGTCGCTGTCGGTTAGTTTGCCTAGTTTTTCGGTTGCCGCGTCTAAATCGCCCACTGATACTTCTTCTTGTATAACATTTTTCGGGAAGGATATGCTGTCCACAATGGCAAACACGGAGTTGTCGCTCAAATAATCAAGCTGTAGGCGCATGTTTGCTTTTTCATGCAGTTCATGCACAAGGCGGTTAAGAATCGATTTTACGGTTGACAGTGCCGTAATCTGCTCGTCCAGCTCGTTTATGTTGCGCTCGAAAATTTCGATTACGTCCACAGCATCATTATTGCCAAAAATTTCGCGTATTTGCCTTACGGGAACGCGAAGCTTGCGCAAAATTATTATTTGGCGCAACCGGCGCAGGGCGTGTTCGTCGTATACCCTGTAGGCGTAGCCTTCTGTTCGTCGGCTTTCGACTAGGCCAACTTGTTCGTAGTATCTAATCATGCGGCTTGATATGCCAAGGCTTTTTGATACCGTGCTGACTGTTTGTATTTGGCTCACGGTGTTGTGCCTCCTTCGCGGGTAATAATAAAGTACGACACGGTGTCCGTGTCAATGGGGGAAAATTCGATAAAATATTTATAACTTGACATGCTGTTGTCAACGATACTGTGCTACACTTCACAAAAAAACTTTACGGAGGTATTCACATGATTGAATCACTAAAAGCACAATTAGCAGATTGGAAGCAAACGCGAAGCGTTATCCTAGGCTTCCTAGAGGAGCTAAGCGACGCAGACCTAGACAAAAAACTGCCCAGAAAGGTACTTAACACCATACGGCTGCAAGCCCATGAGCTAACGATGTTTCAACGGGACATTGTGAACTCGCTATCCACAAAAGTTGTGGACTTTGGGGAAGAATAT
>Ga0123355_10015750_pt1 | contig 11890 bp, 9 predicted proteins | sample TergutEmb28metaG_3_FD_89872 | JGI IMG/M metagenome (GOLD analysis project Ga0123355, IMG submission 89872) | Embiratermes neotenicus P1 segment gut microbial communities from Petit-Saut dam, French Guiana - Emb289 P1 | ecosystem: Host-associated > Arthropoda: Insects > Digestive system > Gut ... | reverse complement strand
CGGCAAATCACGTGTGCACTATCTTGCACACTGTTGCCAACCTACTATTTTACACTGTACTGCGTGCTGCGCTGTGCATTGTAAACTTATATTGAGTCTGAGGTGCGTATTTTCTGGGTGTACTGTGACTTCTCGGCCACCCTGTATATATATATACCAGCATACCTATTCGCAGTGTTTCTTCACACAGGCAATAAAATGTAAAAAGCAACGTAATTAATTCCAATTAAGGCAATTTCAAAACAATGTATTGTAATACATATTAGATAGAATCATAACGGCATTGACTGTGAAGCTAATAGAAGCACTGATGTTCTCAAATGTGGCAGTGAAACTTGAAAACAAAATCTTAAGGTGAATATTTAGACTGGTGAGAGGTGATGGGACGTGGAGAACGAACATGACGGAGAACTTTATGCAGAATATAAAGACCTTTAGCTAGAATACGACATTCAATTCTAGAGACTACGTTGGACCGGACTTGTACAAAGACTCCCTCTGGACCGTATACACAAAACAGCCCTGGAAGCCGTGTTCACTGACAATTGACCAGTTGGGAGACCCCGATTGAAATGGCAGGAAGGTGTGCCAGTAGACAATGCCAGATTTCTTCGGTGCCGTAACTGGAAGATGGCCGCGCAGAGCAGAATAATTTGGCAGCAGTCATTGACAGAGGCCGAGGCTCGACTACGGACTGCAGTGCTGTAGAAAGGGTAAGCATCGATAGTGAAAATGATGGAGACGTCACGTGAGCTGACATGGGTATGTCACGAAATTTTATGTTTACAAACGTGCAATAAATACTAACCGCGGTCATAGGTTTTACCTGTTTAAAAAATCTGCACAATATGAAATGCTGTAACATTTTATGTTTATGGTTCCGTGCATCGCTGATCTATATTAATAATTGTCCAACGAGATGCAACACAAAACAGTCTATTTATTATTCTGCAAGGTCACTCTACATGTTTCGGGTGTGAGGGAGATAGCTGCACAAAAAATATGACCAGTACCGGAGGCTGCAGTTACAGTTTTGTGTACTCCTGATGATGGGTGTGGTTGACAACCGAAATATGTACAGTGAACTTGCAGAATAGTAAATAGACTGCATTGTGTTGCATCTCGTTGGAAAAATATTAATATAGGTGCTGTAACATCTTTCCATCAGAATAAACCTAAGACATCAGGCAGAAGACGGCAGTAGAAAGGCCCACTAGGAGAAATCTTAGTGCACTGATACAGCACCTATCTTGTAATTAGCAATGCATCTGGGTGGTCTGCATTACAAGTTGCAATGCTATTGCTTTATTACCATTATCACAGCTAGTCTGACTCTCCAACATTATCTCAAACGTAATTTTGTTTAGTGATTTAATGTCATTTAATACGGGCGTGGGCCGGGTAGCTCAGTCAGTATAGCGACTGACTATGGGCTGGGCGGCCCGGGATCGAATCCCGGTGGGGACGAGATTTTCCGCCCGTCCAGACTGGCCCTGGGGCTCACCCAGCCTCCTGTACAATGGGTACCGGGTCTTTTCCGGGGGTAGAGGAGGCCAGGGCGCGGGGCTGACTCCCCACCCCCATCTAGTGCCGAAGGTCCTAGAAAAGAGTACAGCTATACCTCTACTCACCCTAAGGGCCTGCGTGGCCTATTAAAAGGGTGAAAACATACCCAATACCATCAGGCTCTCAGTGTGAGGCATACGAAGAACTAGAAATACGTATGGTGCGAAGGAAACCCCTTGATCGAGAGGCTACTGAACACGATATATTTTGTCTAAGAGCCTCGGAGTTTCCAAGCAGTACAGTTTTTGTCTCCGGCATAACAACTTTTTTTTTTTTTCTGAAGTCTGTCTTGCCACAGATCCATAACCTCTTCCAAAGCGAGTTCTCCAGAGAGTATGAGCTGGTGCTTCCTTTATCAAATTGCAGTTATCTTCTCTTTTCCTTAAAGTCGCCCAGTAGTTGCTTACGTTTTTTCCTCGTCTCCTCTTCCGTTCTATCTTTCATTTGTGTTTTAGAGGGCAGTTCCTATGCAAGGTGTGATCAATCCAGTTATATACCTTCGTATTACTGTACGTACGATATTGCTCTTCCTTGACTTTTTATAATCCCTTAATTTCTCATACCACCCGTCCAATAGGTCTTCTCCATCCTTTTACAGCAACACGTTTAAAAACGTTCCAGGTCTTGCTGACCTCCTTTCGAAGTGTCCAAGTCTCAGCACCATAACAAGCCACGCCCCAGATGTAGAATTTCACTAGTTTCTTCCTTAAATTTAAGCCCAATTTCCTTGTGAAAACAGTCTTCTTCCGTTTGAGCGTCGCTTTTGCCATGACACTTCTGGATTTAATTTCACGTTTATCCGTTCTATCACTTATTACCTGGCTAACCAGACAGCTGAAGCATTCCACAATCTCCAGTTACTTTTGGTCTACCGTAATCTGTATTGGGGATGGTTGTTTTGAGATTTTCCTTACCTTCGTTTTTCTCAAATTATTTGCATTCCATAGAGATGCGATGTAAGGTCCTTTCGAACATTGTCTGCGCATGTCTCCTACTTCACATGTTACAATTATTCGACACGAATTTGGCGTAAAAATCGGAGATATTCCACCGTCACTTCATGTAAATTACTTAATAATATTCAAGTGCCTGCCGCAGAATTACACAGTAGTAAAAAAAAAATACTATCCACCTTGTAGGTACGTAGAATGAGTTCGTGAAATATTCTTTATCCCCGGTTCTTCCATAGTACTTGTCCAAAAAAGAAAATCCACCGTACATCATAAGGAGGTCCATTGCATTTACAGCAGCTCATCATATGAGAAGAGCCGGCATTTTGATACCAATGGCCAATTACAACTACGTCGAGCCTGCCTGCTAAGCTTATTTGTCAACGGCCAGCGATCCACACGAAGTTTTGTATGTCAGTGCATACTAAGCCCCTTAACAGCAGCATTAACTTTTTTCTGAGGAATCTTTTAACAGCATAGACCTTTCAAACTCTCGCGAAATCTGCGAACAGGAAGAACGCCCATTTCAATCTAATCTTGACAATTCGTGTTTTCATTTTGTTTTCTTGTTCATTTCGACATGATTTTTTTTATACATCGCGTTCTCTCGGTTTCTCTTCTTCACGCCTCTACTCCCACTACCACATCACGTTCTGCTTCACGAGACACCGTCGCAAGAGCAGCGCCAGCCAACACAACATTAACACTAACCCAGCCAGACAGCGCGCAACGAACACACGAGGCAGTCTGTCACTGCGGTCCGTTCGGTTGGCTGCCTGCTTCTCACCGTGCGTTACGTATGCATTCGTTGAAATATTTGATCACTCAGACAGATGTCAGAATGTGCCTGATAACAGTGAACTGGTGAAAGAGTGCCATTGTTGTACAGCGTCTGTATGATGCGTGTCGTTATTCTTATTCCGAATTTTTTTTATCTCTTATTGTTCTGTGGAATTTAAATGAGCGAAATGCAAGTCATTAAGGCATAGTTCTTATTATATCGTTTAAAACGTCTTCATGATAAAGCCATTAGTTATGTCGTCATAACCTTACTGAGATTAAGAGAAAAAAACAACGACAGAAGTTTAAAAGACCATTTCGGTGCAAGTTGCAGTATTTCCGAAAGTGTTATAGAGACTGTCTACGCAGAATGGTTACACATTAACGCCCGCCACACACGTGTGATCACATGCAGTTCCAGCTGCAGCTCTGCACATCTTATCTGAGAGCGCCGTTCTGAGGAATCGGTAAGTACAAAGAAGCAGAAAGGGGGGAATTAAATCGTATTTATTGAAAGACGCGATTTCAAGTGCACATCCATACCCATACAACAGCGACGTAATATTATCATGAATGGTGATTAGAGAAGGGAGCAGAGGTTTGTATCAGAAAGCAGTGAGTAGAAACAAGCTCCTGAGTTAATTAAACGGTAGCAAAACGAACAAGCCTGAACATCAAGCATTTGGCTTCACAGGTTGAGCTTTCAGTTCATACGTTTAATTCGTGTCATTTATTTTATAATTAATGTCTTCACTGTGCTACTGTTAAAAGTAATATTATGATATCAAATTTAAATTTGTGGTGGTGGTAGTAGTGGTGGTGGGGCACACGGTTGCGCAGTTCGATGAGGCACTACGCTACAATCCGGAAGGTCGCGGATTCGATTCCCGATGGTGTCATTGGAATTTTTCATTGGCATAATCCTTCCGGACGCGCTATGGCCCTGGGGTTGACTCAACCTCTAACAGAAATGAGAATCACGAATATCTCCTGGGGCTAAAGGCGGCCGGTGCGTAGGGTTGACAACATTGCCACCTGCAGTGCTGACTGTCTTGAAATCTTGGAGCCTCAAACTCCTGCAACCCTCACGGCCTATCCAGGCCTGTAATGGGTTTGCTTTACCTTAGTAGTGGTAGTGGTGGTGGTTCTGGTGGTGGTGGTGATGGTGATGGTGGTGACGGTGATGGTGGTGACGGTGATGGTGGTGACGGTGATGGTGGTGGTGGTGATGGTGATGGTGGTGACGGTGATGGTGGTGGTGGTGATGGTGGTGGTGGTAGTAGTAGTAGTAATAATAATAATAGTAGTAGTAGTAGTAGTGGTGGTGGTGGTGGTGGTAGTAGTAGTAGTAGTAGTAGTAGTAGTAGTAGTAGTAGTAGTAGTAGTAGTAGTAGCGGTGGTAGGAGAATGAGTATCAATGATAGAATTAGAAGCAGCAACAGCATCTAAAAATAATAATAATAATAATAATAATAATAATAAAATTATACTAAGGCCGCCTTCAAAATAATTACAAGAAACATGTAGCAAAGTTGAAGGCAAGGAAAATCACGCTAAAAATCATGAGGAATATGGAGAAGAAGTGAGTAGCGCAGACGGAATGTAGCATTAAAACGTCTTCATGGGGACGCTGGTTCTGTGTGGTTTTTGACACTTCTTCAGATCAAACCTTTGAAGCCTGCTGGTTACTATACGTACCGCCACGTTCAACAATATAATCTGCATTTGTACCACATAATGTGTTGGGTCTTTCCGCCTGATTCTCAATATAACAGCCTCTATTTCACTAACCACCAATCACCGATTAGTCTGCCTAATAGAAGCACGCTGTGTTCTCTGCACGGTGCGAACTTCCTCTTTATATGTAATGTAGATTCGTTTTGGTGTTCAGTACCTTTCGAAATTACGGTCGGTGCCTGCTAAGTAAGATTCACGGCGCGATTGGCAACCTTCCAAGGCGCACAAAGATCCGCGATCTGCATGTGCCTTTCAACAGCCGAACGTGCATGATTTCATCACAGAATTATGCACGCTGCCAGCAGAAATCATACTGAATCATGAGAATGAAAATCTTTCGCTACGTCGGGCAAGGAAAAGCCAAACACAGAAATGGTAAGAGGCTTGGACGTGGTGACGGTGGAACTGACGGAATTTCAGACGATGAAGCTGTCGTTATAAGTAAAAGGTAAAGGTAAACAGTCCCGTTACAGGCCGGGAGTGGCCCAGACAGTTCCAGAAGTTAAGGTTCCCAGATTTCATGACAACGGCACAGGATGGTTCCCAGAATTGTCCACTCGTTCTTCTGGTAGGAGCCGTATAAAAATTAAAATGTAGATAAAAACATTACAAATGTGACAGTAAAGGTAAAGGTTAACCTAGAACAGGCTATGAAGGCCCAGAGGGGTAGTAGAGGTATAGCTCTACTCTTTCTTTAACCTCGATACTGATGGAGGTGGTTGGTCAAAACCACGCCCCGACCATTTTACTCCCAGGAAAGACAGCCGGTACCCATATTATAGGAGGCAATTTGGGTCCCAGGGCTTTCTGGACGGGTGCGGAAAATCTCGCCCCCACCCGGGTTCGATCCTCGGACCGTCAACCCCGTAACAAGTTACTATACCAATTGAGCTATCCCGGCCCACATAAAGGTGACAGCGGTATCTTGAAATGAAGAGCGGCACAATTATGATTTCTGGTTATTTTTAAAGTGCATAATTTGGAAATACGATTTAATTATCTGTCACTTTAAATCAAGATGTTTAATTTTGATAAATTTTAATAGGGTTATTTAAGCGGCTACATTAACCGACTGGGTAGCGCAGTTGGTTGAGGCACTGCGCTACAAACCGGAGAGTCGCGGGTTCGATTTCCTATGTTGTCATTGCAATTTTTCATTAATCCTTCCGGCTACACTATGGCCCTGAGGTCGACTCAGCCTTTAACAGAAATGAGTAAAGGGTAAAGTGATCCCGTTACAGGCCCGGTGTGGCCCAGAGGGTGGGTAGAGGTATAGCTCTACTCTTCCACGACCGCGGCACTAGAAGGGAGTGAGTGGTCAGCAGCACGCCCCGGCCGCACTTTACCCCCGGGAAAGACCCGGTACCCATTTTACAGGAGGCTAGGTGGGCCCCAGGGCCGGTCTGGACGGGCGGAAAATCTCATCCCCACCGGGGTTCGATCCCGGACCTTCCAGCCCGTATGCAGTCGCTATACCGACTGAGCTAACAGAAATGAGTACCAGGCGTATTTCCTGGGGGTAAAGGCGGCCGGTATGTAGGGCTGACAACCTTACCACCTTCATCAGCCCATTGTCTCGAAATCTGGGAGCTTCAACCTCCTGGAACCCTCAGGGCCTGTCCAGGCCTGTACAGGGAAAGCTTTACCTTTACCTTTTGCATCAACCGAATCGTCTTAAAACAGACACGAATCATAATCTCTGTGAAATAGGAAATGAAGTGTTACATATAAATTAGTTCAAAGTTAGTCTTCAGGGTGAAAAGTGTCTCAAGATTCACAAACGAGTGATTTAGCCCAAAGTTAGGCTCTCTTATACACTAAGTCAGTGTATGTAAGGTGCTCTACCCTGGCATTTGGCTTAATATCCCCATTAAACCTTCGTAGCATGAAGTTGATCTAATTAGTTCACTATAAACAATCAGCGCTGCCTCACCGTAAACAACCGCCTCTCTATTGAAGTCCCAGCTGTTTAATGCCTTCCGGTAAAACAATCTTTGTTTGCTAAGGCTCTTATAAAACATACAGCTACACTGTGTGGGTATAGTGAGGGTTGTATGAACCGTATAAGCAGATGTTACGTGGGAAACTGCTGTGTCTTAAAGGCCGACATAGTTTATGTCGAAAGGGTTACTGATCTCAAAAGTGACTTAGGCGTAGATGGTAGGAACAAAGTTAGACTGCTTGTTGAACAAACAGAACGGGAGGTCTTGGATTGAATTCGATTGGTTCGGGACAGGGCGAGGAAGAGCTCTTGTAAGTATGGCAATAATTCTTTGGTTTTCAGGAAGTGCGCAGGATTCCGTGACAGGCTGAGTTGCTTCTAAAGCAGGAAACTTCGTCATGGACTCGTTCAGTTATTTAGTTAGTTAATTAGTTAGTTTGGGTTCTATACAACGAGATGGGCTGGGCATGTGGCGCGTATGGGTGAGGAAAGGGAGGTGTATAGGGTCTTGCTGGGGAAACCGGAGGGAAGGAGACCACTGGGGAGACCTAGGCGTAGATGGGTGGATATTAGGGTGGATCTCCAGGAGGTGGGATGTGGGTATATGGACTGGATTGGGATGGCCCAGGATATGGACAGGTGGCGGACGCTTGTGAGTGCGGTAATGAACTTTCGGGTTCCGTGAAATGTGGGGAATTTCTTGACTAGCTGCAAACCAATTAGCTTCTCAAGAAGGACTGTGCACCATGGTGTAAGTAAGGGCCTATACAGCACAGTGGACTCCGTTTAATTCGGAAGATACCCTCAACAGGTATCAAACTATGCGAAAAATGAGGGTGCTAATTAGGATTCAGGAAAGAAAATTGTTTTCCCACATAATTAACGACACATTTTATCGGCTTCTTGAAAACGTATTTAAATAAAGACAGTTTAGACCCGATAAAGAATTAGTACACTTCTTCAGATTTTCAGTTTAGTTCTTCTTTTAATAAAGAAGGAAATATACAAAACCGACATTTTTAAATATATTTACAAATCAGTTAAATTGTTGGCACAAATTTTGAATCCTCTCTCAACAAAGAGTCGTATTTCAAATAAATATTGTAAGAAAACTCTCTTCTTTTATGTCGACTGAAACGGTTATAGCTTTCTAAAAAAGAGTTTTTCTCTTGATGATTTTAACTGTGTAAAAGCTACTGGAAAATGTAGGTATGTACCATCTGCTGCAAAATGTCAAACCTCTGTTTTTACCACATAATGAGCTTAAGTGTTTCGTAACATTCTCATAACAAACGACATTTCTCTTCCTTAAGCAGAACCAACTGTTTTGCATTGTAATTGACACGTACTGCGTTCTCCGTAAAGCAGAAACTGAAGTTATATATATACAGTTCTGATGAATTTCTGTCTTCCACAGCTCGATCAAGGTTTCCCGTGGTTTTCCGTGGGCTTACAGCAAGTGCTGAGTCAGTACCTATTTCCATGTTTCACTGCATGCTTCATATGCAAACCTCCCAGTGTTATCAAAATTCCCTATCAATGCAGCCTTCCAAATATAAAACTAAAAATTCTGCCCGAATTCTCAAACTCTCCTTTGAATCATGTTCAGACATTGCACACTTCCCATCACCTTATCTTTTATCATTTCCCAACGTTCAACCCTGCCTCCAGCCTACCTTTACCAGAATAAGTAGGCAAAGCCCGGGAAGCATGAAAAGAGTAAATTTTTGGTCCAAACCCCCCCCCCCCCCAACACCCTCCCGTAATAAATGTAGCGTGTCTCACTACCGCCTCTTTATTATTATTATTATTATTATTATTATTAGCAACAGCAATACTACTACTACTAGTAGTAGCAGTAGAAGTAGTAGTAGCAGCAGTAGTAGTAGTAGCAATAGTACCACTACTAACTTTACTTCCCATCACCTCACCTTTTCCACTTCCCAGTGTTCTACCTTACCTCCAGCGAACCTTTACCACAAGGACCAGCGGGCAGAGTCTGGGAAGCGTTACAGCAGTAGTTTTTGTTAACCCCTCCGTAACAAATATAGAGTGTCTCACTACATTAGTATTAGTAGTAGTAGTAGTAGCAGTAGCAGTAGTAGTAGTTTTTGTTGTCGTCTTCGTAGTAGTAGTAGTAGTAGTAGTAGTTGTTGTTGCTGTTATTGTTGTTATCGTAGTAGTAGTAGTAGTAGTAGTAAGACTTCAAAGGGTTTATCTCCAATTTAGTCATGTGAATGTTCCGGTTCACATTCTAATCAGAACTGATACAGACGCACGAACAATCCGCAGCATTTCAATGGAGACAGTTTGGCAGAATGTCGCAGCGCTGCTTGGTTGGTTGTGTTACGTAGATTCAGATGTCGTCTTCCCAGGCCCAAGCAGTTTCAACAGCCGACCTGTTCTGACACAACAGCAACTGAATACAATCACAATGATCTGCTGCCAGACCGATACGGCTTCGTCATGCTTGAAATCATAATCCAAACTGAACACGCGGCTGAATGGCAAACATAACTCGCTGCTTCTGCTTCGACTCCACTGACTGCTCGTAAATAGCAGTTTGCTCAACAGCAGAGTTGTTCCATAATATTTGGGTCTTTCTGCAGTTACAGAACAACCGAATGGGTTGCAATCGTATTTCAGACTGTTCCGAAAATTGTACGTTATCTTACGGGTCCAGACAGCACGTTCAAGAACCTTGGGGTACACTCGTCTGCATTCATTAGTCGCATTGTGCTATTACAAAACATGGAAAGTAGTCTTGTGTGGGGGGAAGGGAGGGAGCTTGTGTAATAATGGCTGTGCTGATGTGTCACTTTACTGACTTAAAGATGATGGGATGTTGTTTAGTAGATACTTTCCGACGTTTCGGAACATACCTGTTGTCGCCTTCACGATAGACGAAAAAGACTCTTCTGCCCTGAAGTTTGGGACAATGACTTCCTCTATCTATCTATCTATCTATCTATCTAACTATCTATCTATCTATCTATCTACCTATCTATCTATCTATCTACCTATCTATCTATCTATCTATCTATCTATCTATCTATTTTTCTATCTATCTATCTATCTATCTACCTATCTATCTACCTACCTATCTATCTATCTACCTATCTATCTATCTATCATCTATCTATCTATCTATCTATCTATCTATCTATCTATCTATCTATCTGTCTGTCTGTTTGTCTGTCTGTCTGTCTATCTACCTATCTATCAAATTACACGGCGTCGTATGCCAGAAGACAGTAATACTAATCGTGGGAACCTAGAATTTCATATTTTAACTATTTGGCTATATACCCGAAATTGATATGCTTTTAACAGGGTCCATTACGCATGTACCCGTAAACAACAGGTTCCATGGCCCTTCGTTCTCACCACCAAACGATATTCAGATCACTTTCCAAAACCACTGGAAGTTCCCGTGGTGGCAACTTCCGGCGGAAATGACTTCGTGAATCGAGCAGCTACCCGAGATCTTTGTCCATCGCTTTGGTCACCGGTGCGTGTTAGAACAGACCATATGTAATTAGAGCAATTTAAAAAAAAAGCGGTAAATTTGAACTGTTACAAGTCAGTTGCCTGAGTATCTCAGGAGCTGACACTATGCTCTGGTCGCACAAGAACTTCTTACAGGTGCGGACACCTGTGGCCAGCTGGACGTTATAGAGAATTGCCTCTCAGCAGTGAATTGTTTCACACGTCTGTTCGGGAAAATAAAGAACAGCCCGAGTTTCAAGAACTAGTAATTATAAAATAACAAACAATTGGTAATTGACTGTCACGTGTCATGTAAGGTCGCACCATAGGAACGAGAACCCGCAAATTCCAGTTTAATTAACCTTTTGGCGCCGGAATTTTTTTTTTAATTTTAGCACTCCCTGTATATAAAATGTGACTAAAACAGGAACAAAATATGTTAGAACTATGCAACAAACTGCATTTTGAAGAGAAAAAATGGAGAGTATATACCACGTTTAAAATATTCAGTACCTGTATTTGTTGAATAAATATATAAAAAGCAACGTTTAGAGGTTAGCGGTGCGGTAAGACCACTATAGGTGTCGTTAGGCGTCAAAGGGTTAAATAGTTGACACCTCCTGTAAACTTAACTTGACGCCATTTCGTGTGGCAGAGTAAAAGCATGAAAATTATGAAGATCTGCCAATTAAAAACGTGATATTGTTGAAAATAAAACAATCCCTTTTACATACGTGAGATAGAGTCTGTGCTAATGATATGCTGTCACTGAAAGATTCCCCGAGTTAGAATATCCGAAGACAGCGGTTCTCAAACTTTCTTAGTTCACAGCGCCCTTAGTGTTTCAGTAAATTTTGCGGGGCCCCAAAGCCAAAAGAAATACCTACCACTTCCGTTTATTAATTAGGTAGGTCCAAATAGCTTAATGACTATTTTTCCTAAGAAATTAGTAGCGTTTCGAAAGAATAATACACACAAATTTTAAGACAAAACAATATTTTGAAATATCCCGCGGCACCCTGTGGCACCGTAGCGCACAATTTGGGAATCGCCGCCCCAAGAGACCAGAACCGATAATGCTATCTTATTCCCAGGGGTTAAGCAAAGGGATAAACGACTGAAAGTGTGTCAGTGCCGGTGTGTCACTAGTTTAGTGGCCCTTAACACCTGCATTTCGGTTATGCCACAACATTCTATCAACTACAGAGGTTAAATAGCGCGGAACATCAGTAAGCAGTATGATACAAACACTGGGCTAAACGTTATGATCTACTGAACTCCTGTTTTAGGCATTCACAGATTTCGAAACGCTATTATTAGCTTCGTCAGGTCTGTCTGTCTGTCTGTCTGTCTGTCTGTCTGTCTGTCTGTCTGTCTGTCTGTCTGTCTGTCTGTCTGTCTGTCTGTCTGTCTGTCTGTCTCTCTG
>Ga0123355_10015749_pt1 | contig 11890 bp, 9 predicted proteins | sample TergutEmb28metaG_3_FD_89872 | JGI IMG/M metagenome (GOLD analysis project Ga0123355, IMG submission 89872) | Embiratermes neotenicus P1 segment gut microbial communities from Petit-Saut dam, French Guiana - Emb289 P1 | ecosystem: Host-associated > Arthropoda: Insects > Digestive system > Gut ... | reverse complement strand
TGTGGTTGTGGTGGTGGTTGTGGTGGTGGTTGTGGTGGTGGTGGTGGTGGTGGTTGTGGTGGTGGTTGTGGTGGTGGTGGTGGTGGTGGTGGTGGTGGTGGTGGTGGTGGTGGTAGTAGTAATAGTAGTAGTAGTAGTAATAGTAGTAGTAGTAATAGTAATAGTAGTAGTAATAGTAATAGTAATAGTAATAGTAATAGTAATAGTAATAGTAGTAGTAGTAGTAGTAGTAGTAGTAGTAGTAGTAGTTGTCGTTGTTTTTGTTGTTGTCGTTGTTGTCGTTGTTGTTGTAACAATAACAAACCTGTTGATAACGATGGCGGTAGTATGCCATTAAGTGTTGCTATTGGTTGATGTGTTCTCGCTCAGAATGAACAGTATCTTGAACAGAACGAAAGAAGGAAGTCATCACATAACTCTATTCGCCCTGTTACTTCCTCCCTGTTAGGTGCAATATCTTCTGCATGACTCTGTTTGTGGACAGCTACAATCTGCATTCTGTCCCCAAAAATGAAAGGCAACTGCTACGTCCGTTTAAAATAACAAGGTACGGTACGGTACGGTACGGTACGGTACGGTACGGTACGGTACGGTACGGTACGGTTTACGTGATTTCAGGCCTCCGCCGTGAAATAGCTGAGAACTGCGCTTTTCTGGGTTATTACTCAGCGAGTAGTGGTAATTCCTAACCAACATTTCGGGACAACCTATCGGTCCCATCTTCAAGGGTCAAGGATCCTTAATGACGGGACCGATAGGTTGAACAGCAACTTCGATAATGAATTGCCACTACTCACTGCACAATAATGCAGATGAGCGCAGTTTTCAACAGTATAATTTTCTTTATCTTTAAGCGATTTCAATACAGAATGTTAAACTATTTCTAATGTGCTTATTTTTCAATTTCATTTAATTTTATTTACTTTACTTATTCCGATTTTTCTAGTGTTACTCTGGTATCCCAGATTTTCCTCTGTTTTTCTCCACGCTTCAAACTGATTGGCTAGCGTTCTGTCCCTGAGGGCCAATCACTGTCCACACCACCCCCTGCATGACCACGCTTCCACCTGTTCCGGGCAGTCTTCTTGGACTACTTGACCCTTGAACACTGGGTCGATATGCTGTCCCAGAATGTCTGTAAGCAACATATGCAGTGTAACATAACAGCGGCTGAAGCCTCAATGTCCAACAAGTGTGAGTGTCGTGAACATCGGGTCATTGACAGTCATAGCTTACTGCAACTGCGTTGGTAAATGAATTTCTTCCCCTACTTGTGGCATTTGTTTTGACAGATTTCGGTGAAATTCTGAACAGGATCTCCACCTAATGATGTTAAGCATCTGTGAGTTTCTGGGCTATCGGTGCCGTACTTCATTGAAGGGCGTAAATGAAATTTCGGCTTGTATTTTCTACAATTTTCTTCCTACTTGTTTAGAGTAAGATGAAGGAGATGTCCACAAAATGCAATGAAAGATTCTGAGGTTTATAAAAGCCGGCGCAGTGGAAATCATCCTTTAATTTAGGGGCATAAATGAATTCCTGTCTGCAACTTCCACGTGCTTTGCCTTTTTTTTTTTTTGTGCATTTCCGTAAAACATCTGCACATAATATCTTTACGCATTTACGAGTTCGGTGGATATCGGCGGCTTTACTCTTATGGGTGTAAATAGAGTGACATATTTATGCATGTGTCGTGAATCTGTGTAGCATTTTGAAAGTAGGGACGGCCTTGGTAAAGAATGTACTAGTCTGCATCAGGGCTGGTCAACATGCGGCACTCCAGACAAGTATTAGCAGCTCTCGGTGACCCGAATTGTTTCAGTGATTCAGTATGTTTGTAAATAACTGAGTTCTAGCTAATTCAAACTCCACCATTTCGACGTATGTATACAGAAGTGCGGCCCTCGGACGATTGCTTCCGAATTGTATGGCCCTCCTGTGGGTTGAAGTTTGCCATCCCTGGTCTACATCATGGAATACACATTTTGCTGTCTTATATCGTCATAAGTTCAACTTACATTGACAATTCCGGGTGTCAGTTCTCACCAGCAGCGGATGGTCACTGGAAGGCTTTGGAATGACACCTGCCACATACCAACATTTTTGAAAGGGAAGAAATTAAGTTTGTCATAATTCTTGTCTCCCACAGAATGCATTTTTGACACTTAGTTCATGATTAAAATTACCTTTGACACGTTATGTCTGATGTTATTAAGTACGGTGGTCTATATCAAAGTGGTTGAAAATCCACAGATCTAAAGTACTGCAAATTCATACCCCTGCAACTTCCTTCAGTCAGTCTGTTCCTTAAAATCGTAAATCCGTATATACGGTCATTGCTAATTCCTACTGAATCCAACAAATTTCTTCCTCTTTAGCAAGAACGCGGGACATAATATTACAATTAACCATTAACATACAAGTAAGTATTTAAATATTGGACATGTAAGGACGAGGGTTTAGTAGCCTCACAAGATACGAATTCAGCGCATCAGAAGTTTAGAATAGCGCGTTAAGAGGGCAAGTGCAGAGCATTAGGTCGATTGGTTTCCACGTCCCCTTGCATAAGCAGAACACATGTCTGGTTGACTACCACCAAGCGTTATTGTTGTATGCAGCTGATCGTTCTGGAATGAAAAATGGGCAACATCTCTTCCCTCCAGTTCTTCTACTCTCCGGGGGCCCTCCTCCCCGCCTGGTGGCGCCCCTCACGCTATTCCCTTGCCATAATAGCGGTTGGGGGGGGGGGGTGAAGCGCCGTCATGCGATCCAACACTTAGCAGCGAGACCCCGAATCTCGTAGCAGCAGTTCCCCGAAAGACGAGCGGTCTGCTCACACGGTGGTAACTTTCTGGTTATGAGGCCATATCCTAAACGAAACAATTCAGCGTGCCAGTATTCATATATAACATAGGGCCCCGCTGGGACAGTGCTTGTCATCCGAAACAGAAAACCTAGGTTCATAAAGAAATTCAACGTTATTATGATCATAAAATCAATTAATTACTATCGCTTATCTGATGTTCAAAGTGCCTGGAAGATGTAAAAGCTGTAACTTCCGAATGTGCAGTCCATACGAAGCTAGATAATCCGAATGTTTTGTTCTCTTTTTTATGACTTTGCGGCCCAACCAAGACCATGGTCTGCTAATACTTGAGGTTTCTATATTAACTCAACAATGCACCACAATCGGTAGGACTTCTCTGGACGAGCTATCAGCCCGACGCAGAAACCTCTGCCTGACTACACACAACACTCAAAACAGACATCCATGCCCCCTGCGGGATTCGAACGTACATTCTCAGCATGCGAACGACCGCAAATGTAGCCTTAGACCGCGCGGAAACTGGGACCGGCTGTGTTCTCCATTAGGCTGATAGAGAGTACTAAGTGTGCAACATTAGAAATTCTCATAGAGGGGCTGCTGAAAATCGCAGTCACTTCGGATATGCCGCCGTTAGCATTGTACATAATTACTGACCTTCCGGATCATAAGTCAAGGAAACAAGATCTTCCAAAAGACCGCTAAATGTATACCAGTACGTAAGTTGTGATATCCCTAAATACGTTTTGTATAAGATTATTTTGAAAGCACTTCTTATTATACGCGTTGAAATTTTGTGTTAGTGTGGGAACTGCCATCGTGTAGCGTCGTAGATGGTTATCAGTGGTTCGGAGGGGCTTGTCACTCCTTTTGCAGGGTTCAATACCGAAGCTGAAGGTAGAAGGTTTCTGCGAAGTATCAGCAACAACCTGATGACACTGAGCCCTGTCCTAAACCACAATATCGGAATCACAAAGTGCAGAATCTTGATAGCTGATCATATTACACATACTTCTTATTTTAGTACAGAAGGAAGTTGCAAATCTATTACCAATACTACTATTACTACTACTACTACTTCTACCACTACTACTATTACTACTACTAGTACTTCTGGAGCGAAAAGTGCGGCAATTGGTTGAGGCAATGCGTCAACAAGAAGGAAGGTTCCGTTTTCGTTTCCCAGTAGGGTCCTTGGAAATTTTCAACTGACCTGTTCCTTCCGCCCGCATTCAGTAACACCGAGGTCCGCTCAGCTTCTAACACAAATGTGCACCAAACAATTTCCTTGGGGGTAAAGTGCGGCTGGCACCTAGAGCTGACAACTCTACCGTCATAGTTGTGCCGAATGTCAAACTGAGGATGGAAGCCCAACGTCCCATCCCACATCTGAGTCTCCATGAATTGTGACGGGAAATCTTTCCCGTTACTACAAGGGTGCTGATAAGTCCTTAGTCCGACCAGGAAGGAAACAAGCTAATATTTCTGTCAAAATGGCGTGAATTTCCTTTGGCGCCTTACCTTGCAGGAAAAGAAACTTGATGTCGGCTCGCGTCTCGATTTTGTTGAAATCTCGCGCGTCCCTGACATGGTTCCGAGTTTTTCCTTTCCTGGTCGGGCTAAGAACTTATCAGCACCGCAGTACGGCTGCTGTTACTACTGCCACTACTACTACTACTACTACTACTACTAATAATAATAATAATAATAGTAATAATTTAGCATTACTACTACAATACTTGCATAATTTAAAGCATTCGGCCCTTTTCCGGGGCCCACCCAGCCCGAAAATGCAGCAGTCGTGCCATGAACCTGAACTCTAACTTCCCTCTAGTCCCACTCCCCGCATCCTTTCGTGGCTAGCATGGAGATAAATTCTTAATAACAAAAATAATAAAAGTAATAACAATAACAACATCATTACCAGCAACAATACAAGTTACCCTTAGTTCTCAGAGTATCATTATCTTTCCCATTAAACGTTTTGGGATGCCATTACATTCACATACAGTAATTTTAATATACGCTGAAAAGTTTTGGACTTTGGCCTGTGGCTGGCGGGAGTAGGCACACAGGATGTTTGGTAACACAGTACCAGTTATTGAATGTTGCCATAAAGTACACAGGCCTAAACGTGTTGTCAGCGGAGAGCAAGGGATTGAAGCTTATAAGATATTAATACAGTAGATGTTTATGACGTAACGTCAGTAAAGCGGGATTCACTGTCGAATAACTCATAGTATAATATCATAACGTTTATCAGGGGGAAATACGTCATTCGGAAGTCGTACTTGTGTGTTAAGATAAACATGTCTCGGTGGGAAATGTGTACCACTATAAGACAGGGGTGCACAAGTTACGGGCGCCAAGTCGCAGTGGCGAATAAATTCTAAGTGTGGCGCCTAATTTTTGATTTGTGGATCCTGACTGTGGAATCTGCCGTGATAAGTGGGTCCCTGTCACCACGGCACGGCGCGTCGTCAGGTTGCGGATGGAGGAACGGCGTCCTATATGGAGGGTAGCTGCGAATATAATGCATAATCAGTCGCGGACAGCTGATAAGGTGTGGTCCTCCAACCTGCTAGTTGAACGAGATGCTAACAACTCCGCACCGTCAAAAGTATCATGTTACGAATCATAAACTCGTGCTTCGGACCTGGACTGATATTTTGGTACGAAGAAAGCAATGGAAAGGGGTTATGAAACTCTACTTGGAATGTTAGGAGCCTGTATAGGACAGATTCACTTAAAACAGCAGCCAGGGAATTAGCAAGATATGAATTATATTGGGAGGGTGTACAGGAGGTTAGGTGTGACAAGGGGGGGGGGGCGGTAGGAGCAGGAGTTTACCATTCTTTTCTATGGAAAAGGAAACGAAAATCATCAAATGAGAAAAGTTTTTTTTTTATGCCATAGAATAGTATCAGCAGTCAAGGGTGTAGACTTTGTTAGTGATATGATGTTATATTTATTTCTGAGAGGTCGCTGGTGTAATATCATTGTTTTTATGTGCATGCACCAAGTGAGGAGAAAAGTGATAATACATAAGACAGTTTTCATGAGGAATTAGAGCAGGCGGTTGATCATTTTTCTCAGTACCATATGAAAATTCTTTTAGGGGATTTTAATACAAAAGTTGTGGGAGAGAATATTTTCAAACCGACAATCGGGAATGAGAGTCTACTTCAGGATAGTAATGCTAAAGGTATTAGAATATTGAAATTTACCGCAAAAAAAAATCTTTATTAAGACAATGATGTTCCCGCGCCTAAATATTCAAAAGTACACCTGGACCTTTCCTGATGGTCAGACTCACAACCCGACTTAACACATATTGATAGATAGGAGATGGCATTCGAGTATACTAGATGTACCAAGTTTCAGCGTATCTGACTGTGATACTGATCATTAACTGGTGATCGCAAAATTTAGGGAAAATTTGGCTGTCAGTAAACAAACAACACAGAAGTTTGAAGGGGAATGATTCAATCTCTGGAAGTTAAATGAGCTGGAGGTTAGGTAACTGTATAAGATTACGATCTCAAACAGGCTTGCAGCTTTAGAGAACTTAAGTTATAGTGAGGAGAGAGATAGGGCTTTGGAGAACATTATTAAATTATTGGCGATCATCGGTGTGGATATCGATGCAGCATGTCAACTACTGATCATATATTCTGCATTCGTCAAATACTTGAGAAAAAATGGGAATACAATGAAGCAGTGCATCAGCTCTTCCTAGACTTCAAGAGGGCTTATGATTCGGTTAGGACGGAGATTTTGTATAATATTATCATTGAGTTTGGAATCCCCATGAAACTGGCAAGGCTAATAAATATGTGCCTGCACGAAACCTATAACAGGGTTCGGGTAGGCATGTATTTGTCCGACATGTTTCCTCTTAGGAATGGTTTGAAAGAAAAAGGAGAAGTGTTATAGCCATTGCTTTTCAACTTTGTTTGAGAGTACGCCATTAAGAGGATTAAGGAAAAGCAGGATGGCTTGAAATTAAGCGGTAAATATCACCTTTTGGTTTATGCTGATGATATTAATATATTGGGTGGAAGCGTACGTAGTATGGAGATAAACATGGACACTTTGGTAGTCGTTAATAAGGAAATTGGTTTAGAAGTAAATGCTGATAAAACTAAGTACATGGTCATGTCTCGATATTAGAATGCAGGACGAAGTTACAATATAAAGATTCATAATAGATTCTTTGAAATGGTGGAAGAGTTCAGATATTTGGGCACAACCTTAAAAAATCAGAATTATACTCAGGAAAAAATTAAGAACAGATTTAAGTCAGGGAATGCTTGCATCATTCGGTGCAGAATCTTTTTATATTCCACGCTGATTTCTAACAATACTAAGATAAAGATATACAGATCCTTAATTTTGTCTGTTGTTTTGTATGGGTGTGCATCTTGGTCGTTTACATAGAGGGAGGAACGTAGGCTGAAGGTGTTGGAGAATAGCGTGCTGAGGAGAATATTTGGGCCTCAGAGGTACGAGGTAACAGGGGAGTGAGGAAAACTACATAGCATGAGTTTAATTATCTGTACTCCTCGCCCAAAATTTTTCGGGTGATCAAATCGAGAAGACTGAGATGGGCAGACCACATAACATTTATGGGGGATAGCAGACTTGCATACAGGGTTTTGGTGGAGAAACCTGAGGTAAAGAGACTACGTGGAAGACCCAGGCCTAGATGGGAAGATAATATTAAGATGGGTCTTCAGGAAGTGGGGTCGGGGCATGGGCTGGATCGATCTGGCTCAGGACAGGGACAGGTGGTTGGCACTTGTGAATGCGGTAATGAACATTCGGTTGCCATACAGTGTTGGGATTTTCATGACTGGTTGAGAACGGTTAGCTTCTGAAGAAGGACTCTGCTCCATGGAGCAAGTAAGATTGTAGAATTTGGTTTACGACACCCTTCTGGCTTCTAGAAGTTGCAGGTGCTTTCCAGGTGTAAGGTGTACATAATTTTGCATGATTATTCAAAATTGATATACTCGTAAATTTCGCTTTTTCGACGCTGTATATTTCGAAATAATGACAACTTCTTTAATTAAGTTTACGTTTGTACATACATAATTACCAGCATCTGGTTACCTGGTTCATTGTGTCTTTTAGGAACGAAAACACGATAACTGTCTGTATAAACTTCACTTCTAGATTGCGAAAGAGTGAAAAGTAATTATAAACATACAGCTTAGCGCGAAAGCAATGCCACACGCAGCTAATCTCTGTCAAACTATGTAATATTCAAGAGATATACTTTATCCTTTTCATCCTAACTGCACTGTGAGTAAATACGTCTGTACACACACGATGCCATTAGATCGCTGTAGTATTTACGATTCTGCGAATTCGATTTTTTCTGTCTTGAAATATTTCTAAACGTCTGTAATAAGTGAGGTTTCCTTGCCCCAGTAACAATTGGGAGAATAATAGATTTTTTCTATTAATTCATCCCTATAAAGTTAATTCTTCCTACTCTATGTGTATTTGTAAATAAGAGTATTCTTCCTTTTCATAACTCCTCGGGGAGTCTCTTTCTCTCACTTTTAGCCACAGTCATAAAATTATGGCGCGCTGCTCGTGGCGGTGCGTCTTTCATATTGTTATAAAATCTCGATGTTGTCATTTACCATTTATAAGATAACTAATCTTGTAAATAAAACCAACTTGTTGCACAACTTTTTCTTAGTATATTTATACTTATCGATCTCTACATGTTTCGGGCAACTATGTGCCCATCATCAGGAGAAACAATTGTGTTTATGCGACACTTGGTACTTGTTATTCTGCGTAGATGACTTATCTCCTATGCAGGGTGGAATTTTCATTCCAACCTGCATACGAGACAGTACCAAGCGTCGCATAAACACAGTTGTTTCTCCTGATGATGGGCACATAGTCGCCCGAAACATGTAGAGATTGATAATTATAAATATACTAAGAAAACCGAAGAATAATAACCAGCTAGATGTTACTTATTATTTATTGTGCTCCTTACAGACTCAACATGTTTCGGGCACTACTATGCCGATCATCAGGAGCTCGCGACTCTAATGTTGATTACCACCTTGGTCGTTTCGTTCTTGGTTTGCTGTAGGTTAGGTGCGGGTAGGCTGGAGACACCTAAACTCCAACCTACAGCAAACCAATAACGAAACGACCAAGGTGGTAATCAACATTAGAGTCGCGAGCTCCTGATGATCGGCATAGTAGTGCCCGAAACATGTTGAGTCTATAAGAAGTACAATAAAATAATAAGTAGCATCTAGTTGGTTTTTATTCTTCAGTTATCACAATGATGCATGGTCTAACAAACATCAAATACTAAGAAAAAGTTGTGCACCAAGTTGGTTTTATTTACAACATTATACAGAGATGCACAGTCAACAAAACACAAAAAATGTTCTCTACCGTATGAAAACTGGAAGCAAGCTACGTTAGCATAAGAATAAAGCATTATCCGCGTCATTAATATATTTAAAACATTTTGCACACTTTGCACCAACACGTACACAACTTCATGCTGCAAGTTTATGTTTAATGCATGCGGATTCATCTTGATATACTCATTTCTTCGTTGTCCTATGAATGAAAGAAAAACATCTCATCCAAGCAAACTAATGAATTTATAACATAACTTTTAAGCGTAGAGAAGAAAAGCAACTAGATGCTACTGAATGCTTTATTGCACTTATAATCTGCTCAACATATTTCGGGCACTTATATGCCCATCATCAGGAGCTCGAGACTATATTTGTTTTATTGCCGCATATGGTGTGTAATGCCTTTGTTGCCGGTGATCGGCTGTTAGGAGCAGAGCAGCAGGCTATGCGTCCGGGATGAGGGAAATTGTGCGACTGCACAGCCTCTGGTATTATCACACCTATAGGTGTGATGATACCAGAGGCTGTGTAATGCAATTTTGACCTCCTGACGATGAGCACATGTTACTCGAAACATGTAGAGGCATGAAATAAACTTATTGTAAAACAAAAATTTTGTGCATCAAGTTGGTTAATTACTGAGATAAATGTACTGAGATGCATGGTCAGCAAAACGTCAAAATAAACAAGCACAGTTACGGAATACTTCCTTACAAATTTCTACGGTGGTAGAATCGAGAAATATTTATGCAGTTCGGAGTTCGAATGTATTACTGTGTGAAACACAGTTCATTAAAGTGAGTTGTTCAATTAATTTCAATAAAGAGACCGAATTGTCCAAAACAGTAATATTAATACATATTTTACCAGTTTCATTTTTGTGTGAAACTGTTTCTTGCTGACTTATGGGGTTTGAAAACAAGGCGCTGACGTTAAAACATGGACCTACGACAGAAAAATTAAAAGTAGGGTAGCGAAATTAAAAGAAAAAGAGCCCTGAACGTTCTACTTTTCATTTTATTACTAGAGGCATTGTTTTAAAATTATGTGATTGGATGTGAATGTGAAATGAATGGAATACACGTAGATGAGAAATTTATGATCGTTTTATTCCAAAGAACTGAAGAGTCGTAACTGAGAGACCTAGTTGTCGATGGGAGAATATTATTAAAATAATTATTTAAAAATACATTGTCTCAAGTTACGGACAGGACTCATGTGGCGATACTAATTTAGTAGTTAAAATTTATACAGGATGTTCGTATTTAGACCGGACTGATGTGATTTAATGTAGGCGTTTTGGTGGTTGCTTTTGACTACAACGATGATTTTTTGGGTCTCTTTGTAAATGGTGGGTAGTTCTTGACTCGCTGACGTACTCATACTCTTCCCAAGATGCACTATTTGTCTGTTGCTTCAAGTTTGTTATTGTAAACCTTGAAAATGCGTTGAAATGAAAGAGTTCAGCACAGAACAAAGGAAACATGTTGGCGAAATTTTAAATTTCACTTTGTGTCTCGAATGTATTTGAAAATTATACCAGCCATATCAAAATCGCTCAAGCAATATTTAACCTTTTTTTTAACATTCTTTGATAGGATCAACTCTGTACGTCTGGTATGTTTACTGTGGTTAATGAATACATGTAATGACGTCACAGCTCAGTGTGTAACACATGGTGAAGGGTACTGGGATGAAAAGTGGTATAACAGTTACTTTAGAAGCTTGAAGGAGGTCTGTCGCTTTTGCTTCTTTATATGTAGAGAGAATAAGTTCTGACAGCTGTAACTATGAAAAAAAAGGTACTGTTTTATGGATTGTGGTGATGCCTGCTTGTGAGTGTAAGAACCAAACTTTCGAAAGAATGTTCTGATTCCATCTACACGACAAAATCAAAAAGACCGTAGCAAGAAGGTTTGTAACGTTAATACTCGTAGAACTATCAGGCATTGCGTCCAATAGGACAGTAAACTCCATCTTCATTGACTTTTATTCTTGTGCGTGTAGTGTACTTGTTTGATTAATTGCAAATTCATCCTGAAACAAGGAGTTTTTAATCTTAAGTTATTGTCAAACTGCCTTTACAAAAAAAAATGCCCACATTTTGTATAATAAGGAATTATGTTAATATTAAATTCCACATTATCAGGAGCTACTGAAAGTGACTGAACTATATCAGTTAACTACTACTGCATACCGACTGTACTAATTCGTGGAGCGAATGCACGATTTACTAAAGAATAACAGTGAAATCACATTTACCGACATGAAACACATTTATATTTATACATATATATATAACATAAATAAAAGTTGAATAAGTAGGGAAAAAATCTAGAGTGACCGGAAATCGGCTAAAACTCTTGCAATAAAGGATCATAAAAGATGGCAATTTATTTACCTAGAATGAAATCAGAATCAAGTACCTACCGTGAAAGTAAGAGTTGGATAATTCAGTAAGCACTTTCTCTCATTCGGTTGCTAATCACTAATTATATTTCCTATATTCGTAAGTATTATATATTTTATACTTACTAAAGTACATAGGTGTTTCAGAAAGTAAGGTTCCCTATTTTTTTGCCACCAAAATACTTCACATAATAAGATGCCTCTTTCTACAATTATTACTTACTTCATTCACGATTTTTTCACGTAGTCA
>Ga0123355_10015748_pt1 | contig 11891 bp, 7 predicted proteins | sample TergutEmb28metaG_3_FD_89872 | JGI IMG/M metagenome (GOLD analysis project Ga0123355, IMG submission 89872) | Embiratermes neotenicus P1 segment gut microbial communities from Petit-Saut dam, French Guiana - Emb289 P1 | ecosystem: Host-associated > Arthropoda: Insects > Digestive system > Gut ... | reverse complement strand
TTTTTGTTTGAAAAAAAAATTTTTTTGGAAAAAAAACAAAAAACAATTTAAAAAACTCTTAAAAAAAAAAAAACAAAAAAAAAAAAAAAAAAAAAAAAAAAAAAAAAAAAAAACTGGTGTGCATTGGTCAAGAGGCAAGTCAATCAGAATACAGTGTTAACGCTTCATTTATACTGTGGTCTTCAGATACTGACAAGCAGCATGTTAGGTGGGTACCAACATTTTGACAAAAAAAGCTGCCTCTTCTACTCTGAAGATGGAAGCGGTAAGTTCCTTCACAGTGCTGGTACACACTTACCAGACTGCACGGTGTCATAACCCAGAAGACAACTTGAATCATCACCACCATAAAAACCTGATATCTTGTAGGTATCTGATTTCTTTATCTTTATACTTTGATCTGAATATAATTTAGGTTCCTTCATTCAACACTGCCCCCCCCCCCAATACTCTTCTGTGGTAAAGCACAAAATTGATGCCACACCATGTGTCAAATGTGGAATGAGTCCATCTGTACTGCATATCAGTCTCACCCACAAGGTGAAGAATGAAAGGGTTCACAGCCTCCACATCAGCAACATATACAGGTGTGGGCCCAGAATTTCTCAGTGGGGGATGGGGGACAGGGGCAGCTGAACCCTGGGGCTATACATAATTTATGCTTGATTTTAATACTTATGTTATAAAAATCATTTAAGTATAACTGCAACATGACACTGTTTGCAACTGTGTCTATGCACACAGCAATGACCCATCACTCACTGACAATTCAAATCACAAGGTCTAATCTTCTTGGTTTCCTTTAACTTCAACTACAACATCCTAAGTTTATAATTTTATTCTTCAAAATTCTAATGTACCTGTCAACAGCAGACTGCAGTGACTGATTTTGTCTGAGGGGTAGACCACGCATAACATTTAGTATCATCGTATCTACAAAATCCATGCTTTTAAAATTTTGATTGGAAGGGGGATGCAGCCCAGCACCCCTCCCCCCTCTTGGGTGTGCCCCTGAACATACATCAGGTCTTATAAATGGACTTAGCCTGTAATATGTACATGTATGTGTGTACATGCCCTAACACACTAGTACTGCCAGTTGATGCATCACATCATCAGCATGTTGTTAGAAATCATATACACGGATTTGTGGAAAAAATGTTCAATGCAAGACAGAATTGTGGAAACACAAAATAATACACCAACTCCTCATGTTATAATGTTCAATCAATCAAATTTTAAATTACTTTATTTGACAAATCCAGAGTCCTTTCCATCACATACAATCAACTTCCCTCCGTCAACTGTATCAGAAGCTGAAACATTGATGTATCGGCTAGAGAATGATATCAAGTGATTGCACTTCATTTTCCTTTTTTCTGGATCCCACTACACTCAATATTTGCTACAATCAACACAAGTCACATGATATACATACACACACATACGCAGTGGCCATAGATAGGGCCCATGCAGACCCCATATTGTGGGGCTGTCCTGTGGGTCAGGGCTCCCCAAAGAAGAAAACACCAATATTTGCTGTGGATTCTTTCAGACTGAAGGTCTTGAGGGATCTTAGAGTAATATTTCTAGTAATTATATGAAGGATCCCAATTATTATATTGAGGGTAACACCAGACCAGTTACCTATGCAACTGCATAAATGTGCGTTATACACACACATCCTTCTTTGCTATTACTTCACACAGTAGCTGCACTTGTGACTTTTAAATTAATATAAAATTCTTTTACAATGATTGAGCAACCTTCATTACCACATCCATTTTATAAAAAAAGAATTACCTCAATTCTGAACTCAAGAATCTCGAAATCTTCACGAGAACTAAATACTCCCATACAAATGAATTTCAAATCAATAATAACCTTTCATGTTCTGAAAGCAATTACTTCCTAATTTAATTTCTAATTTTACATGTTCAGAACTAACTATTTTATGAGAAATAACTTCACCTTCTGTTTGCTCTCGAGTTGAGTATCACCAAACGAAATCCCATATTGTAGGAAAATTAAGCGAAAAAAGCCTGTAAAAAAGAGAAGAAACTAAATTATCATCCCATATATTCAATTATACAAATTTAATGTGAGAGTAATGAACATAACAGCACTTACCTAACAGTTCAAATCTTCATTCTTGTAACGGTAAAAAGCTGAATGATTTTATCTTAAATCGCTGAAGACACTTAAAAACACTTCATTTTCAAGTGCAGGTACACACAATTGCAACCGCAATTCAACATTCTGATGGTATATCAACACAAAAGCAACGCACCGTTTAATGATACAAAATGTTCAAGTAAAATTAAATCTTTCCAACAACACACGATCCTGAGCAATTCACCAACAGCATTCATATGATACCAACATTTGAGTAGAATAATAAGTTTACTTTCTACGAACATTCCAATTTAATGTGTGCTAAAACTCAGTTGCTCCTAATCAGTTCCAGCACCTTTTCTTTTAAAGAAAAGAATCTAGGCTAAGCTGCACATAATGCTGTTTTGGTTCCTGAGAAGCACCACCTAGTTTTCCCAGAAAAATATACCACAGTAAATAATACAAGACAGTTGTATGTCAACCAAACAATTGGAACAAACAAAATACCTCAACTTTTTCACACCTTCAATAATTTTACTGCTTGTTTATCATAAGACATCCAGTTCAAAACTGTATTTGGTAATGTCAAGATTCTTCATTGTGAATGTGGCAGTAACATCACGTTGTTGCTTCAGAACTGGCCTAAAATAGGCAGTCAAGTGAGTGTCAGACTCACTATATTCCAAAACACTGGGCCTTACTTTCCACCAATGGCATCATTTTCAATGTCTATTACACCTTAATATACATGTCAGCCATCTCTTTGTTACATGGAACATGAGATGAAGAATTTTTAACATGTAAGACTTTTTGAGGGGAAAAGGTAAGTAAATTCCTACAGACAGATGAAAGTAAAGTTTGTAGTCTTCTGGAATGTGATGCTGTCACTAAGTAGCTTCTGATGTTTTGAAGAATCACAGTGCCTTCATATGTGGGTGCTTGCACATGTAGATTAAAACACTACAATCCTTTGAAACATCAAGTACAACTTGCCCAACAACACATCACATTCCGGAAGACATAATGTGTTGTAAGAACCTCATGTCTCACACAGAAGTAAACTCTTCACTAATGAATCACATATAATACCATGTCCAATATAACAATGAGGATTGCCATACTTTAACTTCATAATTTCCCATCTGACAACATACAGAAATACAAATCTAGAACTACACATATAATATACAAACAACGCAACAATAAAAACTGTCAATATTCTTAAGTAATAGTGTGTAGACATGTTATGACTGTTCAGTTATAAATCCTTCTGCAACCCTCAGGTATGTATTCAGAAGCAAAACTTTATTACTTCCAGTGGATACAAAATGAGCACATTTATTAAAGCCTCCTAGTGGGGATCTGATAATAAGCGATCCCTTAATCATCTACAGGCAAGTAAATCAAGACTTCTGAGACAGGATATGATGAAATCTGTCACAACATTCACAGTCCGCAGTGCAACAAACTCTGTATCCTGCTGTGTCAACAAATTTAGGCCAGGCCAGGAATTCTATTTTCATTAAATAACATTTCCAAATATTTTATTAGAATGAATCATAAAATGAAAAATACAATCACAGAATCATAATAATCAATAAGCTTCCTTTATCAGACCAAGACTGTGTAAAAGTAATTCCATGGAAGAGTCATTCTGGAGAAGTTAATAATTCCACAGCTAGTCAATGCCATATAAAAACAGGCAATATAATATGTATTAAGTTCCTGATCCATTAATCCAAGCCTTTCAAGAAACAAAGAATTTTAATGTGGTCTACATCAAGAAACCCCACAACCAAATAAATCAATCAAAATACAACAAAAAATGTAAACAGTATTTTGTGTAGTTAACAATACATCATGAAACAGAATGTTTTCCTAATCTTAGGCAAATGAAAATTGTAATACAAATCAAAAGAAGCTTTTAAAGCTCCATGCATCAAAAAAATTTGTGAGAAAATTACACAATAATACAGACATCTACAGAGATATAAAGGTAAACAATCACAAAAATATATGTTGGAAAATTCTCCCCAAGAAAAAAATTTACCATTAGGCCTATGTGAACTTTTATTATTGTAGTTATTTAAAAAACTGTTACAAAACATTAGATGAAACTGTTACTACACTACACTCTTCAGCATCTACATGTTGCTAATATATTCTAAAGCAATTTTCCATTATGTTACATGGAAATGTAGGGTGCAGATTTATGTTAACACTCCTTGCCAATGGAGTAAGTGAGCTGATCATGCAAATATGAGGTATTCCACGACCTGACCTAACCAAGACTAAGCAACCCATTCTCTACAGAATACAAATGTTAACAATCAGTTATATATTTGCTTCTTACTGCATATTATTCTGAGCACAGAAGTATCCCACATTATTAAATTTTAATGGGAAAGTTTGGCTACTGCAGCACAACCTCTAAGAACAGGTTTGGTAGCAAGATAGTTAACACTGCATGTGTGACTTGAACATGAGAATACTATTTCTCCCCCCCCTGAAGAATGAAAAACCTGTGCATATCATGTCAGTATTATGTTATTCTGAACAGAGTATGCAGACTTACTTAGACATTGTAAAGCAGCAATCATATATTGCCACAATGACTTCATGTAACTTACAACAGTTGTGACACTTCAGAATATCCCATCTCTATAGTACACATGGAGACACTTACACATCCACACACACCAACAAACCATAAGACATTTAACACTAAAGCCTAACTGTTGACAAACAATGGAAATGTAATTACAATGCAACTTTATTTTTTAAAGCCACATCTTAATTCTGAACACACGCACATCTGTAAGACTTCAACATGTTCAAAGCTCTCTGAATATTAAGGGGAAACTGGATAATTTAAAATATATGTCTACATAGTATTGTTCCCAAATGGTTTTATGTTTCTTCAAACAATTTTTGATTTGCCATTACCAAAAAATAACAGTTAATCTACAATCCAGCATACTGGAAGCCAGCACTTTAATGATTCAGCAGTTTCCTAAGACTTTCCTCCAGGAACCATGTCCAAATTACACAATCTGCCAAACAGATAATATGCAAAGTGCCCAAGCTTAGAACTGTTATTGGTACAATGAAGGTTAAACTCACCCAATAATTTATCTGGCTGATTGTTTTACTTATGAAATTATTCACAAATCAGGTCACTCTTCTGAAAGAATATATCTTTAACCCAAACAATGCCAGAATAAATGAAGAAAATTTACAGCCTTCTCAATTAGAACCTGATTACACGGAATTTGCTTCCACTCAATTGTCGGTAAAAAATTATTTGTAAGATATATAAAAATGTATGAACTACAAAACAAGACTTAAACAGTTAAGGTGTGTTGAGTGTCTTATGGTTTCATACATACACAGTCATACCATGATTTCTGGTGATTTTCATTCTTTGAAAGGAAGGTTAAATGGCTTCAGAACCCAGGAAGTGGCATTCTAATGAATAATCTCAAAACACAACAAGTTACAACCCCATCTTAAAACTGTTCCAAAATTCATAGGCAATTATGTGTAAGGAAGTAAAAAACCACTCTTTTACATTGTGAATCAAAATTTGTCATTTAAAATTGTTTCTTTCCTCAGCAAAACTGCGCAACTGTAACAAATCTAATGCAGAACCAATTTATGTTTTTCTTGAATCCTACATAAAAAGTAATGATTACGTATACAGAAAAATGTAGTTCTGCCTTTTGTTGGCATGGGCCTCTCTCACATTAAGGGCAGAACAGAGAGTGTGTTTGAGAACAGCATGCTGAAGAGAATATCTAACAAATAAATTAAAAGTAAGCTATAGAAAACTCCACAATATGAGCTTCATAACCTGTGCCCTTCACCAAATGTTCTTATAGTGACAAAATCACGTCATATAATATGGGCAAAGCATGCAGAAGGCATGACAGCGATATGAAATGCATATGCACAGTTGTAAGGGATGGGACCTCTTGAAAATATCAGGTTTAAATGGGAGGACAGCATCAAAATAAATTCTCAAGAAACAGGGTTGGGAGGTGTGAACTAGATTCTTCTGCCTCAGGATAGACTAGTATCATGATTTTATGAATACACTATTGCAGCTGGAATTTCCATACAAGGACAACAAATTTCTAAATGTGAGATTGTTACCCTCCCAAGAAGGAAACTACTTCATGCAGTTAGAAAAATTGGAGTATATGCTACAAACATATTAAACAGAAAAGTTATCTTCATTCATATTCTGAACTCAATAGAGGCATCCCTATTTACAATTCCTTCGGTATGAATGAAGTTTTCAAATAACAGTTAATTTTAAGTGTGCATAAGATAAAAACTAACATATGTATATGTCTGCTGTCTTCTTTCACACATACAGGAAATCACACAAAGATCAAGCTCTGTCATACACATTAAAAATTCTCAACTGCTTATCCCACATGTCTTAAAAAATAGGGGACAGGGTAACAAAACTTTTCATTCCAAAAACAAATACTATAAACATCAGAGCATGTTGTGCATCCAACAAATGAGCAATCTCTTTCTGGAAGCAATTAATTAAAAGTATACCTCCCAAATTGGTCCGCCAGCTTGGGGGTTGGGAGAGGTGCTAACAACCCCTACCTGTAAAAAACTTTGTTAAGAAACACTCACATGCGGGATGCTTGCTCTGGAGACAAAACAATCCGAAGGTAAACTACTCCTCCACTCGGATATGCGAAGGAAATTATCGGAGATCATCAATGTGGCTTTCGATGCAACAGGTCAACTACTGATCATATATTCTGCATTCGCCAAATACTTGAGAAAATATGGGAATACAATGAAGAAGTTCATCAGCTCTTTATAGACTTCAAGAAAGCTTACAATTCAGTTAGGAGGGAGGTCTTATATAAGATTCTCATTGAGTTTGGTATCACTAGGAAACTTGTAAGGTTAATAAAGATGAGTGACTGAAACACATAGCAGAGTCCGGGTGGGCAAGAATGTGTCTGACAGGTTCCCTATTAGGAATGGTTTGAAACAAGGAGACACTCTATCACCAACGCTTTTTAACTTTGCTTTAGAGTATGCCATTAGGGGGGTTCAGGTAAATCAGGATGGCTTGAAACTAAATGGTACACATCAGCTTCTGGCTTTCGCTGATGATGTTAATATACAGGGAGGAAGCATACATACTCTAAAGGAAAATGCAGAAGCTTTAGTAGCTGCTACTAGGGAGATTGGACTGGGAGTAAGTGCTGATAAGACTAAGTACATGGTCATGTCTCGAGATCAGAATGCAGGACGAATTCACAGTGTCAGGATTGATAATAGTACCTTCGAGAGGGTGGAAGAGTTTAAATATTTGGGAACAACTTTAACAAATCAAAATTCTATTGCAGAAGAAATAAGAGCAGATTGAGGCCAGGAAATGCTTGCTATCTTTCGGTGCAGAATCCTTTGTCTTCCAGGTTGCTATCCAAAAATTTAAAGATCAAGATATATAGAACTATAATTTTGCCTGTTGTTTTGTATGGGTGTGAAACTTGGTCGTTGACATTGCGGGAGGAACAGAAGCTAAGGGTGTTTGAGAACGTGGTGTTAAGGAGAATATTTGGACCTAGGAGGGACAAGGTAATGGGGGAATGGAGTAGATTGCATAACGAGGAGCTAAACGATTTGTACCCAATATTGTGCGGGTGATAAAATCAAGAATGAGATGGGCTGGGCATGTGGCACGTATGGGTGAGGAGAGGGGTTGTATAGGATCATGGTGGGGAAACCGGAGGGAAGGAGACCACTGGAGAGACCTAGGCATAGATGGGTGGATAATATTAGGATGGATCTCCAGGAGGTGGGATGTGTGTATATGGACTGAATTGGGCTGGCCCAGGATAGAGACAGGTGGCGGACGCTTGTGAGTGCGGTAATGAAACTTCGGGTTCTGTGAAATGCAGGGAATTTCTTGACTAGCTGCAAACCAGTTAGCTTCTCAAGAAGGACTCTGCACCATGGAGTAAGTATACTTCCCAAATTAGAAACATTTAGAGTCCACTATTTTGCATCACCCATACAAGTGAATATGTTTTCTTTACAAAAGTAAAAGAAGCGTTGTCCCTGTCTGAGCTGTGAAGGCATATGGAGGAAGCAGAGGTATCGCTCTACTCCTTACTCTTAGCACTAGAGGGAAGTGAGTGGCCAACACCATGTCCCAGCCACTTTACTCCTGGGACAGAACCCCCCGCACCCACTGCACAGGGGGCAATTTTTTATTTTTTAAGCTTTAATTTAAAATGGATTATAAACTGTGAACCTATGTAAAAATAAATGTGACATTTATGGGGGAAGCAATATACAGGAATTCTGACTGGGACAAGAAGGTGACAAATTTTGATAGGGGGAAGGATGTGACATATTTTGAAAAGTAAGTGGAAAATCTGATCAACTGAGAGCATTTTAGAACATAACTGGCATACAAGGTAATTTTACTGTAATGGAAAACAATAAAGCGTTGTTTGTTATTTATTTAGATAACTGGTAACTTCATATTGTAAAATTAACCAGCTATTCACCCCATGAAATGTAGCCCTTGAAAACCTGACACTCACTTAGCTCATTAAGAAATTTACAACTTTTATAGAACCTTAGAACTTTATCATGTTTGTGAGGGCCCACCACTGTTGGCATTGACGCATGTTGTAAAAGTTGACACAGTACATTTTTTAAATTACTTTGTAGTATCAAACATGAATTTCAATCTTCAAGGCAGCATAAAACATCCAACAGTATTTCTCATACAGTGAACATTTAAAAAATGAATGAGGCAGTGAGACCAAATTAAAACTCATGCAACATTTTCAGGATTAACAAAAAAGTGTCATTTACTCTCCACTACTTCTGTGGCCTGTGCTGGATTTTGCAGGTCTGGGGCAAGATGAGAAGTGACCATTTATTGTGATTTCATAACCTCAAAACCCTCAAAAGTCGATCTTTCATAATAAAATGATATTAATATATTACTACTATTGTTGCTGTTGGTGATGGAGTTGCTTTCTTGTGTTACGGATACTGTTGGTTGTGTACCAACCAAGAAAATGATTGACTTACACACTTTTAATATCAGTAATCCAACTAGCTGCTCCATTACTGCAAACATCATCTTCTGCTTTATAGATGTTTTAGTAGAAACACCATGTCCCCTGAGGACACACTCTCTTTTCTCAATCCCATTTTAGTTCTTGTCATTATTACCGTGTTATTTTAATTTTGTTTTAATTTCTACTGTTTATATATATATTCCGAATGCCTGCTTGTTGTGGGCCACTTGTTGTTGCCAAGAATGCAAATAATGGAACTAAACTGAATTTTTATTACTACTTAGTCACAGAAAGCCACCTCCCAGGCTGCTTCAACACACTGGGGTCAGAATGAAAATAGCAAGTCTTAAAATAGGCAGGTATTTTTATTTACCATTATAGTAATAGAAAAGCTTACTGCTAATGGAGACATACCTTTTCAACCTTTTCAAAATTTCTTGCCTTCATCTGCAACAAAAGAACACATGTCACACATCAGGAACATAACTCACTAGCCAGTGTGGTAATGTGCCAACTACACAATTTCCCAACATTTTCCTGGTTCACATCCAATTGAAAGCATGAACATTTCAGTCAACAACACAATGCTGCTTTCTGGATATTGCATCACACAGAAAATACAGTAAATGCGTAACATATTTTAAAGGCTATTGTATGACACGCATGAAACAGGGATCTATAAAAATTTCAAGTAGCAAGAGCATTTCAAAATACCTTAATCAAATGAAATACATGCTTCAACCTAAAGAATTTAATAACAGCATAAGTGAACATAAACACAATACAGTAAACACACCATACCACATAAATTTAAACAAGAATGTTAACTGCCCACAATAAACACCAGTACACGGATAACTACCTCCAGTATAAATCTTCTGATATTGCATAAAAACACACTGACAAAACAATCTGAAGACCAAATAAAAATTTACATTACTGTAAAAATCCAAGACCTCTGACCTAAACTAGTAAAATACAATTAAACCTTGAACTCCAAACAAAGTACTATTTTTTAAACATGTGGACACTTCCAGATGCTTCCTGTAGCATCTATTAACAGGAGCTATGTGAGGTGACCTGCATGTTCTTGAAACTGCTTATGTTGCATGCCTCTGCTTTCAAGTACTACATCCTTGTCAAACTTAGACGTTACTACGAACAAATGAAACTGGCTATCCAAGAAAAGACAGAACAGGACATAAAAAATGCAGCGACAAACTCTGTAGAAATAAGCCTCACATAACCATATACAAAACCTTACAGGTTGATACACGATACTAAAATAATGACTTCAAAACATGTTACAATGTTGCCAGCACTGATACAGTTAAGAATATGAAGTCAAAGCCAAATGCCTCCAAGACTGTAAATCAAAAGCATGAAACTTTACATACCTCTTGTTCAATATAGATCTTCCAGTATCTTCCTGCACTGGGAAAGGTTAGCACCAGCTTCTCAAACAATGGCCTCACCTCTCCAATCCATTTGCTCTGAGCCTCACGGATCAGGAGACTCCATGACTCAAGATCAAATGGACTGTCCTCTATCTGCTTTTGAGCTTTCTGCAGTTTCTCATTTCCCCAGTCCTACAATAGAAGAAATGCTTTATGTCTTCAAATTGAATTACACCATTTAGTAGTATAAGCTAGAAGCAGTAGTAGTAGTAGTAGTAGTAGTAGTAGTAGTAATCGGACTTCAGTGATGCACATAAAAATGTCCTTCACAAAATCACATACATTTTTACACATATCACCAAACAAATTCTCAGAGCACTCAGTGCATTAGGTAGAATATGGCAAGTATAATGCCATGATCTTGAGTAAAATATTTAAAACATAAAGAAGAAAAACCATACTAATAACTACAGTCACAATTAAGACATGACATACTAAATTAGAATGAACAACAACTCTAAAATGCCACTGCCACCACCATCAATCATCATCATCATCATCATCATCATCAGAAACCTTCCTCCCAATAAACCTGCTGAAAACAATTATTGTTGTATGCACAAACTTCTTCTTCTTCGAAGCATTCAATTGACAGTCTCTCTCCCCATCCCACATGGGGAGAATTAAAAGAGTATAAATTACTGCTTATCTTAAAATTGTATTGTTGACTACTCCTAGTTTATATCTGCCATGACATCTCTTCAGCTAAATGTGAATATGTGCAAAACTCACAATGACGATAGCCATGGCATTGTTCTCACTGCAAGTTACAAAAATTACGCTTCACACCAATGAGAAGTAAATAACTGGTATTGGCTATGTTTAAATTTGACAACTAACCCATACCCCATTGAAGAAGCAGTTCGTTACTTACAGCTCAACCACCACCACCACTGAACAAAGCAATTACCAAAAGCTTTAAATGGCTTTGCCAAGGAAATAAAAAATAAAGGAGAACAGATGTTAAGGGCTTAGTTGAGTTTGCATATCCATATACACATGTTGTCAGAAAACTCTGTCCTCCAAAACAGTGGGCCAGGGGTGTTTCTTACATAATTTCATCCCTATCAATGAATGCCACATTCTGGCCAGCCCCTAAGCTGCTTGTTCACCAAACCCCTCAACAAGTTTTCTGCTCAGTATTTCATCACCCCCCCCCCCCCCCCCCCCCACCACAAAAAAACCACCCCCAAAAAAAAACTATAAAATATTTTCTCTTTTTTTGATTTGGGTTCTT
>Ga0123355_10015747_pt1 | contig 11892 bp, 13 predicted proteins | sample TergutEmb28metaG_3_FD_89872 | JGI IMG/M metagenome (GOLD analysis project Ga0123355, IMG submission 89872) | Embiratermes neotenicus P1 segment gut microbial communities from Petit-Saut dam, French Guiana - Emb289 P1 | ecosystem: Host-associated > Arthropoda: Insects > Digestive system > Gut ... | reverse complement strand
TAACCCCAACTCTTTTTTAACTTCGTCAAAAGTAAAATACTCAACCTCACCTTTCGCTACAGCCTCTTCATGTTCTTTAATAATTTTCAAGTCATATTCATCTTCCATTTTTTCAATGAATAACTCTTTTAACGCATCAGATATACTTAGACCTTGAATGTTCGCATAGCTTTCCATCCAACTCTTTTCCTCTGCACTTACTCTTAATGATATATGTGGCATTGTTGATTGCTCCTTTTCCAAAGATTGTATTACATCGTAACACGCCCATTGTGCTTTGTCAAGACATTGCAAAAAAAGCATTGATGTTATATTATACATCAGGCGATAGCTTATTTCTTCAAGTTTGGTTCAGATGCAGAAATATTATCTCCTTTGGTTTTAAGGGAACAGTTTAAACAAGAGTATGTTAAAGCTGTAACATTATATAAATAGCGATATAACAACCAAATGTTCATATCAGGTAGATACTCACAGACATTCAAAACAGTGATTCGAGGTAAGACAGAACGGAATGGAAAATAATATTGACAGAACCGAATTTCTGGCATTACTTATGGATGCCGACAGCGAAAACCAAAGGACAGAAATAATCATGTCTTATCTGAAGGCATTAGACCCTGATGCGCATTTTCGTCTCAAGCCTTGGGTTAATGGTTATAGATTCACAAAGACTACATCAAAAGAAAGCGAAGGCTGGGATTATGCACTCGCTGTCAACGATTCAGTTATTTACGCATTACGATTCGCAAAGGAAAAACATAAGGAGCAGTCACGTTACGACGGATTGCCATACTTCAAGCATATCCTAGATGTTGTAGACATACTTATTGAGGACGGCAGCGGCTGGGAGAGCACCTTGCTTGCCGCCGTTCTGCACGATACTCTTGAAAGCACCAATACGACTTATGATGAACTAAGCGAGAGATTCGGAGAAGACGCAGCGAAAACAGTTGAACTTTTAACAAAGGCTGAGGGTGAATCGTTTGATGATTATGCAGATAAGATTTTTTCCGACGAGGGCTTGGATTTGAGACCTCTTTCGCTGGATACATCGTCGAAACTAAGTAAAAAAGCCAACTATCACCTGAAAGCACAAACCGTAATTCTGGCAGACAGATTAGCCACCCTTCGCGGCTTACATAGTTGCGATGATCCGGACAAAATAAAGGAATATGTTGAGGAAACAAAACGCTGTATTTTATCGAGAGAAATCGCGCCGAACTTATCAAGGAAGATTTTGTCGGAATTGGGAAAGTAATGTGTCTGTTAGAGTTTCTCTTAATGTGCGAGTTTTATAACCTAACTCATTTCTTGCTTTTTCGTGTGAGTAGATTCCATTGTTAAAAAGGGTATTCAATGAATATCGAGTTAGCAATGGAGTTTTATTTGAAAGGCGATAGAATATTTCTGCAAGTGGAGCAACCGTTTTTGCTAACCAAGTTGGTAACTGTATCCTTAGCTTTTGTTTTGCGCCGAGTTGAAAAAGTATATCAAATATTTCTTTCAACTCTACATATCGATTAGAGAGAATGTAACACTCACCGGTCTTCCCTTTTACAGCAGCTGCAATGACACCTGATGTAACATCACGTACATCAACAAAGTCATATCCACCTTTAACTGCGATCGGAAGCTTTCCGCACATAAACAAGGCAATCATTTTCGCCATGCCTCCTGTCGGCAAGCCATGTGGGCCTATGATACCTGATGGGTGAACAACTACCGCATCTATACCACTTGATACAGCGTCCAATACAAGCTGTGTGGCGATTGCTTTTGTTTTATCATAATACCCGGATACACAATCCGGGCTAAACGACTGCACCTCACGCATCGTACGCCCGCGGGGCAACAGCGGTATTGCATGGACTGAGCTAATGTATACAAATCGGTAAGCAGGAAATCTTCTACATACTCTCAATAGATTCGCAGTGCCTTTGACATTAACGTCATAAACCCTGCGGTCTTCTTTTTTTGTTATTGAGATTATTGCGGCACAATGTATGACTATAAAGGTTTCCTTTTGAAAACCATAGAACATACGTTCAACCGAATGCGGATTTCTAATATCGCCGATATACTCGGATAATAAATGCCGATTTATTTTGATAAAATCCGGGCACTTTTCTCCGGGCATAAAAAGTGCTCGAACTCTTTTGCCCTGTGATAATAGCTCGTTTACAACGTGGCTCCCTAGATGTCCTGCTGCACCGGTCACAATAAATACCAAATCGCTCATAAGTCTATGCTCCCCTTATTTGACTTTTTTGCACATTTCCACTATACTGACAACGTGTTATTTAATCAACAACCTGTTCGTTATCATATGTATGTTATCTTACGATAACAACTGCATTATGTTCGCAAACTGACAAATCTGAATGAGTTTGGGAGAATACTTATGAGTGAAAAAAAAACAGACCGTAGGGTCTTGTACACAAAAATGTTTCTTCGGGAATCGCTTTTGACCATAATGAAAGAAAAACCCATAACAAAAATAACACCTACTGAGTTATGTCGCCATGCAGGTCTTAACCGTAACACATTTTATACTCATTTCAACAGTCCGGAAGCTCTTTTAGACAGCATAGAAAACGAATTCTTTGAGCAAGTTCGACATTCTATTGAACACTCCTTAGTAAGCGGAGATATCACTTCCTCTCTTGCCGGTGTTTGTCAAGCGATCTTTGATAATCGTGACCTATGTGCTGTTTTGTTTACAGAGTACGGTAACAAAGACTTCCTACGTCGTATAATTGACCTCGCACACGACAGAACAGTGTCTGAGTGGAATGCTTTAGGCGTAAAGGAGGATAGTGCGCAAATGGAAATGCTCTATTGCTTCTCTGTCAACGGCAGTGTTTCTGTTATTCAAAAATGGATTCAAGACGATATGAAGAGTACTCCTCTTGAAATTGCTCAGTTTATAGAAAGAGCCAGTACTTTTGGGCTGAACGGATTCATATAAGTAAAGTTGTACATAAGCGTGGTTGACTCTGACGTGGTATAATACTTTAATTACTATTTTCACGAATGTGCGAGCGTAGTTCTATTTATAAAAGCAGAAAAGACAACTAGGAGTAATAAAATATGAGTTCACAGCATGGACCGATTATTATAAAACCAATCAGTGAAGTTGCAAAATATCAAAAGAACTTGATACCTGTGAATATACAAGAGAGTTATTCACTTAAGCCAATGTTCAAGAACTTAGCAAGCGATGAGGATATAAGGAATGGTATTATTGCCTTTAGAGATTTTCTGTTTCTCTTTTGCGATATTCTGATCTCTGATGGACATTTATATGCTAAAGCACCAAAAAAGCCGAGCAGCATAGCTGATTACCCGTTTTTGTTTAATGTCACGAATTTGTTGGTAGACATTGGTTATTATGGTAAGCTGTCAAAGAATGGTGATTCCTTGTTGATAGACAGATTACCAACATGTACAGCATCGGTTGATGAAAAGGGAAAGAAAAAGAGTGCAAAAATTTCTCAAACCGGAATGGTAGAATGTTTGAGATTTCTGACACTTTGCGGATTTGAATTTTCCGGTATTGATGTAGAGGAAAAGTCGTCAATAAATCTGACACAGCAAAAGTTTGAAGCATTATATCCCGACAATCCAATCCTGCTTATAGGATTAAAGGCTCTGTCGATTGCTGATATGGAGCTGCGCACTAGCAGAAGGTATTGGAATGATAATAATCTTTTACGCTGTGATTATCGACTGCTTAATGAAGAAGAATCTGACATGCGAGATGTTTTGATTGATTTTCTGCATCCCCTGCCGGAAAATATACGAAATTTTTCGTTACAATTACATCAGAGATATACCGAAAAGGGTTTGACATGCATTAATACACGATTGGGACTTGTCAGCTTTGCGTATGTGTGTGCAAGTAAAATACGAAGCAATCTCTCGGAGCGTGATATTTACTCAAGGAGAGTATGGGAGTTTTCCTATTCTCTGAAAGATGATTATTGTTTGTTTGTAAGACCAAAGAGAACAGAGAAATACGCAGATATTGTTAAGACCTTTAATACTTCATTACAGAAAAAAATAGCACATGGGTATGGGTGTGATAGAAAGCGTGGGGAGCCCTGCAAACACGGTTGTCAGGGTATTTGTATACCTTTGGATGATTCGATTCTTAGCTTAAGCGACGATATCCTAACATGGCTTGATAATGAAACAGCAATATGACTGTTGGTGTTTTCGGTCAATGCAAAAGGTATGGGTTGTCAGTCACACACCGTGACCTTTGTTATAACCATACATATAACTGATTAAAATAATCAATCCTCTACTTCGTCTTTATTCTTAATTTTAGTAATCGCTGCAACGATTAAAGCAACAAGAAAACCAAGCTACCTTATATTTTGCGAAATGGAGAAAGAATTATGAAAATGTCAATAGCCGGATTTGCTTATGATTGTAAAGACGCGGATAAATTAGCAGATTTTTATGTTGAGTTATTGGGTTGGGATAAAACGCTATCAGGTGGAGGGTGGGCAGGTATAAATTCACCTCAAGGTATCATACTAGCGTTCCAAACAGTAGAAGAATATATACCTCCGGTTTGGCCTTGGAAGAATTGTGAACAACAGCAAATGGCTCATATAGATTTCAAAGTTGAAGACTTACAAGAAGCTGTCGAACATGCTTTGAAGTGCGGAGCTAAAAAAGCAGATGAACAATTCTTCGACACTTCAACAGTTATGATTGATCCGGCAGGACATCCGTTTTGCTTAACGATTGTCCAGCAATAACATAACACCGTAGTATGGCGTGGCTTTATCGGCATACACATTATTCAGCACATAAAACAAGTGCTCACATATATCAAAGTAAAGAAAGTCAACAATAGGGTGACAACAAATTAAGGGAGTGTATTGAAATGACAATATTCTATTTTACAGCAACCGGCAACTCCTTGGCTGTCGCTAAGAGCATCGGTAGTACATTGGTTTCTATTCCGCAAGCTCTTAATGCAGGAGATACTAATTTCAAAGATGATGTTATTGGCATTGTTTTTCCGGTTTATTGGTGGAATTTGCCTTTAATGGTTCGCAAGTTTATTGATACAGTAAGCTTTGAAGCAGATTACCTTTTTGCGATAGGCACTTGCGGGAACGTAGCAGGGGGAGCAATGGCAAGCCTTCAAAAACAAGCAAAAAAGAAAAATTATGAGTTCCATTACACAAATCTGGTGAAAATGCTGGATAATTACTTGCCTGTATTTGAAATAGGTGCACAAATTAAGAAGTTGCCGAAGAAAAATGTCTCAGAACAATTAGCGTTAATTACATCTGATATTTCACAGCGTAAGAAAGTTAAGACAAAATTAAATATTTTTTCTCGTTTTATGACTCTTCTATTTGTCCATATTTTCAAACCTAAAAATAATGCACTCAAATACATAGTGAGTGAGTCTTGTAATAACTGCGGGACTTGCGCCCGCGTATGTCCTGCAGCTAATATCACATTAACAGATAAAATTAGTTTTGGAAATCAATGTGAAGGCTGTTTGGCTTGTTTACATCTCTGTCCATTGAATGCATTAAAACTCAAAAGCGAAAAAAGCGACATGCGCTGGCGACACCCTGATATACCATTAAGCGAAATAATCGAAGCAAACAATCAAAAAAGCGATAATTCAGGTTAGTGTGCGTTGAATAGGCTGATGACTTTGTTAAAATCATCAGGCATTTCCGTGTTTTCTGCAACTTTGTTTAGTCGCTTTACATTGCACTTACAGCATATGTGAACGATTTGATATCCTTTTTTACTGTTGTATACAATCCCGGACGGCTTCATCAAACCGAAGCAATTACTTTGCCTGTCACCGATGCTTTCATCCACATGCAATGAGTACAGGCAAAATGGGCAATGGTTTCTGAAACTGCCATTTGTTAATGCTTTTACTGATTTGCCGCAATTAGCACAAGTGAAATTCGTATTTTCTGTTTTTCTGCTCATACCGAGCCTCCTTATATTTGAGATTTCAAATATAAAAAGGCGGGGTTCTGTTAGTTCTTGGAGTTATCCTATCGGGCTTTTGTAGGGTAGTGACAAATTCTCCGCTGTTCTTTAGAAACGGCGAATACTTCTGCCTCCTGCTTCAAAAAGGCTTGTTTCATCCTCTTATCCGAACTGTTCCCAACTTTGATCCTGTATTGGGCAATGTATCACGGGCCTCCCCATCATCCAGCAGTAAGTGTACACCTATATCACCGACTTTGGCATCATCCCCCGTTAGTATATGAGCATAGAAGTAATTGGTCTTTTCATTTATCAATATTCTCCTTCTTTTTTCGTGTATTTGTGACAGAATGAAAAAAATAAGCTGCGGGTGTCATTCCACAGCTTTTTGCAAACGGTTTATTAAAGCGGAATGACAGATGAAAACATACATACACAAGAACCGGTCGATAACAAACGACTCCTATCTCATGTTCAGTTATGTTTTATCTATCTTTTCCGCGTTTCACTTATATTGACGATTATACAATATCAAGCGTTACCGGACGGCATTCGCTCCTTTACATTATGTTGTCACGCACTTAATGTAGCAAATGAGTTGGTGTTTGTCAATGAAAAATTATACTTTGTCAAGTGTGAAACGAGTTCTATGATACTCACTCTATCAGGAGTCAGATACTTTTGGAACTTTATTATTTTATTACCGTCATATAGTTCTGAGGTGATTATATTGAAAAAAACTATTCCATTATTGCTATCCTGCCTGCTAATGCTAACTATAGTAGCATGTGGCCAGGAGCAACCTATCGAAGAACCCGAGGTGACAGAAGATCTACCTGTTGCAGAACCTTCTCCCGATCTTAGCGACATTGACCATGAAGAGGAAATGACAGGTGACGAAGAAGACCACCCGTGGATAGATGATGACGTTCAAGATTTCAGCTATACTTATAATGAGTCAATCGTTGCTGCTCTGACACCGGATGATGCATACATTCATTCTGATGTGGAAAGTATGCTTGTACTTATGAGCAGTATGTCGCTTGAAGAGTTTATCGTGTTCTGTCTGAACGCTGTTGATGAACTGGGTGCCACTACTATAAGTATTGATGATTCAAGATCTGGTTTCTGGATTTTTGATGGCTCAATGGATGAGGACATGCATCTACACATTGAACTGCGAGATGACGGCGACAGTGTAAATATGATGGTGCTGTATTAAGACGAAAGTAAGTAATATGAGACGTCGGCAATACATTGAATGTATTGCCGACGCTTTTTGCATAATCCAGACTGGGTGACTTTTATTATAGCTCCGGGAGGCTTGCTGCTGCTACCGACTGCCCCATACGACGTGTTTTTTCGTCCGGGAGCATGATTTCGACCGGAGTATCGGGGTACTCTTCATTGATGACTCTCATCGCAGTTTCCCGAATGATTTCCCCTCCCCTGCCACTTACGACTCTTCCGAGGAGTAAGACTGTTTCTGCTTCGTAGTATTCATAATAGAGAGGAACTGTATGTCCAAGATAGCACCCTATCGATTTGAAGATCGCTGCTGCTCCTTCATGTCCTTCATCGAGTAACGTTTGTGTTGCTTTTAGTTTTTTTGCAGGGGTTTCGTAATCGTCGAGCGATATACCTGCGGCTGGTGCAAGCTTTATTACTGCATCCTGACTGAAATACTGTACACCGACTCCGATATCCTTTGACCATACGTCCATCGCAGCATTTGGTGAGGCATCGACCGGTGCACAAGCAAGTTCATTTATCCAGTTTGAAAGGTTTCCGAACTTATCCACAAATCCACCGCCAAAGCTGGTTCCCAGCGCAACACTGAGCAGGTTCTTTCTTTCAAGGCTGATGGAGCCTACTAATGCTGCAACGTCGCCGTCGTTTACAGCTACAAACGGTATGTCCTTACCGATTTCGGCTGATGCTTGCTTATATATATCCCTGATCCTCGAGTTATGGAGTTCTCTTGGAACCATGCCGTAAAGTTGTGCATATAATACGCGATCGTTTGCCATGATTCCGGCTGATGATATGCCGATCGCATCAACTGTCGGCAGATATTTTTGTGCTTCTTTCATAGCAGATACAACACCGTCTAAGTGATAATCAGGGTCACTGTTAATTTTTGGGTTCCAGACTGTTTCGCCGCTGAATACCGCTTCTCCATCTATTACTGCAGCATACTTATAGTCACTACCCCCAAAATCGACTCCTATGCGGTTACCTTTAAAATGCCCTCCCAGAGGTTTCTTTATTTCATATGGTTCTGGTAACCCATCGCACTTTATCACTTCAAATTTACTTTGATAAACTAAGCTAAAAAACTCTGCGTCCGGTTCGCGTGTTCCGTCGGGCGAGAACGCGGCTTTAAGTTTTTTACAGAGTTTATCGTCTCCTTTGACATATATACGATATCCGCCTTTTTGCCATAATTGGAACTTCACGAAACGGTCGAGATAGTACAGGTCAACGTCTGCATGTGTTTCGTCGCCGTGGACATATGTTGTTTCTATATGCATCTGACCATCGTTGCGTTCAATAGCGAAGGAGAATGGTTGATTTGCTGTTTTCAGAAAGGCTTTGTTGAACGCATGAATAGGTATAAACCCGGGGTCAAGCTCGGGTTTGTGTTTTATTTCGACAGGAATATTGAATAGTTGCATACCGCGTCTCCTTAGGTGTGCTGGTTGCTCACATAATGCTTTAAAGTAACTTTGTATTAAATAATACTGGGTTTCATGATATCATATAGGGTAGTTAATGACAATTATCAGATCCTCTTTTTTAAGGGAGTATTATTGGACAGTGTTTCTGATATCCTTAGAGACAGAAGGGTTTCAGAACGCTGACTGAAAAAGCAAATGCAACTTTCGCTGAGATGTGGGTGGTGATATAGATGGCATATAGTGAGCTGATAAAAAGTTTCGATCGCATTAGAGATTATTTGCGAGACTTCTATGTATATGGATTTAAGCGTCGCGATGAGTATGACGCAAAAAGTGCTCGCAGTTATGACAATGAGCGCAGGCGTGTAGAAAGCTGGCTCGGGGAGTATATATCTTTCCGCCAAGACTCAAGCGGCAAGCAAGTATTCATCTTCATTGACAGCAGCGATATTATCCGCAACCCGCTGTATAAAGCATTTAAGGCAAAGAGTTTTACTTCAAAAGATATCATGCTAAACTTTTTTATTCTCGATGCTTTATATAGCAACAGCAATCTCACCGTAAGTGAACTAATTGATATTCTGAATGATACGTATTTATCAGCATTTGATTTACCGACATCTCTTGACGAAGCAACTCTCCGATTGAAACTAAAAGAATATGAGTCTTTAGGTTTACTAAGTTCCAAGAGGGATGGCAAACAACTCCGATATAGCCGTATTTCAGATACTGTCCCCTTGCAGCAGTGGTCAGATGCTTTAGCATTCTATTCCGAGGAGGATCCGCTTGGTGTTGTAGGTTCGTATCTCTTAGATAAGTTGACAACCACATCGGATTACTATCGTTTTAAACATCACTATATTCTTCACGCACTGGAGAGCGAGATTTTAGTCGATTTACTTAAAGCAATTGACGAAAAGCTCCAAGTTAATATCCATATTTTCAATCCAAAAAGTGGTAGTCCGACAAGTCAAGCTGTAACCCCGCTGCGGATAGTTATCAGTACCCAAGGAGGCAGACGTTATCTCATGGCTTACTCCCATCGCACCCGGCGCATTAATATCTTTAGACTTGACAAGATAAGGAATGTTGAACTCTGCGAAAGCGATGATTACTTTAGTACTTATCTTAATCAATCATACAAGTTTATCGAAAATATGTGGGGGTTATCTACCGGTTCAGACATCAATCTTGACCATATAGAGTTTACAGTATATGTAGGTGAGGATGAAAAGTTTATTATTGAACGGTTAGACCGCGAAAAACGCTGTGGTAATGTTGTACAGGTCAGCGACGATCTCTACCGTTTCAGTGCTGATGTTTACGATGCCTCGGAGTTGATCCCCTGGATAAGAACATTCATCGGACGTATTACGTCATTTGATACAAATAGCGATTACACTCGTAAAACCTTTCTCGAAGACCTTGAAGTGATGTGCAGTATGTACCCGGGAGGTGATGCCGATGTTATTTCATGAAATATACGGCAGTTACTTCAATGTTGTTGCTGAAATGTTGAGCGAGGCCTGTAATGGCACTTTGACCGACAAGCGCTTGCGTGAGATAATCCGCAAGAAGGCGTTTGATGAGAGTATGCTTGAAATTCCTTATGCCTTAAAGAATGATTGGTCACTTCTGACAGATGATATGAAAACTCCGGTGAAGCATGCGCCAACAATGCCGCTCACATTATTGCAAAAGCGTTGGCTAAAAGCTTTGCTCTGTGACCCGCGGATCAGGCTCTTTGGTGTAACTGATGAAGGTCTTGAGGATGTAGAGCCGCTGTATGATCAGAATACATTTTATTACTTTGACCGCTACACAGACGGCGACCCTTATAGCGACGATAGATATATATCACACTTTAAAACGATCCTGCGTGCTATTAAAGAGAAAAGCTTTATAAAAGTTCGATCATTGGCGCGTAGTGGCAGAACCAGGAAGTACATATGCTATCCGTGGCATCTTGAGTATTCATCCAAAGACGATAAGTTCAGGTTATATGCTACCGATAAGAATACATTAAGAATCAACATAAGCAGAATCATTTCAGTAGAACTAACTGCTCGACCATATGAGGAGCCTAAAACTCCAAAGATGCGCATCGGCACTCTTGTTATGGAACTCGAGGATGACCGCAATGTCTTAGAAAGGGCGATGCTTCATTTCTCAAACCTCCGCAAGGAAACAGTACGCCTGGATGAAAATCATTACCAAATGACGCTTTATTACAATAAGGACGATGAAAGTGAGTTACTGATACGGGTGTTGTCGTTTGGTCCTTATGTAAAGGTCATATCACCGGATAGCTTCATAGAGCTCATTCGCGAGCGTTTGTTTAAGCAACAAAAATATTTGCTTAATTGAGAGTTCGCAACTTTTTTTCAATGATAAATATGATATAGTATGTTAGCATCCACTTGAAGAGTGCTAAAGTCGAGCAGAAATACAACGATAAAAGGTAAATGCAGATAGACAGCAAATAGCTGTCATGTAAATGGAAAGCTGGATTAAACTCACAGAAATATTAAGAAGGATAAAAAAATGTTACTCAGAACGACAACCTTACATGAACGGAATAAACAACAGGGGCATAATTGGACAATTACGACCCCGGTACTTTCCTGTTCATTTATAGCCATGCCCTATAGTTATGAAGGTCGTGATCTTCATATATTAAAGTAACCAAGCAATAGGTATATTTTGCCGTCTGCTGGTTACACAGCAGGCGGTTTTTTGTATTTAAATATTCTTCCGTAGTGTAGTGGTAACACGATAGACTGTTATTCTATTATCTCTGGTTCAAGCCCAGACGGGAGAGCCACATGTTGACTGTAGCTCAATGGTAGAGCGCATGATTGTGGTTCATGCAGGTGCGGATTCAAATTCCGTCAGTCAACCCAATATGGGGGTGTGATGTAATAGGTAGCATACGACACTTTTAATGTTGCTGTTCGGATTCGAGTTCCGCCATCCCCACCATATGGATCCGTGGTCTAAACGGATAAGGCACCGTGCTCATAACGCGGTCGATGCAGGATCGTACCCTGCCGGATCCACCATATGCTGGCATAGGTCAATGGAAGACCGCACAGCCGATAACCGTGAAATATCTGTTCAAATCAGTTTGTCAGCACCAGTAAGGCTCATTAGTGAACTGGCTATCATACCGGTCTGTCGAACCGGAGTAACGAGATCGATACTCGTATGAGCCGCCATATGG
>Ga0123355_10015746_pt1 | contig 11892 bp, 12 predicted proteins | sample TergutEmb28metaG_3_FD_89872 | JGI IMG/M metagenome (GOLD analysis project Ga0123355, IMG submission 89872) | Embiratermes neotenicus P1 segment gut microbial communities from Petit-Saut dam, French Guiana - Emb289 P1 | ecosystem: Host-associated > Arthropoda: Insects > Digestive system > Gut ... | reverse complement strand
TGTGTGTGTGTGTGTGTGTGTGTGTGTGTACATACACACACATGCTGCATTTTCCTGTGTTAAAGTATGTACTGTAATAATGAATGCCTTAATTGTCTGTAACATTTCTTCATACTTAATCATTTAAGTGGAACATTAAACTTAGAGTAGTGCAAGATATGGACACTGACTTAGTCTACGTATCGTTACAGTAAACACTAAAACAGTAGTTAATGTAGATTTGTTCATGCACAATACAGAAATCACATTTGATCACTGAACAGCAAAACAAGGGATGGAAACTGAAGGAAACTGGAGGGACAAACAGTGTTGTACTGTGTTACAGATTACTGAAAATTAGTCTAATTTTGAATTAAGATTGTTAGATGTAAGGTTCTGAGAAGATTACCCTCTCTAGGGTCGTTACTTATAGTCAGATAGAAATTTACTGACATTAAGGTGGAGGCAGCATTTTCCTCTGGCACATCACTAAATCTCTCACAGAATACACACTGCCATATTGTAGAAGAAGTGATCTTCAGAATTAAGCATACTTACCTCTGATGTATAGATTTGATATTGTGGTTTTACTTCTTACTGCACCTGCTAAATGAATTTCTTCTATTTCAGGAATTGGAAGGATTATGGTGTATTTTTGACATCCGTGCTTCCTGCAGTTGAACAACTGACGCTTCACTATGGCGTGATTACAGTAGTTTAACATTACAGACTAATTTATGTTCAGTGGCATCTATATTACATATCATACATGTGGTTGTGAACTGTAGCTTATACTGAAACAGATCTCAATGGCTGCATTAAAAATAAAGATGTGTATATAGTGCACCTCTATATAATTTGGACCAAAGTGCAAAATAGAGTGGTTAGGGGTGCACCATGTTCCGGACTAAAGTACGTATCCACACCTGCAAGGTAATACTTCTCACATCGCTGGTGTGGTTCCTAGTGGATGTAGTTGTGTTAACATTCTATTCAGACTGTGTGGGGGGTTCAGGTTGGGGTTGTAATGGTAACAGTGAGGCAGCTCAGGTTGAACATGTTGGCAGTTCTCAGGCATTGCAAATCACAGACCATGGTGCTGGTGGAGGAAGTAGCAAGGGACGGGGTATTCTTTATGAGCAGTTACATGATAGAGGGAAAGCAGAAATAACAGAAAAGGGTAAGTATCCAGTAAAGGAGCTGCGACGATGGAAAAAAGCCCCGTCAGTGCTGCCACAGCATGGACAACCTGGTGAAATTGGCAAGGCTGTTCGCATTCCACCTGATCAAGAAGGACTGATGAAAGAGAAGTTTAAGCTGAATCAGTTCAATCTTCTGGCAAGTGACATGATCTCTTTGAATCGGTCACTGGCTGATGTCAGACTGACTGGGTAAGTTTCAGTAGCATAATGTGCACACTGTTTTAAATGAGTTATAACTCCATTTTACATAATATTTGTAAGACTGAAATTTGTACAGATGTTCCGCTATCTTAAGGACATGAGAAGTAGTACTGGAAAACCTCAAGGAACGATACCCCTAACAAGATGTAGTCATAAATGGGAGTGTAAGTTTAAAATGCAGTGTTGGGACATCATGGTGTGGACTGTATTCAGCTGGTTCACAGTATGTTCATAAAGGAAAGGAATATGTGACTCGTTGAAGAGCTATCAGTTTCATAAGAAACATCCTGCACTAGACATTTGTTCTCCTGTTTACAGTGTTCTGTTTTATTGAATGTAGTTTTGTTGTAATTACGTAAGTGTTCTAAGGCCACAGACAAAGTTCTCATGTTTTGAGGTTGTGATTTTTCTGGAGGCTTTTCTGCATCCTGCTTATTGTTATTTCCTTCCAGCCCCTTCTGATTTGTGAACAGTGCCAGAGCACTTTTTATTTGCAAAGGATATGATATGCTTATCACAACAAATCTTTTGTATCAAAAGAGTGGCAAGACCATTGGAGCAGAAAGCATAACAGCTTGAGGGGGTTTATCCAGAGGGTTTTGTTCTGTAGCCTTAGTACAATGGAGGAATATGTGTAGTTTAATGATACTGTTGTGTAGCTTAATGCAGTTCTGAGCAATAAATGCAATTGCAACTGAATGATTTCCAGTGAAATTTAATGAGTGAATTTGCTATGAATGATTTCAGGTGCAAGTCAAAGCAGTATCCAGCACTATTGCCAACTACTTCCATTGTTATTGTATTTCACAATGAAGCTTGGTCAACTTTGTTGCGAACAGTATGGAGCGTAATCAACAGATCTCCAAGGCCGCTCTTGAAGGAAATAATTCTTGTAGATGATGCTAGTGAAAGAGGTACAATTACAGTGATTCACACAGTTTTTTGTTCATAGTGATGGTTAATTCATTGGAATACTGCCATGCAGGCAGTTGCCATCTTCTCATCTCAATGATTTGGGTTTGATGCCAGTGTAGTGTGTATAGGATTTGTGCTGGACAGAGTAGTACTGGGACATATTTTTCTCAAAGTACTCAGTTTTCCTTCATTATTTATCATTACCAGTGCTCTGTATTCACATACATTCATATACCATCAACAGCATATAGTCTTAATACTGACATCAGTGCATTGGTTTGGACATTTTTACAGAAATATGATTATTCAAGACTAGTGGAGGCTAAAATACGTAAGTGCAAAAGTGGTGTGGATTTGATTTCCATTTCTAAAGTTTTGAAATGTATGTGGTTTGTGTCATTTTGCCAGTACAAATGCAAAAGAAATGAATTTTATGTGCTGCATGTACGTGTAAGTTTTGTGGGACGATGTTCATAAACCTAAAGCGAAGAAGTTTTAAACAGTGTGTATAACAGTCTTTTTGGCTGATATTTTGGATGTTTCGTGTTATTCCAGTTTCTTTTGAAGCACAATATTTCAGAGATGGTAGCGGTCTTTATCAGGTTACAGGATAAAATGAGGAATCCTACTCCAGTGGGTCCCAGTAAAAGTTAATCTTAAACCCTCATTCTCCATCGTTATGCATTAAATGTATGATGTGTGCAGAACTTACAGAAATGAAATGTTCTAGGAAGTAAATGTAACTTTCAGTGAGGTTTAGATTCTTAACAGCAATTGTCTTATGGGATGTGACACCAAAGTGAGTTCAGTAGGTAGCTGCTGCCTGTTTTGGAGGAACATTGTGCTTCCATATTTGGGGTAGAAGAGTGGGGCAGATCATCTGTTTGCACCAAAATGTTACCTATCTACATAACTGCATGGTGGAACAGCATACAAGTACAATGGCTGCTGAAATCAGAAGATGCGAGTATCTCCATTACTGCTCATGTAATAACAGTTTGTAATCCATTAATGGTCACTTGTGTAAACTGTAAACAGTATTAGTTACTATGTAATATTATCTGCTTGAACATCAAACAGTTCTGCCTCTCTGAAGAAGCAACATTTATCTGCATTATGGCATTAACCAACTTATTGTTGTAATGGAGATTCAGTTTGGTTTCTGTAAGGCAGAAAGTGAATTAGATGAACTGCAGGCATCCAAGTGTTAAAATGCCCCACTTGTAGTGGCAGTTTTACATATCTGATAAAATTTTTTCACTTGTTACTTCTTTCAGAACACTTAGGAAAGCAACTTGAGAACTATGTGTCCACATTACCAGTCCCAGTTTATGTTCTGAGAACTGAGAAACGATCTGGCTTAATCCGAGCAAGACTTCTTGGAGCAAAGCATGTGAAGGGGCAGGTTATCACATTCCTGGATGCTCACTGTGAGTGTACAGAGGGCTGGCTGGAACCTCTACTGGCCAGAATAGTGGAAGATAGGTAAGAGCACCATTGTGTTAAGGCAGTGGTAATGGTGTTTGTGTTGAGGAAACGTGATGCTTGGTGTGCTGGTCAGTGCACATATACCAACATAGCAGTGTGCACAGTCGATACACATTTATCAGGCACTAGTGATTTAGCTGAAGTGGCAGGAAAACAGTCATGTACAAAGTTTTAAATGAGGAAACATCTTAGAGACCAGTTATCTAAGCCTTGGAAAGACTAGAGCACAGTATCAAATGGATCATATGGACATTCAGTGAGGGGATGTGAACTGGATCCATTATAGACTGTGGTATTCACAATGTTAGGCCTTGAGGTTCTTGTATCAGAAGCTTTGTTGTTTTTTACTTTGGTTTACTTTACAGGAAGACTGTGGTGTGCCCTATTATTGATGTAATATCAGATGAAACATTTGAGTACATCACTGCCTCAGATATGACATGGGGTGGTTTCAACTGGAAATTAAATTTCAGATGGTAAGTGTGGGTTATCTTCTCTTTTGAGTGCATAGAGAAAGGATAGTAACACACAGATTTTGATTGTAATTGGGTGTCAATGGAATATTATGGGATATACTGTGTACATTTTATAAGCGTCATAACATTTTTTAAGCAGGCAACACAGGTTGTGTCTGAAGTGAGGTGGTAGACCATTCATAAATTTTTTTAAATATAATTGGCCCAGAACAGTCAAATTAAGCCTTTGAAGTTTCATGTTCAACTAAATAATACTTAAAAATATAATTCCTGCAGCACAGGAAACATACTGTAGCCCCTCTTTATTCTGAGAATCATACATAATGCACAAATAGACTGTGTTGAATTAGGATCAGGAAAATGCAGCTTGAAGTGAAGCCCCTTTTAGTGGAGAATTTCCACACACAAGAAATTATATAAGTGTGGCTTAATGAAGATTGCCTTGGGGTGTACAGTACCATTTACAAATAAACATTGGTTAAACGTGTACCCAAAATATGCATCATTACTCATTTGACAGGTCATTTGGTTAAAAACCAGTTTTACTGCACTTCATTATTAAATATTTTGAAATAACAGAAAATGTGTCCATTTTCATTGTCCCCCACTTTCAATCATGGCTGTGTCCAACAAGTTCTTTCTAGACATCAGTATGTTGGGCAGTGATGCATGATTGAAACCTGGATGCTGAATGTAGTGGGCTATTAATATAAAACTTACAACTAATGAATTATTTATTTAAAATTTTTTGTTTACAGGTTATTGTGCCTCAGTTATTGTGACTGTGACAGTGATCAGTGACATGTTGGCAACAGTGGTAGCTTATAAATATGGATGTAAATAATGACCTGTCATAGAGTAGAACAAAGAATCTAACAAACTTTACATTAGATGCATTATTTATTTACTTATTTTGTGCACATTGTGTACAAGTTTGTTTTTGTTGTTGTAAGTAACTATTGTATTAACAGTTAACTTACCTCTCAAAGTTATTATTGGCTGTCCAGAAATTGTGTTCAAGAGCTTGGAACATGAACAGGAGAGTGGGAGACAATGGCAGATGGACATGATATTAAAATGTTTTCTGCTGGCAAGTTTGTTATGTGAATTGATGTCTGAGAGTGCAGGGAATTTTTACATATTTTTTTCCTGAAAATTTTGTCCCGTATGTGCACTGAAATGAAAATCAGAGGCTTCTTTGGCCCCCTTATGTAGCTATTTAGGCTGATATATACTAACAAAATTTATGATTTATGCTAGTCATGTAGTGTTGTTAGGGCAGTGACATCTAGGAAGGTGCTGCACATAAAACTTGGTTGGAAGACACAGTATAGTGTGAGGTAATCAGTAGGAAGCCCAAGAAGGAGATTAGTATAATATTAATTAATTTAATATTATGATTTATCTTAATGGAACAGTTGATGATATGAGGCGGATGGATCTCACTCATAACTGTGTTCATTGGTATCTGTTATAGTTAGTTATGCCAAGGAGGAAGGTAACCGGGTATTTCATCCTCTCTGAAATTATCAGAACAATACAATTTTGGTACTGATACTGGGTATAGCAGGAGTATTTCCACAAAGTCTCCAGCTTCGGGTGCAGGTAACATTAATGAGCCTAGGCTGATGGCACGAGTTGGGAGAGTGCACAAAGTCATGTGCATGTAGATCAGTGTGTTTCTGCAGTCAGGGTGGTGGAGATGCCCATATTTGTCTGCGTGCATAGTAGCTGCAGTCAGTGACTGAAGTAAATGTACCAAAAGGTTTGTGAGAATCACCCTGAAGGATGTCATGCAAAATGACAGCAATTTTATGGATGTAATTCTGGTATACATGAGGGTAACCATCATCCAACTAATGTGACTTTAGGAGTATCTGTTTGTGACAGAATGCTGATACATTGCTCTTCCAGGTACCGAGTGCCTCAGAGAGAAATGGAGAGAAGAGGTGGTGATCGAACTGCTCCTCTCCGAACTCCAACCATGGCTGGTGGACTGTTCTCAATAGATCGGGAATATTTCTATGAACTGGGAGCATATGATGAGGGAATGGATATATGGGGAGGGGAAAATCTTGAGATGTCATTCAGGGTAAGTTAGTTTTAATTAGTACAGTTGCTTTGTGGTGATATGATTGTTCATTTATTCGTGAAACATGTTGTGTATTGTTCATTTATTCGTGAAACATGTTTTGTAATGCACACAGATTTCATGGTTTATGAAACATGAAGCATGACAGGCAAGTTACCAGAATGCCTGCACGTACTTCACTTCAAGTAGCAAGTAAGCAGCAACAAAGGAGACGTATTTTGTGACATGTCATTGGTTTTGTCTTGTGTGTTTGTTCAGCAAATATGGCAGCAGTAGCAAGGCACTGAGTGTTATACAAGTGTACATGTTGGCTCTAGTTGAAAAATAAGTACTAGGTGGTTGGAGCAATGCATTAACATCAAGTTGCGTGCAGAATTAGGTGAAAGCACAAGTAAAACTTTGCGGTTGTTGATCAGTAAGATCTAGAATTTGAACACCAAAGCGTGCAACAGATGTCAGTCTCACCATGGCCCAAAAATGCACGCATGTTACAAGCCTAAATGAAGACAGTGCTGATTAGTTCTCTGCTCATAAGGGCATTGTTCACTTGAGTTTCTTGAACAAGTTTGAACAGAGAACAAACATTATTACCTGGGAATATTGGCAAGGCTACAGGAGTCATCAGAGAAGACCCAACTTCAACCTGATGTTTGGATCTTGCATTATGACAGTGCTCCTGCTCATGATGGTCACATTGTTTGGGAGTTTCTTGACCAGAAGTTGATAATTAAATTGGATCATCAACAATATTCATCAGATTTGCCTCCATGTGACATTGACTCTTCCCAGAATTGATGACTGCATTGAAAGGCCACAGGTTTTCAGACAGTATCAACCTTCAGTAATATGTGATGACTACACTGAAGAACATTCTAAAAGAGGGGTTCCAGCTGTGTTCTGAACAGTGAAAAGACCAATTCAGCAAGTGCCTTGTTCCATACAGATACTACTTCACAGGTGACAGGAACTATGAATGTGTAAGTGATTAGGTACAGCAGTAATTGGGAGGGGGGAATTCTGGGAACTTAATTGTCACACCTTTTATATCCTATTGTCGTCATGAACTCAGTAGGGTTTAGTTGTTGAAACTTGTTCCAGTTATTTCCAAGATGATCTGATCCAAGGCTGGTGAACTGTTGTGAGATTATATGCCATAAATCCCAGCAATTTATGAGGAAAGTCTGTAACATGCCCATAGAATTTTTAGGCAGCAAAAATGGGGGTTTGGAGCATGATGTATTTTAGCATTTTTAGGCCTTAATATTATTTGTATATTTCAGTGGAGGAAGTTAATTTGGAAAAAAAAATGTTTAATATATGTAGTATATTATAAAATAGCAACAGGAATTACAAGCTGCAGTAATGCTACAAACACTTTTATTTACACCGTCAATGTAGTGAATGAAGTTGAATCAGTTGAGTTGAGTCTTAACTGCACCAGTGAAGAGTGAATATTTATTTGCTGATTTTGACCTGCAGTGACTTTGTTTTCATGTGAAAATATGGTGGCACACCAGATACACTTGCACACCAAACAGATTTATTCCAGAACATCTCAGAGACTTGGTATGGCTGCACGGTGTGTTCAGCCACATTTCAGAGATAACATTAGCCAACAGTAGATTAAAGTTTGAAAGTCAGTAGTGCAGACATTCATATGATTTCTTTTTTGCTACATGTTATAATTGTCAGGTTTAATATTCATGTGTTTTACATAATAATTACACCAGTGCCAACAAAGTTATGTATGTTACATGTCCTCAAAAAGTAGATATTTTTAATGCAAAAATTGTTTCACATTACCAAGGTTTTCTTTTGAAGAATATAAGAAAACTGTGTTTAGTAAAGTGTTGTAAACTCTAAACTTCTAACCATTTTGTGATACTTGTTGCAGACATATTTAATTGCATTCCATATTAAAAATGTTAAATTATTCTGTTAGAAGTAATAATTTTTCTGAATATTTTCATATTGGTGTTGTGCTGCTTGAGCTCAAAATGCTGTACTGTTTGACCCGGATTTCTGGTTTTCTTAATTTTCAGATAAAGGTATAAGTTGTATATTTAATGGGCTGTAAAGAAAGACTGGTTTAGCAGATGTATGGGCATTTTTGTGTTTTAAGTACAAGTTGTTTCCAGGTGTGGCAGTGTGGAGGCATTTTGGAAATAATACCGTGTTCACATGTTGGCCACGTATTTCGTGACAAGTCCCCTTACACCTTCCCAGGAGGTGTGTCCAAAATAGTGTTTCAAAATGCCGCTCGTGTGGCAGAGGTTTGGATGGACGAATGGCGAGAATTCTATTATTTAATGAATCCAGGTAGATGGAAGAAATATATTAGGAACAAAAACTAATATTGTATGGCTGTGTGTTCCACCATTGATACTAACACTAACTGCTTCACTTGTTTCTGTGTTTACTAATTCCCACTAATGACATTATGTTATTGTTTCATTATATTAAAACAAGTTGGTCATTTCAGGAACTTATCATGTAGCATTAGAAATTTGTGATTTCATAAACATATAAAGTATTCCTACTCTACTACTTTATAGGTTTAACATTCATTACACTAATCTTCTAAGTTATCTTTCCCTTCTTCATTTATATGTTTTTCAAGTGATGTCGAAAAGAATGCCCAAATATCTTTCTTTCATTGTATCCAAACCATGAAAATTGGTACAGAATTTGTTGGAATTGGGACTGAATATTCTGAAAGGGAGAGTAATTTAGATTGTTGTAGTTGAGATATTTGGAAACAACACTGATAGATCAAAATGTCATATAAAGGAACAGCAAATGAAATTGAAGGACCCATATTACCTTACAGTTCACAGTCTTTTGTTTCCATATGTACTGTGAAAGCTTATGAATTTTAAAATATCAAAACCGTATTTGCCTGTTTTATTTGGGTGTGAAACTTGCTGTCTCGCCTCACAAGAAGAATATTGAGGGTGTTTGAGAACAGACTGCTGATGTATACAGTACAGGCAAAATTTCATGTTTATGCTTAAGTAAAATATAGCTGTTACTGCACAAATTTTTACAGAACTCAAACTTCGTTAGTGGCAAGATGTGAAATTCTCTTGTACCAAATTTTACCCACACTGGTCAATAAATATTTAAGGTACAGGCAGAAATTCATTTCAGACTTAAGTAAAGTGTGATGAGCATTGAGCCAATTATCATGAAACTTGTGTGCAACCAACAAGTTTTTTTTTTAAAAAAAAAGAACTGTGTTACCAAATTTAATAAATATCTTGTAAACAGTATAATCACTGTTCCTATATCACAGGTTGATGGACAGACACACACACTCACAGAACTGCAAACAGAAATCCTGAAAAAGGTCTTTCCAGTTTCATATAACAGACAATAATAATCTGCTTATAACTTTCCATTATTAGGCAGTATTCTTTATAAACTAAAAAAAAATACTTATGAGGATACTCATGTCTGTCCATCCATGTATCCATTCATCATCCATCTCTGGCCTAGTATCAGCCACTTTTTCACGAAATTCAGTATAGAATTTCTGTACAGAAAGTTGTCAAACAAGCATGAGTTTCATAAATATCAGGTCAATGACATACAGGCAGCAATGAATATCTACCCATACTTTATATATTTGTAGAATGATAAAGGTAAAATTCAGTATACGAGATCATCATATATTACCATTGAGAAATTTTGAATTTTGTGAAAATTGGTTTAGTGCAATCCATACTTCACTTAGGGACATAAGTGAATTTCTGTCTGTGCTTTCAGCATTTATTGTCAAATTTGGGTGAAATTTGATATGAGAAATATAAAGATAATACCATTGAGCATTTATGAGTGTTGTGAATAATAATGGGAAGACCATACTTTTTTTATGGGTTCACGTGTACCATAAAATCATGCATTTTGAAAGTAAAGAACACCTTGATAAAGTCTGTGTTGTAGGTCACAGACTACACAATCTGCAAACATGTTATTACTGGAATATCCATCTTAAAATAGCTTGGAACTGAAAAATTACTTCCTTGTAAAATCAGTAAGGTACTCTGCAAAGTTTTATCACACAAGTATCACACAAATTTTCAGTTTTGAATATTTTTGGGTTCTTGTTAATATTTGTAGTAGTATTTGGTAATAAGAGTGGGCATCTCAAGTCCAAATATTTGTGGAGATTATGATGTTCAGCATATGATGGCATGCAGTGTGGGTTAGGTACCAACATGTTGGAGTAACTTGCTGCCCTGAACGTGCAGACTGTCAATTCCTCCAAAATATTGGTGCACCTGAATCAGACTACACAGTTTCACATTCCAGAACAAGGCAGTCTTTATATCTGACTCCTGTGAGAACTGCAGATCTCTCAGTCTTGTATGTTGTTCCACAAGTTTGGTTAACCAAACTTATTAAGATGTGTCACATTAAAGATTAAATAACATGATGCTGTGCACCACTTGCACTGTGTTTGCTTTGTGGACTCCCACAGCTAGATGCACATGATGTATCAGGTATGGAGTCCCACTGCTGGGTTCACATGCTCTTATTATTTTTGGAATCCCACAGCTGGATGCCCATGCCCTTGCCACTTACTTGGTCCTACACCTGGATGCACATGCCCTTATCCATTGCAAAGTCCCATAGTGGGATGCTCTTGCCAAATACAAGATCAACAGAAGCAGTGCATCGTGCATTATACTTCTCATTGCAAGTCTTACAAAATAAATTTTGCTCACCTCCAAGACATTCCTTTTCTTTCCTAACTATTTAACTGACTGACTGACTAACTAACTAATTAACTCCATGGAGCAGAGTCCTTCCTGATAAGCTGATAGGTCCACAGCTAGTCAAGAAACTTCCCACGTTTTATGGAGCCCAAAGTTTCATTACTGCATTCACAAGTAAGTGCCCACCACCTGTCCCTATCCAGAGCAAAATCAGTCCAGTCCATACCTACCTATCCCATTTCTTGAAAATCCATTTTAATGTTATCCTCCCATCTATGCCTATGTCTTCTGTTTTCTTTCCTAACCAACTACATCTCTCCCTTGTCTGTGAACCCATTCTTTATCTTGCTCTTGTCCTCCTCCTTGTGAGCACAGCTGGTCTTCAGATTGAATCCTAGTCAGCTGCTTAGGGGAGGGCTTTTATGGGTTTTTCACAGCTGGCTCCCCTTTCATGAAATTTGCTTAATCCTTCCTTTGAAACCTGAATTTTGTCTGAATGCTACTTAAACATTCAGTTTCTGCCTTATAGAAAACATTGCATCACCATGACAAAGATAGACTAGTCAGTGCAATTAATGGAAATAGTTGTGTTTGTTATGGGTACTATACAGAACATATAAACACAGTATGTGGGTGGGTGTTCTCGTACATTAAGCTAACATGGATAAGATTTATAAGTACACTTGCAACGCACGAGTGCTGGAACTGTGCCTCATACTAGATTTGTGTGTCTTAGCACACCCTCAATATTGAACACCATTAAGTTTTATCCCAGAGCCAGTCAGTCTGACCCAAGTTTTACAAGATATTCCTCCTCC
>Ga0123355_10015745_pt1 | contig 11893 bp, 8 predicted proteins | sample TergutEmb28metaG_3_FD_89872 | JGI IMG/M metagenome (GOLD analysis project Ga0123355, IMG submission 89872) | Embiratermes neotenicus P1 segment gut microbial communities from Petit-Saut dam, French Guiana - Emb289 P1 | ecosystem: Host-associated > Arthropoda: Insects > Digestive system > Gut ... | reverse complement strand
TGATGAGGGTTTTCGATTCTTCCATGTTGCACCCGACCGGTACAGAAGGGAGTACGGCAGAGGAGGTGAGCTACGACGAAGAGGGCGGTAGTTCTTTCAGTCAATGTCGGTGCAGTACGCGAGTTCGAATACAATGGCCGCCCTGCGAAGAGTGCCATTTGGAAATCACCAACCACGGGTCGAATCGCGGTTCGAGGCATAAACCTCGACGGCGACCATCAGGCGGATCGAAAGGCGCATGGCGGACTCGACAAGGCGGTCTATGCATATGCCGTTGAAGACGCGCGCTGGTGGGAACAGGAGCTTGGCCGCTCGATTGAATTCGGCGAGCTTGGCGAAAACCTCACGACCGAAGGCATCGACGTGAGCGATGCGCTTGTCGGTGAGCGTTGGGAGCTTGGGACCGCTGTTCTTGAGATTTCTGGACCGCGGATGCCTTGCTGGCGGCTTGGAGTTCGAATGAACGACCCGATTTTTCCCCGACGTTTCGCCGAGGCCATGCGACCCGGCGCTTATCTGCGAATCATCGTCGAGGGAAGCGTAGGTGGTGGTGACGAGATCCGAATAGTTAGCCGCCCCAATCACGATCTCACCATACGGGATGTGACCCGCATCTACACTCATGATCGCGATCAGGTTGAACGGTTGCTGGCGATTCCCCAGCTACCCGAGAGTTGGAGAAAATGGGCTGAGGATTTTCTTCAAAGCGTCAAACTCCGAAGGCCGGATGGGGGTGAACCGGGCCATGCTTAGCGCGGATTTCCCAGAGATATTCGACGGTCCGAATCTTTTTTGTGGACATGGTTTGGAGTCAAAGCGCCACCAGGAGAAGAAACGATGGTAAACGCAACGATTGAGTTCGCACACCCGCCTCGCTTCACATGCGAGAGTGCGATTCAAAAGGGCGGCTGGCCGAAGACGGCTGGAGCCTCTCGATCCAGGGAAAGTAGCTCTCTCGTGCGCCATTGTTGACTCACCAGGGCGGGACCACTCGGAGTTTATGAGCAGACGAAACGAAAATTCGCCTTACCCTCGCAAAACGCCACGAAAGCCAAGATTACGTGCGCTGTCTCGATCGGTCCTCGTGACGGTGGCGGCCATGCCACGCGGGGCGGGGGAAATGGGGGAGCTGTTAAGGTTAAGGTTAAGGTTAAAGATGAACTCAAAAATTTACGCCGTCGTGACACTCTGTACGCGAGTCTGCATGAGGGCGTACTCGATGATTTCGCTCATGAAGCAGGAGGTTTAACGCGAACGGAATCCTGGAGGACCCTTTTGTCGATGATCACGGTTTTTTTCCACATGAAATTCTCAAAACGAACTGGAAAAGGTATTTAGTGGCATACTCGAAGGGTACCAGGGGCATGCGTCGAGAGTCTGAAGGGCGCTGAGCTGCGCTCGATGAAAATGTACGACAGGGAAATCCTCGAAAAACCTTCGAGAGCTGCTTGCCTGGCCTGGACGCATGAAATCAAGAGTGAAACCACACCCAAGAGGACACGCGCAATGAATCGTAGGCGGTTTCTTTGCACCGGATCTGAAGCAATCACCGGAATGATGCTTCTAAGAAGCAAGACGGCATTTGGATATCAGGCAAACTCCGCGGTGCGAATCGGACTGCTGGGTTGCGGCAATCGCGGAACCGCGGTTGCTACCTCCTTCTCCAACAATACTTCGGCGCAGGTTGTGGCACTTGCAGATCTGTTTCCCGATCGTCTTGCAGCCGGGCAAGATCACTTCAATAGAGTCAACGCGGAGCTGGGCAGATCACCCATCGGCAACAGCCATCTCTTTCACGGCCCCCATGCCTACGAGCAGCTTGCCGCCTCGCAGGAGATCGATTTGATCCAGATCTCGACGCCGCCGTTCTTTCACGTGCAGCATCTTGAGGCCGCAGTCGCCGCGGGCAAACACGTCTACTGCGAGAAACCGGTGGGCGTTGATATTCGCCAGGCACAACACGCGCTGGAGATTGCAAAGCGAGTGAAGCCCACGCAGAGCGTCGATGTTGGTTTCCAGTGCCGCAAGGCACCACCTATTGCAGCCATCGCGCAGAGAGTCAAAGCGGGAGCATTGGGGACAATTGCCGTGGTTATTGGAAACTATAACGCGCCGGCATCGAAGGAAGTGACGCACCCGGGCATCTCCCGCGATGAGTATCGTCTTCGTAATTGGCTTTGGGATCGAGCGCTCTCTGGAGACATCCTGATTGAGCAGAACATTCACATCATCGACCTCTGCAATTGGATGCTCGGTGGCCATCCGCTAAAGGCGACCGCAACCGGCGGGCGCAACCTTCTGAGGCACTTCGGCGACTGCTGGGATAACTACCAAGTCAACTTTACATATCCCAATGAAGTACACTTTTCCTTCTCGTCAACACAGTTTGGCATCGATAACAGCTTCGATGCAGGCCTCAAGCTCTTTGGCTCCGATGGCTCGGCCACGGTTCCTTACTCTGGGCCCATCGCGATCACCGGTGCCAACGCGTGGGAGTGGAAGGAATCGACCCCGGCTGCGCCGGGGTCCGGCAACTTTGCCGCCAATGGCAGCTTCCTGGACAATCTTGAATTCGCCGATCGCGACAAAGAGCGCAGTTTTATTGACAGCATCACGTCCGGTCCGGCACACAATCAGATCGCCGAAGGCGTAGAGACTGCATTGAGCTGCATGTTGGGCCGCATGGCTGGCTACACTCAGCGCGAGGTAAGCTGGGACGAACTTTTCGTGAAGGGGGAATCCTACGGCCTCGGAATGGACCTCGAGCAGTTTGCCAGGGCATAGTGTTCGGGGGGATCTGCCTTCTCAACTTTATGGCGCTTCGCTCTTTCGAGTGCAAGGCCATTCTTCAGAAGTTCAGACTTCTGAAAATCGTCCTCATCCAACGAGAGGCATTTCACTCGACTTTCATCCAAATCTGACCCATCGCGAACCGGGCTCTTCTCACAGTTGTTGACGTCGCGATGTTGTCTGACCGTCTATGATGGTCCTCTGACAGGGAGGCTTATCCATGAACCAGAATTCTGCGGCGACCGGCGCGGCGCCGATTGACAAGCGGCAACGCCGCTGGACCGGGGCGGTGCGCCCCATGTATGCCCGACATTGGCTGCTCGGACCAACGCCGCGGCACACCATTCCCGAAGAAGGAATGCCGCCCAGCACCGCCTATCACCTGATTCACGACGAGCTGATCGTAGACGGCAGCTCGCGTTTCAACCTCGCTACCTTCTGCAGCACGTGGATGGAGCCGGAAGCGCACAAGCTAATGGCGGAAAGTTTCGACAAGAACATGGTCGACAAGGACGAATATCCGCAAGCCGCGGAACTGGAGATGCGATGCGTCCACATGCTTGCTGATTTATGGCACACACCGCGGCCCGAGAACGCCATAGGCTGCTCGACTATCGGATCGAGTGAGGCCTGCATGCTGGGCGGGCTGGCACTCAAGTGGCGCTGGCGGGAACAGATGCGCAAGCGGGGTAAACCTACGAATCGGCCTAACCTCGTGATGGGGACTAATACCCAGGTCTGCTGGCACAAATTCTGCAGGTATTGGGACGTGGAGGAGCGTGGAGTGCCGCTTGAAGGCGCCGAAGTACTAACCGATCCGGAGCGGGCCGCTGCCGCCTGCGACGAAAACACGATCGGGGTTATCGCGGTCCTTGGCAGCACCTTCACAGGCCACTACGAAAACATTGTCGCCCTGAGCGCCGTGCTCGACCATCACCAGGAGCGTACCGGCCTCGACATTCCGATTCACGTCGATGGTGCCAGTGGCGGATTCGTCGCGCCTTTTCTGCAGCCTGACCTGGTCTGGGACTTTCGGCTGCCGCGCGTGAAGTCGATTAACACCTCGGGGCATAAGTACGGCCTCGTCTATCCGGGAGTCGGCTGGATCGTGTGGCGCGAGGAATCCGATCTTCACCCCGATCTCATCTTCAGCGTCGACTACCTCGGCGGAGCGATGCCTACCATGGCAATCAATTTTTCACGTCCGGCCAGTCAGATCGTTGCGCAGTATTACAATCTAATCCGGCTCGGCAAATGCGGATATCGCGCCGTGCACGAAGCCTGTCAAGAAGTCGCCATGGAACTTGCGCGGCAGATCGGTGAAATTGGGCCGTTCGAACTCCTCAGCACTGGCCGCGATCTGCCGGTCCTTTCGTGGACTCTGAAAGATTGCCAATCCAATTGGTCGCTCTACGACCTGTCTGACAGGCTGCGCGACCGGGGTTGGCAGGTGCCGAGCTACAAAATGCCCGCCAACCGCCAGGAGGTCGTGATCCAGCGCGTTGTTGTTCGCAATGGATTCACCCATGACCTCGCCGGCATGCTGATGCGCGACATCGAGCGTCATCTCGATTGGTTCTCCAGACAGCCCGGACTGAAGCCGGCAATGAGCGGAGATGGCTTCCACCATTGAGCTTCTCGCATTTTCTGGGTTTCGCATACAATCGCGACTTGAACACCCAACCATCCTCATGGTCTGACGGGAGCCGAGTGAAGTGAGAATCTCACGCTCGGTTCTGCAAGAGGCCGGGGGTGAAACTCCACTGCCTACTCTCCCTAATTCGTGAGGTGGCAAAAGAGCGCGTAAGGAGTCCACAGAATCTCTTCGGATTCGTAGAAGGAATCAAGACGATCGTGTGTTCTTGAAGAGACTCAAAATGGCTTGAAGCTCTCGAAGTCAGGTTCGGTACGGCGATCCGGTAACCGGAATGCGCGAAGCCGCGTAGGCGACGGGATCGGCTCCGGCTCCCATCCTGTATTTACTTGGAAATATCGGACCGCGGTAGCGACTGATGGATAACTGCAATCGTCCAAGATTACCAGCCCACTCGGGCGCACCAGTTCCCGTAGGTAAAACAAGTCAACGAACACGTTGTGAAAGATGTGACTGCCGTCCACGAAGGCGGCGTCTGCGACAAAGCGGTCGCTCACCAGGCGGGGTAGAACGATCTGGGATCGCTCCTCAAAGAGCGAAGACAGGCCAGTGACGCCTGCTTCGACGATGGCGCTCCATCCGGAGCCGTAGAACCGATTCTGGTGGGCGTCGATAATAAGGTGGCGCGCTTGGCACGATCCGTTGGCAACCAGCGCTTCTGCGATTGCGAGCGCAGAACCTCCATAGGCGAGGCCAATCTCGATTACTGCGTGCGCTCTCTCAGCCAGCACAAGATCGCGCAGGGCATCGCCATCTGACCTCCCGATGGAGACGCGCTCGAAGTCACCGGCGGATCGGGCACGAACTGGGCCATCCGTGGCGAGTTTGCGCCTCGCGGAGCGAATCTTCTCCACGAGATCGTTGTCCATCTTCACCCCCCTTGCGTCGAAGAACACAACGCCGGTAGCGCTCACTGGCAATCGATCCACTGCTGGGTTGCCTGATGGGAGCTGAATGAGACGGTTAACAGCAAGATGCCGGTTAACGCTCGGGTGTCCGGCCCAGCCAATGTTCCCGTGCAGTCTCCTGAAGAATGGCAATCTTAGCGAGATCGTTCCGAAGACCATTCCACTCAAATACATTCACGCCAGCAGACGGCGACTCAAACCCCGCCAGGAAATGATTGCGAATCGTTTCCACAGCCACCGGCTCACGTCGAAATTCGCTCACCTGCACCGAAGGCAAGGGTGCCTTGCCGGTCAGCCGGAAATAGTCCACCACCACGTCGTGGACCCACTCCGGAGCCCGGTGCAGCATTTCGAAGTAGCACATCGGGCCAAAGATATCGACATAGGGCGCCAACTTCTGCAGATCCTGTCCGACCACCACTCGCAGTCCGTGGTCGTAATCGTTTTCCATCCACGGGACTCCGTGTAGTGAGATCTTAAGCTCCGGTTGCACGGCCTTTGCTGCCGCAGCGCTCTCCCGCACCATGCTGGTAATCTTCTCGCACTTCCACGCGGTCCATTCCTCGCGATGGTTGGCCAGGACCCACGCGGCCTTGGCCTGCCGGGTGGCTATGTCCGCCGGGAAGTGGAAGCCCAGTTCCTCGGTCATCAGGCGGAGGCAATAATCGCAGAAGCAGAATTTTTCGATCGAAACCCCTGTCCGGCCGGGTGTGACCGCCTCCCAATAAATGAAATAACGAATGAAATCCAGGCTTAGGCCGTCGGGGTGCAGTTCCCGCACCAGGGAGACGAACCAGGCTACGCGCTGCTTGCGGTAATCAGGACGCGTCGGACAGACAAACTGCAACCAATCGGCCTCCGTTGACTTGCTCGGGTTTCCCATGCTCCCGTAACCGACAAGGCTAGGATCTTTCGCCAAAGCGTCTGGATTCAAGAAGACAGGAACGGTGATGTAGAACTGGATGCCCGCATCTCGCAGCAGCTTACGAAACTCTCGCACATTTCGCGCGACCGTGACGTCGGCGAAAAAATCGTCGATGCGGGTAAAAACCGCGGTGATCCCGGCTTTGTGCAACTGCTCGATAACCGGTGCTATCGGTGCCGTTGGAGGAGTCAACATCTTGACTCCAACCACTCGCCCCTGTGGGGCTGGGGACACAGCCACCGGGAAGGAGGCGCTTTGGTCGAGGTTCGGCGCCTCCTGCGCAATTGTGTTTCGGGCACTGGTTGCCCTGGCGGCCGCGCCAGCCGCGGTACCGATCAGGAACTCTCTTCGATCCATCCGACGAATTGTACCAAGGGCTTCGTCGCTGGGCTTCGCACTGGTGAAGGCACTGAAAATGGGGTCGAAGTCTTGATCGCAAGATAGAGCCATCGGTTCCTGTTCTCTTCTCAGGGCCGGCAATCACGAAGAGCTCGAGATTCGTTGGAACCCTGCCCCAAACGCTGCAGCCCTGGCAAAGCTACCCGAATTCGAAGGAGCAACGAAAAAAGCGTGGAGGGGCCGCGTCTATAGACGGTTTTCCCCCGGCTGCTCATAGATAGGTCAGATGGGTCACTTTTGCGGGAGTGTAGCGGCATCCGCGGGCGTTTTAATCCCCGACATGTCCTCGCGCTACCCAATGATTGGGTCTCTCATTGTTACTGCCGTGGCTGAGTCGCCTCTATGCCCGGCACAATTCCGCTAGCAATGTCTCTCGCCGTTCGATGGCGATGTCGTCTAGGCGGCGCAGGACCACGACATAAATCAGAATTGAGATCGCCGATAGGATCAGAAACAGCAGCACGGCGATCCATAGATTCTGATAGAAGCCCGCGAGAGAAAATACCGCTACTCCAATGGCCGTGGTGGCGATCTGCACGCCGAAGCCGATCAGCACAGTGGTTTGCGAGACATTCTGACGGCCGAAGGTGGCGAAATCGCGCTTCTTTGGGGAATAAATCGATAACAGATTTCCCGCCGTGAAATTCAGGGGAGCCGCAAATAGCAGGCCTGCGGCGGTTGCTACTGTAACGAGGAAGTGCGGCGCGCCATAGAGGTAGGTGACGGCGATCAGAGAAAACAGCGTGTTGAAACTGAGAATTGTGGCGTGAGTCAGATTTTTCCCGAGAACAATGTCGCGGAAACGGACCGGCGAGGCATAGAAGAATTGCATGCCGCCTCCTTCGCCACCAAAGCTGTTGTAGACGAGATTCGTGAGCACCAACAGGCCATACGCCGCAGCGGCCGGGAAGGCCATATCGGGTGTACGGCTAAATCGGCCGGGATGGCGGATAGAATTCATCGCACCAAAGCGAAAGATGAGCAGCATGAGGATCGGCATGACAAGACTTAGAAGTATCGGCGCGCTGCGCGCGAGGTAGCGCATTTCCTTTTCAAACACCGCGGCGACCGATTCGGGGAAACCAGGCAGGATCCATCCGAGTTGCAAGCCTTGAACCTGCCTGGCCATGGGACGCGCCGCGGCTTCGCTGAGATTTTCTCCGTGGAATTGTGCGCGGATGCGTAGATCGAGAAGCCATCCGCACCCAAGAGTCAGCATCCAGAGAACTAGCAGGGAAGTGAGTCCCGCGAAAAACCTTCCCTGCGAACCCCGTCGAAGAGCGTCGGCGGCTAGGCCCGGAGGCAAGATAGCCTGCACCTGAGAGCCGATCTCAACACCACGTCGCAACTCAGGGTGCGATCCTCCGCTGACGTGCTCGATGATCGGGCCGATCATTTGGAAGCTGAGCATCGACAGGATGAACAGGACCCCGAGAATTTCCCGATTCCGGCGCTGCGCCAGCCAGCGCTCGATCCAGGCAAAGATCATCTGCATCAGCACGAGATTGAAGAGGCCAAATGTGAGCAGCACCACGAGCGCCAAGGGCGACAGCAGCGGGCTGGCGAAGGATGTGCCGAGGAAGATTCCGAGGAGAAAGAGGCAGCCCAGCGCACTAGCGGGATCGAAGAATCCGTACGCCAATCGAATCAGGAAATACGAACGATATGCCAGAGGAAACCGGAGCAACTCGGCGGAATCAGGATTATTGGTGAAGGCGGCGGCCGACACCGGAAAGACTTGCCAAAAGAAAAAGATCCCCCAGAGATGGATCGCGAGGAATTGGGTTTTGCCGTGGGACACCAGGTACCAGGAAGTTCCCGTAGCCGCGGCGAAGCCGACAAATCCGATTACGGCGAACGCGCCAGTGACGATAATGCGCGAGGCAAGCTCCATCTTGCCGCGGCGGGTGCGTAAGCCGTTAACGAACATGCGCCAGCGCAGTTCGGCGATGGTCGCGATCTGAGCGGTGACAGAAGGAGCGGATATCCGTTCGTGCATGACGTGTATCCATTCTTGCACAGCCGCCTGACGATGTATGTGTGCAGAACGCATGAAAATTGCCGGTTGGCGCCTGCGCGTAGCGACTGCGGCTTCGCCTCCATAACTGCGATCGCAATCACTGGCGCCAGTGGGAACGCTCAAGTGAGATCGCGTAGTGCCGAAGGACAAAAATAGGTGCGGTTCGAAAATCTATGTGATCATGAAGAAAGAAGATGCGCTGTGGGACAGCGTGGCGCAAGACAAACTCTCTGGAGTTTGCGTTTGGTTGTAGTCATTCCAAGTTGACCCGTGTGTTCACAATCCAGGGGACACAGCTACACGGCTGCTGCAACTGTGGGGCGGCATTCAAGTTCGCTCGAAACGATGTCGATTTAGGGTGCGGGTATTCCCGGCAGACGCGACCCGAGAAGATGGAACGTCGGGGGCGCAGATTGCTGCGCCCCGCGATTAACCAAGCCAAGACAGTTCCAGCTCCGCCCGGCGCGTGCCGCCGACTACACGCAGAAAAATCTCTTCCAAGGTAAGCTTTTCGCCCAGAGGTTGTCCGCCGTTCGAAGACCCGGTGGCCGTCTCCGCTTCCACTCCGGCGCGCAATTCTTCGAGCGATCCCTGAGCGACCAGCCGTCCCTGGTGAATGATCGCTACGTGACTGCAAAGACGCTCGACGATCTCGAGCACGTGCGACGTCAAAAAGATTGTTGCGCCGCGAGCGATCATCCCCTGCAGCATCGATTTCAGCGTGCCGGCGGCAATCGCGTCGACGCCTTCGAAAGGCTCATCGAGGAACAGAATCTTCGGACCGTGGATGACTGCCGCCGCCATAGCCAACTTTTTTTGCATGCCGTGGGAGTAGTCGGTGACCAGTTTTTTGGGTTGATCGGCGAGTTGCATGAAGTCGAGCAGTTCGGCGGCGCGTTGAGCGGCGGTCTCGCGATCGAGACCGTACATGCGTCCCGCAAAGCTGAGAAACTCGGCGCCGGTGAGTCGTCCAAACAGCGCCATGCCTTCGGGGACGACTCCGATTTGCCGCTTTACCTCGACCGGATTCGCGTTGAGGTCGAGGCCAAGGATTTCGATGCGCCCCGAACTGGGCGCAAGCAAGCCGGTAAGCATTTTGATGGTGGTGGATTTGCCGGCGCCATTGGGACCGAGGAATCCGAAGAACTGTCCGGGCGCGACTTGCAGGTTGACGGCATCCACGGCTGTCAGTTCCCCGAAACGACGCGTCAGGCCTTCGGTTGAGATGCTAGGCTTAGAGTTCATCGAACGTCAGAATCTAGCATATCGGGCCATGCAGTGGGCGATATATCAGCAAAATGTACTGAAAGCAGGGCCTTGGTTGCCAGTACTTGAACGCGTTCAATATTTTACTTGACCGTACCTGCGCTCCGAGGTTTCGCCTTTGTTGTGCGCGCGTGATTTTGGATCGGGTTCTTCGGCCGCTCTCGACGGCGCGCGCAGACTTGGCTCAGGGGGCTAGCGGAGGGTCGAAGTCCTGACCGGCTTCTTTCTGGATCTGGCTGAAGACATAGGGGGCTCGGGCCGTTTTTCAATCTAGATCGCTGCCCGTCAGATATAGTCAGAAGTATGCATTCGGACGTTGCAGCATGCGGCGATGCAGATGCAGCAGAATCCGCCTTCCTTCCTAGGTTCTTTGCAGCAAAGCGTGGACTATTTTATGCTCTCGTTTTCCTAGCTGCGTTTCTTATCATCTTCTCCCGCCGCCCTGATGCGATCCTAAATGCGCAGTTCTTTGCCGAGGATGGCCAGCGCTGGTACGCAGACGCATATCAGTTTGGTCTGCGGTGCCTTTTGATTCCAGACGAGGCGGGTGGGTACCTACACACCATGCCGAGGCTAGCAGCGCTGCTAGCATTACTATTTCCATTTCGACGGGCTCCTCTCGTCATGAATCTATGCGGCATTGTGGTCCAAGCGCTTCCGGCCGTACTTGTTTTTTCATCCAGGTTCTCGTTTGTTCCTTTCTGGATTCGCTTGCTTGGGAGTTTTATGTATCTTGGCCTGCCAAATTCCTATGGCACGAATGTAAATGTGACAAATATTCAATGGCATCTGGCACTCCTGGCATTCCTGGTGTTAGTTGCGGAGCGGGCAAACCATCGGAGGTGGAGGTTCTTCGACGGGCTCACGCTCGTGCTGATTTCCGTCGAGAGTCCAATGGGGATTCTGCTCGTGCCGGTAGCGGCGATTTTGTGGTGGCTTCGACGCAGTCATTATGCGCTAGGTTTATTCGGGCTGATGGTTCCGGGTGCTCTTCTGCAGTGCCTGGTTGTGCTCACTTCTCATGTCCGGCAAGCCGCCCCCAATGGAGCCACCTTTGCCGGGTTGGTCACTATTCTCGGCCGACAGGTTTTCCTGGCTTCGCTTTTGGGCAAGGACAAAGTGATGCATATTGCCCTCCGATACTCTGCACCTTCTTCGTTTGCGCTGGAAGCAGCAGCCACCGCATTAGGCTTGATAGCCCTAGCCTATGCAGCTGGACGGGCGCCCGTGGAGCTGAAGCTTTTTATCGCTTTTTCTTTCGCCGTGCTCGCACTTGCTCTGATACGGCCACTGGCTGGCGCTCCTGGCCAGCCACAATGGAAGTGGCTTTGCTCCCCGGGAACTAGCAACCGATATTTCTACTTCCCGATCTTAGCGTTCTTCTCAGCACTGTTGTGGATCGCCGCCCGCGCGAGACCGCGGGCGATCCGTTACGGCGGAGCAGCATTGCTGGTATTGTGCTTTGTCGGAGTCCGTCGAGACTGGCGTTATCCGGCGTTCGAAGACATGCACTTCGGAGAATATGCTTCCAAGTTCGAAGCGGCGCCGTCGGGAACTGAGATGGTAATCCCGCTCAATCCTGCGCCCTGGAAAATGGAGCTCACCAAACGTTGAGCGACTGGGCGCTCCGTTCTCGCTGCAAAATTGAGGTCTATGAATTTCCAAGCGAAACCACAAGGGGCAACATCTACGGTGGGAGCCGAATTTTCTTCTCAAAAATGGACGGACCTCTTGGGAACGAGGTTATGGAATCGCTTGTCCGGCTGGGAGCCCTCGCGGGCGATCTGGTTTCACGCCCTCGTGTTTGTGGCCGCGTTCCTTCTCATCTTTTCGCGACGGCCGGACGCAATCTTAAATCCACAGTTCTTCGCCGAAGATGGTCAACGATGGTTCGCTGATGCCTACCGCTTCGGATTAGGTTCACTTTTGAT
>Ga0123355_10015744_pt1 | contig 11893 bp, 14 predicted proteins | sample TergutEmb28metaG_3_FD_89872 | JGI IMG/M metagenome (GOLD analysis project Ga0123355, IMG submission 89872) | Embiratermes neotenicus P1 segment gut microbial communities from Petit-Saut dam, French Guiana - Emb289 P1 | ecosystem: Host-associated > Arthropoda: Insects > Digestive system > Gut ... | reverse complement strand
GCATGTAGAGTTTGCGATTTTCAATCGTGAACTCCATGTCTTGCATGTCTTTGTAGTGTTTTTCTAGAATTTCAACGGTGTCTGCAAATTGTTGATACACTTCGGGCATTTCTTTTTGCAGTTGGCTGATTGGGTTGGGCGTGCGGATGCCAGCTACCACGTCTTCGCCTTGAGCGTTGATGAGGTATTCGCCATACAGCACGTTTTCGCCAGTGGCGGGGTCGCGGCTAAAGGCCACGCCGGTGCCGCTGTTGTCGTTGAGGTTGCCGTAGACCATGGTTTGCACGTTGACGGCGGTGCCCCAGCTATAGGGGATTTCGTGCATGCGGCGATAGATGTGGGCGCGTTCGTTGTTCCAGCTGAGGAACACGGCGCGCACGGAGGCACGCAGTTGCTGCACAGGGTCGCTGGGGAAGTCGCTGCCTGTGGTTTTTTTGACGAGAGCTTTGAAGCGAGCCACCAGTTCTTTGAGGTCAGCGGCGTTCAGCTCGAGGTCGTCTTTTTTGCCGAGTTCGGTTTTCAGGTCATCGATGATGGTTTCGAAGTCGTGCTTAGAAACTTCCATCACCACGCCGCCAAACATTTGGATAAAGCGGCGATAGCTGTCATACACAAAGCGCTCGAACTCGGGGGTGCTGTTGCCTGTAATCATGCCGGCCACAACTTCGTCATTCAGACCGAGGTTGAGGATGGTGTCCATCATGCCGGGCATGCTGGCGCGTGCGCCAGAGCGAACAGCCATCAGCAGCGGGTTTTTGGGGTCGCCAAATTTTTTGCCTTCGATTTGTTCGGTTGCTGCCACGCTGGCATCAATTTGCGCCAAGATTTCGTCGTTGATTTTTTCGCCGTCTTCGTAGAACTTGGTGCAGGCTTCGGTGCTGACGGTGAAGCCTTGGGGCACGGGCAGACCCATGCGAACCATTTCGGCCAGGTTTGCGCCTTTGCCGCCCAGCAGCTCGCGCATGGTGCCGTCGCCTTCTTTGAACAGGTATACATACTTGTGTGCCATGTTGTTTTGTCCTCCATAAGTATTTTAATTGAGCATACAAGCTATATTATATCACAACGCGTGGCGCAAGGCAAGCCCTTTCACAATTATTTTACAAAACTTTTTGGAGGAGCAGGATGGTCGGCGAAGTTCACAAAAAATTAACAAATAATCTCTTGACTTTTGGCAGGGGGGGGGGGGTATACTGGAATCTCAGATTAATTTGTCCATATCTGTGGACGAAAAAAGAAAGGTGTGTTTCCATTTATGAAAGGCAAAAGACTCCTAGCTATCCTCCTGTCCATGTTGCTGTGCGTTGCAGCGATTATCCCCGCCAGTGCCGCAACGGCTGCGGACTGGCAAAAAACCGCCACACCCGCATACCGCTTTTTCTTCAGCTCGTGGATTGCCAGCCCCCTGCGCAACATGCTGCCCAGTTTGGGTGAGGGTGTTGGCCTTGACCTAACGGGTGACCTGTTCACCAATCAGTTTGTCGATGATCTCATTTATGAAATCATTGCCGCTGCCGGTGCGATGGCCAATATGATTGCGCCGTTGCACGCTACGCTTACGGCTTTGATGCCTGACTTGTCCCCCGCGGCGCAGGCTCATGTTACTCAACTGATGGCTGATGGGCAAATCACCACAACCGCCCCCAACAACACATGGGTGCATCTTCTCACATTGAATATTGACTGGGGCGTTGAATGCCGCGACACGCTGCTACAATATGGCGTTGTTCCTGTGCGTCGCTTCTCATCTTTCGTTTTCCGTGATGACATCCGTGCCCGCTGGCAAAGTCACTATGTTCCGGCTTTCCGTGCATTGGGCGTGCCCGATGCATACATCGCTGACCAAGACACACTCAACGCCGCATGGACTGCTGCGCAAAATTTCCTAACACCAGCCGATGATTTGTTGCGTGCCGTATTCACCGCTGTGTTGTATTTCACCGAAGCCATGGAAAATGACCTGCTGGGCTATTTGATTGCCAATTTGCCGAATCTGGTGCAAAACGAAGCTGCAATTAACCAATTGTCCATGCCGCTTCTTGGCAACCCCGGTTTCAATCCTGCCGGCACTTCCCGCAACATCAATCTCGCTACAGACGGTTATTGGCTTAACGCTGACCTCACCCCACGCGGCGGCACCTTTGTGGGTGACCTGCTGCTGGGCTTCTTAGAAGTAGATGTTACCGCAGGCGGCTTCTTGGCCTTCTTTGAAGACACCCTTGCCAATGAGTTCTACGAAATGGGCATTGAAATGCCTGAAATTGATTGGGACTTGGTTTACCACGCAGGCGACATGGTTTATGTGGATGGCGAATATGAGTTCGTCACTGACGAACGCCTGATGGAAACGCTCATCCTGCGCTATTTAGCTCGCGTGAATGCAAACCGCGACAACCGCCCCGTGCTGCAAGGCCTCGTCCGTGACGCAGTGCCTGGCCCGGGATTCATTGGCAGCATTGTTGCTTGGGCAGCCCCCACCGTGCTTGGTTGGATTTTTGACTTCTCTGAGATTTGCGTATGCCCTCCATGCGAGTGCGACCTTAGCGCACCTGAAGCAGAATGCGAGTGCCCGCCATGCGAATGCCCGCAGCCACCCACGTTCTTGCAGGCTTTCTTGAACGGCCTTGGCTGGGGTGTTGCTGGCGCAGGCAGCGTTGCGATGCTGTTTGTGGTGTTTTCGTTCTTCGCCACCATTTTCCGTGTTTAATTCACTCTCAACGTTAAGATAGGAGCTTACATCATGACTTTAGAAGGTATTCTCGGCATCATCGTCGGCGTAGTGGCCGTGGCAGTTGGATTTATTGCCGTGCTTGGCATCATTCGGCTGTGATAACAATAACCAAAGGCGGAGCGAAAGCTCCGCCTTTTTGCATGCCTCGGTTAGGCAAGTATCCAGTTTGCAATGTCGTCGATGACCTGTTGCGCCACCTGCTGCGGCTTGCTGTATTCCTGCTTGGCTTTGGTGATTTTGCCGTGCACCACCGGCATGAACACATGGTTCAAGCTCTCGTAAAGCTTGAACGTGGCATTGGGGTGGTTAGCCAAAATGCGCTTGTATTCATTAAAGTCATGCTCCACCGACACATGGAAGTCGCTGTCGCCTTGCATCACCAGCAGGGGTGTGGTGCTGTCGCGCAGGTATTTTTCCACCGTTACGCGTCCAAGGTCCTTTAAATAGTATAGCATGTTGTGCTTGCCGAGGAAAGGCGTGCGCTGGGCTTCTTCGTCGGGCATGTCGTAGAGACCGTCCAGCTTGGCATGGAATTTGGCGGTTTGCTTTTTGGCAATGCCTTTGAGGATGCGCGGCAGCTGGGCAACTTGCTCGGCGGCTTGGGCTTTCATCACGTCTTCCAGGCGGCGCGGCGTGCCAGCCATGAGAATCAGCCCGGCAAAGTTGCCGCCCTCGGCCTGAATGCGCGGCGCGATATGCCCGCCCAAGCTTAGCCCGGCGAGAAAGATTTTGCTGGAGTCAATGCGGGGGTCGGCGCGCAGGAGGTCGGCGGCCAGCAGGGCATCTTCGATGCTTTCGTGCCAAATGGTCAATTTGCCGTTGAAGGCTGTGACTTGCTGTTTGTTCATCACAAAGGTGCGTTTGTCGTGGCGGATGGAGGCAATGCCGCGCGCGGCGAGACCCTCGGCGAGGTTTTTGAAGGGGCGCACGTTGTAGACTTTGCTGTCCATGTCGCTGGCGCCGCTGCCGTGCACGAGCACAACGGCGGGGCAGGGGGCGGTGGTGTCGGGCAGGGTGAGCATGCCGTTGAGGGGGAAGTCTGTGCCTTGACCGATGGTGATGTTTTCTTGCTTCATGGTGTCTCCTTTTCGTTGTTAGCATAAGTTTCCACACACCAGCCCTTTACGCCGCATTGTGTGCAGGTGAGTTTGCGCGTTTTGGGTGTGTGGTTGGCAAATGTGAACTCCAGAACTGGCGGGCGAAACACTTGATTACATTCAGGGCAAATATAAGCCGTATTGCGGTGATAGAATTTAATTAGAACTACGGTAACCAGCAAGTGTATTGGCATCCATGCGGCAAAGGCAATCCACAAGCCTTGCCAAATCCATAACGCGATTGTGCCAAGTGCAACTGCCTGCACCGCAATGCCAACAGCAAGCAGCGTTGCGTATACTCTCTTGAGACTTTTTTTGTTTTTCATTAGTGTGCTTATGTCAGAAATAGAGTTAACTGGGATAGCGTTGCCGTTGCCCATGTTTTCTTTTACCAGTTTGATGGCATTGAGCTGGTGCTGTTTTTCTTTGACTTCGCCTGCAATTTGCTTGGCTTGTTCATCCAGCAGCACGTTCAATACTTTGGCCGGTTGCTCGCTTTGCAAAATGCCCTGAATGGCCGTTAATGTTAAACCCAGTGTCTTCAGCAAACAAATCAGCCGCAGTTTTGCCAAATCATCTTCAGTATACAGTCGTCTGCCGCCTTCGCTGAGGTCAGTGGGGCACAGCAGGCCTTTGGTGTCATAAAACTGCACGGTGCGCACGGTGATGTTGCACTGCTTTGCCATTTCACCGGTTGTATAGCGTGACATAAGCTTCACCTCCTTTCATCCCCATTGTATCATATTACGCTACGTCATGAGCAATAGGTTACGCAAGGGGATTTTTTGAAAAAATCAACATTATATCACTAGCATACCATATAATTGCACGCAGGGCAAGAGCTTTTACAAATTTGTTGACAGCACTGGGAAAATATGCTACAATGAATGAAATAAAGCGAAAACGGAGGGGGAATCATGAAAAAGCGAATGCTGGCGATTTTGTTGGTTGGGCTGTTGGCCGCTGTGCTGCTTGTGCCCGCGGGAGCAAGCAATGTTGAACCGTGGGAGGGTCGCTCCATCACGCTCAACAATGGCAGGCGTGTGTTTGAGCTGTTTAACGAAGATGCTTTTTGGGGTGGCGGTGACGTTTGGCTGCCGCGCATGATTGCAGTGGAGTATTCCACGGCTGGTGGCTTTGCCCAAGAAGTTCTGCTTTGGGGCAACGCTGAATACGGGGAAATTTTCGGCCTTGGCCAGCCGATTGGTTCGCGATTTTTTACATACGTTTCGGCAACACAAGAGACTGGCAACTGGTCAGGCTTATTGTTCTATGATTCTGTATTAAGGCGCACCATTGCGCCGCCGCAAATGGTGCGATGGAGCAATGGCGTTCACCATGCAGACGGCATTGTTGTGGACGCAGACGGCCGTGGCTGGGTTGAGCCAGTGCCCGACCTTGGCGATGAATCTTGTGGAACGCTATATTATTTTTATATTTCCGACCTATATACCGGCAGCATCACGTTGCGCACACTGGACGACGACCAGCTGCCTCCATCCCAAGGCTGGGTTCAGCTGCTGATACAAATCCTTCAGGCTGTTATTGACTGGCTGCGCGGGCTGGGCAATTGATGCACTCACCCCCCGACACGTCAAGTGCCGGGGGATTTTTCTACCCCCGGACACCCTCAATGCGCATGGCGCGCGCGGCCTCGTAGACATAACTACTGAGCGGGCGGTCGATGGAGTCGTGGCTGTGCGCGGCAATCAGCACGTTTTCGGGTGAAATTGGGTCGCCGACAGACAGCACATAAAGCGAGTGCGAAAACTGCGGCTTGTGCGCGAACTTCAGCTGGATGATGTCGCCCGGCTGCACTTCGTCTAGGGGCACTTGGCAGCCGAACGGCCCGGTGCCGGTGTTCTGCGAAAGAAAAGTGTGCATATACGGCACGCCAATCCATGATGGCGAGTGGTCGTTGCGGCTGCGGTAGTACCAGCCGATGTTGGGCGTGTGGTTCATGGCCGCGCCACCGGCGATGAGAATCTGTGACATAAAGGCGGTGCAGTCGCCGCCGAGGTCTTCGTAGTCGGCATAGATGGGGTTGCGTGCGAGCGCCCATTGGCGGGCGTAATCAAGCGCGGCTTGGATGTTGAATGGTTTGGTTGTCATGGGACACCTCGTTTATATAGTCGGTATTCTATTGTATGTTGACAGAACGCGCGTGGTGTGGTATAATGTATAGACAAATTGTGCTGATGCGATAAATTCAATGAAAGATGGGGGAGAAAAAATGTTAAAAAAGAAACAAGAAAAAATGAAATTGACAACTTGGCGAACAAGTAAGAGGGAAAAAACGCTTGCCTCTTGGCTTGTTCCAGCGGTGGCATTTGGCGTGTCGTTCTTAGTGGCCTCGTTCGCTTTTGAAGACTTTTTCGAAAGTTTCGTGGCATCGACGTTGATTAGTATTTTTTCTAGTTTGCTTGTGCAGGGGCATAACGCTGCAAAAAACTATTCCAAAGTTGAGAAAGTAGCATTGCTCTCCGATTTGAGTGAAAAGCTTCATAACATAAAACATCCATATTTTCATCAAATCGCACATGACAAGCTCAATTCGTTCACCACAACAATTCAGCGTCTTTCTTCCGGGACTTATCGCGTTAGTTATGAAAATGGCTTTGTTCCAAAGGGGCTAAACTTAACTAGACATTCAATCAAAGCAGTGAGTCAACCATGGAACGATGAGGACGATACGTGGAATAAAAACTACCTTAAGTTTCAGAAAAAACTCGTTGATAATGGCGTTGTAATACAGCGGATATTTTTATTAGAGGATAGCGATATTTCTAAGCGCAAAACTAAGATGGACGCACACAAGGCTGCCGGAATTAATGTCTATTATTTGAATAAAACAAAAGTAAGCGTTGTATTGAATGACGATTTTTTAGTCCAAGACGACGAATTGATGGTTGAGTTCGAGTTTGGTAGAACGCATCAGTATATTTCAATCAATCAAGCAGATGTTACGCGAAAGATGAATCGCTTTGACCAGCTGCTTGAGCACGCGACACCATTTGAGCAGTTCGAACAACCTAAACAGCGCAACTTGCTTAAACGCTTTCGCGTTATGGCGAGTAGAAAAAAATAGATGTTTTCCGCAAAATAGGGCTTGCAATTTTGCGCAATTCAGTGTATACTATTATATGCAGGGCAACCTGCGAAGAGCGGGGGCAGAGCCGCCACCGCCTAAAATTAATAGCTCAACGCGACGAATGGGGGCAGAGCTGCCGCCATCCAAACAAATAGCTCAACCAGAAGAAAAGCTCCGCCCTTGGGTGGGGCTTTTTGGGAAAGTGAGTGATAGCGTGAAGAAAGTATTGTCAGTTATCTTGTGCTTGATGCTAATGTGCGGCGCTGTGTTGCTTCCCTCGTGCACGGCAAGGCGCGATGACCCCTACCACTACTATGACCTCCCGCCCAACTGGGCACCCGCCGCCCAACTGCCCAACGATGCTGTGATTTATAACGATGAAACCGGCATACCTGATAGGGCGTTGTATATTGCCGTGCTGCATGCGCTGGGCAGAAGCAGCCGGGGCACTTTCACTGCTGGCGAAGCAGCCTCGTTAACTAGCATCACCATTGTGCCTGTTGCTGTGCATGTTCGTGAACTCGAAAACGACGAGGATACTGACTGGTTCGCAAATCTCGTGCCTTCCTCTCAAAATTTAATTGGGATAGAGCATTTGAGGACCTTGGAAGAATTGCACATGGAAGAGGTGTGTAGTGTTAACTGGATAAGTCTCTCCGAGGGGCTCGCATGCTTTAGCGAGTTACGGCGGCTAGAGCACTTGCCGCATTTGCGAAGGCTATTTCTTTTTCACATGCATATTCACGACTTAAGGCCGTTGAGAAACCTGACAGGGCTCACGACGCTGAATATTAGGGGTTTAACAAGTTTTGATGGTATTCAACACTTGACAAACTTAGAGTCTTTTCGCCTAAATGGACAACCCCAAGATTTGCAGGAGTTAAGACAACGTTATCGCTAAACCAAACAAGCCACTACTGGGGGTAACATGCAACTAAAATTCCTAAGCGACGAATTTTTCACCGACTATGCCCATGCAAGCGAAATGGAGCAAAAAGCCCTGCGCCCCTATGGCGTGCTGCTGATTTTCGCCGATGGCCTAGACTTCGCTATTCCCTTTCGCTCGAACATCAAGCACAACTTTGTGTTTTGGACAGACCGCGACAACGGCTGCGGGCTAGACTACTCCAAAACGGTGATTGTGGACACGCAGCGGCACATTCGCCACGACCGCAAGCCCGTGATTCGCAAGGTGGAGTTTAAGGCTTTGCTGCGGCAAGAGGCGAAAATCGAGGCCGGGCTGCTGCGCTACATCAATACATACAAAAAGGCATTGACCTCGCCCAACAACCCGCGCAGCCAGCACATTCTCGCGTTTAGCACCCTGAAATATTTTCACCAAGAACTTCGCATAGAAACGGAAGTACATCACCATGACTAAACCCAAACTCACCCGCGCGGCGGGCAAAACTTTGGCCGTTGACGCGCTGTACATCATTGCCGGCAACATCATCTGCGCGCTTGCGCTGGTGATTTTCATCGTGCCCAACCAAATTCCGCTGGGCGGTTTTTCGGGCATTGCGGTGATTATCAATCACCTGTTGCCCATGGTGCCATTTGGCGTAGCCAACATGGTGCTTAACCTGCCGCTGCTGGTGATTTCCTTTGTTGTGCTGGGCTGGAAGTTCGTGAGCAAAACCGTGTTTGCGGTTATTGGCTTTTCGCTGTTCAGCGACTTGTTTGCCACGATTATCACGTTCACTTACACAGACGACTTGATTCTTGCCACGCTGTTCGGCGGCATCACCATGGGCTTTGGTGCAGCGCTCACGCTATCACGCGGGGCAACGGGCGGCGGCACTGAGGCACTGGGCTGGCTGGTGCGCCGCCGTTGGCCGCACTACTCGCTGGGCAAAGTGATTTTTGTGTTCTCGGGTGTGGTGATTGCATCGGGTGCGCTGGCGTTTGGCAACTTCAACGCTGCGCTGTATGCGGTTATCATGCTGTTTGTGCACACTCGCGTGGTGGATGCCGTGCTGTATGGCGTGAACAACGGCAAGGTGCTGTATATCTTCTCGTCGCAGGCTGAGGCAATTGCCAAGGCGGTGATTGACCAGCTGGGCCGCAGTGCGTCCATCTTGCCGGCCAAGGGTGCGTTCACCGGTGAGCAGCAAAGCATGTTGATGTGCGTGGTGCGGCGCAACGAGGTGGGCAATTTGCGGCGCATCATCAAAGAGCACGACCCGAAAAGCTTCATGGTCATCGCCGAGGCACAGGAGGTGTATGGCTATGGGTGGAAGAAAGAATGATGAGGTAAAGTGTATGAAGAAGCTATTGATTGGATTGTTGTGCCTAGCCATGCTGGGCATGTTTGCGTGTGCGATGAACGAAGCTGTGCCCGCGCAAGAAGAAACTACGTTGCGAGAACCACAACGAAGTGGCCCGATAAGTCTAGATAATTTTGGTTCAAATTTACCTTTGCCGAGGTTGCGAGTCAACATTCTTGGTATATCTGAAGGCTCTGATTCTGACCATCGGCACGCCTCGTGGATTTTTCACCTGCATGGTTATGAGATTTTTAATGATGAAGGATTTTTTCAATTCATTCCGATGGCTTACACTTATGTGCTGGATTACGACGAAGGTTCTCCTCTTCCGTTTGTGATGGATTTCAACTATGACGGCGTGGATGACTTATTTTTTCGTGACAATGCTGGAAATTGGTATGTTTTTGTGTGGGATGCTGCGCAGCAACAATTTATATACTACGAGACATTGCGTGCGCCACTAGACGATGTCTGGGCTTACCGCTTATGGTTTTGATTGGCTATGAGTGGAAGAAAGAGTAATCCGTAGGGAGCGCGCCCCTGCGCGTCCCGTTAAGTTTGATGAAAATCCCGGACAGTGCAGGGGCGCTGTCTCTACAAAAACACATCAGGAGGTACATCATGGCTATTCTCGCGTTCTTCAACGGCATTTTTTTGCGGATGGTGGGCTGGTTTCTTGCGTTGGTGATGCTCATCACCGGTGCACGCATGCCCAGCTCAAGCGAAACCTCATTCGAAGCTACCGACCCCGACAACCTGCGCCTGAATATCAGCGTGTTTGCTGATATCCACATGATGGGCTTTTTCTGGAGCCAATTCAGCCTGCCCACGCAAAGCTTTCGCCAGCTGGCGTTTTCACTCAACGACATTGGCCGTGCTGCACAGCCGGTTGATGCCCTTGTGCTGCTGGGCGACAACACACAAAACGGCCAAACCCTTGAATACGTTTGGTTGTATGGTCTGCTGCGCCGCTACAACCGTGCAAACGAAACCTTTGTGGTGATGGGTAACCACGACCTCGCGCTGAACCGATTGAACGCTCGCACCGCCATCCGCCGCCACAACTTCTTTTGGCGGTCATACGACGGCACACGTGCAACCGAGTCCTACTATACCCGTGTGATTAATGGTTACACCTTCATTGCGTTGGCAGCAGATGGCTGCACCACGCACGGCTGTGCATGCCATGAGCCACTCTCTCCCGGGCAAGCCGAACGCGTGATTTCTGATGCGCAGCTGGAGTGGCTGGCTGGCACCATGGCTAACAGCCCCGAGGGCAAGCCAATCTTCATTTGGACGCACCAAAACATTAGCTGGTTCACACAAGGCAATGAACTCTTGGAAATCATCGAGCAGTATGACAACGTGTTTGTGGTCAACGGCCACTGGCATGACATCCCCATGAGCTTGCGCACAGAAAACGGTGTGCATCACATTCAGTCGCCCACTATCCACAGCCACAGCAGTTACGAACGCGCCGGTTATGGCATCCAAATTGAGGTCTATAGTGACCACGTGGTGCTGCGCGAGCGCAACTTCATGCGCGGTGAATGGACAATGAACGAGATTGTGGTGGATTTGGTGTAGTCTTCACAATGCCCCCGGCCTCGGCAAGCGACTGCTCCGCAATGGCATCAAAGCCCTCAGCAAGGCTGTTCACCTGTTCCAAAAAGCCGTGGAGGAATTTTATTTCGGCGGGCATGGTGTTCCTCCTTGCTTTTTTGTTCGGGGTGTGGTATAATTGGGGAAACAAGCGAAAGAGAGTTCTGCGCATGAAAAACAAGAAAAAGAAAACAACCAAACTGCAAAACATGAGGGCAATAGAAATCTCGAAATTCCGCGCGGTTTCCTCGGGCTGGATAACAAATGCTGAATTTCATGACTTTTACACTACATGGGTTATTCACAACCGGCATTTGTTTGTGCGACATATGTACGAACCCACAGAATTTATGTATCATGATTTTACTGTGCCTGATGAAGTAAGAAATACTGTTGTATTAGCGATAAATGATGATGTTACTGCAGAGGATGTCGCCCCATATGAAATTGTCGAATTTCCGGGCGGGATGTTTCTTGTTGCCACAGCGGATGAATTGGACGACGGCGACATTAACGAAACGGTCGATTGTATGCATAGATGGATACATGATAGCGGTGTTTTTGAATACGGTGATTTCCCGCAAAGCGGAATGTGCAATATGCCAAACGCTGACGGCGCGATTGATAAGGCACTCGGCATTGCGCAGCAGCAAATATATTTACCATTAAAATTTCGTTCAAAATAGCATTTGGAGGAGCACCCCCCACTACTCCTCCACAAAGAAGCAGCCATGTGAACTTCGCTTCGTCGGTCACATGGCTGTCTATTTCTTCCCCGCGTTGGGGTAGTCGGCTTGAGGAAAAACACGGCGAAATCGAGCCGGATGAAAAGGGTTAAAATAGAAAAATCATTACATCTTGTGCATATGTTCGAGCGCAACCCCCACAATTAGTATTTTTTCTGAAAAAAATTGCAAAAACCCCTTTCCTTTGCGCGGCCAATGTGTTATAATAGAGGAGAATACACAGGCAGAGGGAAGGGATTTGCTATGCACGAGCACGAATGCATTGCCGGGCGCAACGCGGTGGCCGAAACACTCAAAAGTGGCCGCCCTTGCGACGCATTGTTTGTTGCGCAGGGCGAAACCAAAGGCCTGGGCGAAAT
>Ga0123355_10015743_pt1 | contig 11893 bp, 12 predicted proteins | sample TergutEmb28metaG_3_FD_89872 | JGI IMG/M metagenome (GOLD analysis project Ga0123355, IMG submission 89872) | Embiratermes neotenicus P1 segment gut microbial communities from Petit-Saut dam, French Guiana - Emb289 P1 | ecosystem: Host-associated > Arthropoda: Insects > Digestive system > Gut ... | reverse complement strand
TAGTTTCTATGTAGATAAATCCACATACATCACCGACCCCCCCCCCACAACACAATTGTTTCAGAATGGAAACGTTCATTTCCATTATCAGGTAAAAGGCTCATACTCAGGTGGGCCCTTTAGAAACAGCCAGTCTCAATGACTGGCTCACTGACTGTTGCTGCACTCAAGAACCAGATTTCCATTTAATTTCATGTTGGAAAGCATCATGAAAAAGCTGTTGAACTGTTAAAACTATAAATTAAACTGGATAATTTCAACAACTTTATGTGAGGATGTACATGTATCTTGATGCAAGAATGTTTACATCTAAGCTCTGTGCACATTTCCAGCTTTTATCATGCTTGATTTTAGCACTGTTGATAGGGTACTGAAAAATCATAAACTATCTGAAGTACACCAGATTTGTAGAGGAGTGGACATGCCATAATAGTTACTCTTGGTTTCTATTTCCTAATTGTTTTTAAACAGACAATTCTGATGCATTTTCGTCTTCAATAAAAAAATATTAAAAAGTTCATACAGAATGATATTAATGCGAAATTCATATAAGTCAGAGGATACCTTCACTGTTGTTAACATGTGTGAATGAGAAATTTCTACTTAGCAGGAAGAAAAAATTCAGCAATTTTCAGATCAAAATGAAGAGAGAAGAAATTATAAGACCAAGGAAGACAGGCAACATGTCTTTAAGATCTGATGCTGTGCAGTCCAGTAGAAAGGTAGCAGTGCTCTAGAGACGGTCTGTCTGAAGCAATGGTACTCATCTACCAGACAATAGGGGCACACAACCCACAACACCATAAATTTAACATTGACCATAATGACAACCGTAGAATGCCAATGAAAATACATATTTCTGAAATACGAAGACGCTTCATTCCAAATAATTTTATTGAGAGTTCATATTCTGTTTCAGTTTTAAGCTCATATGAGGATTCAATGTAATCTGATTTACCAATAATTTGAAACATCAACAATTATATAAACAAAATTAGGTGTTCAGAACCTTTACACATATTGTTCAGGATATAAATGTTTAGATGAGTACACAAATTCATAATTTTTAGAAGTACAGTGAGGTATGCTACAAAGAGCACGGAGGAATACTATCAGCCAATGTAGCATAAATGTGCACATGACATACTGGGCCTTCCCACTTTGATCAGAGCATCAGTCATCATCTTTGTTATCATTTGTAAGGTTTAGTTACCAGTTTAGTTCAGTTATCTGCTTATTTGTGCCTTTAGCAGCGAAAATATTTTTTTAAATTATTCTGCAATATAATTCCAGCCATGAGCCAGCAAAATAGAGTGAGAAAGCTAATTAACTTAGACATTAAGAAAGAAATAATTTCCAAGTGAGAAAGTGGAAAAAGTGTAGTAGATCTAATTGCTGAATATGGTATGGCTAAATTAACAAGTAGTACAACTGTAAAAAACAAGGAAGAAATAAAAGTGCACAGGTTGCACAGGGAATCTCAAGGTTAAGCGGTTCACATTGTAATATCATGAAACAGATGGAAACTCGTCTGTTATTGTGGATTCATGAAAAACAAATGGCAGGTGATACTGTCGGTGAGGCGATTATTTGTGAAAAGGTCAAACAAATGTCTGAGGAACTTGGTGCAAAGGCTTGTACTACAAGTACTGGTCCTGTGAAGGAGTTTTTTGGCAGCAAGGAATGGTACACCTGATTTAGGAAAAGGACTGGATTACACAGTGTTTTCAGGCATGGTGCGGCTGCTCGTAGAGATAGGGATGCTGCTGATCAACATCGTAAGAAATTTAAAAAAATAATTTAGAGGGGGAGGCTTTGTTTCATAGCAGGTGTTTAACTGTGACAAAACTGGCCTTTTCTGGAAGAGAATGCCATGCAGAACATATATCACGAAGGACACCACCATGCCTGGCCACAAGCCGATGAAGGACCGGCTTACATTGCTGTTTTGTGCCAATGCTTTGGGGGACTGCAAGGTCAAACCACTGCTCTTGTACCATTCAGAGAACATCAGAGCTTTTAAAAACATCAGGAAAAACTGCCTTGGAGTTTTGTCGCGTTCCAGCCACAAGGCTTGGGTGACCAGGAATCTTTTCTCTGACTGGGTGACTGTGGTGTTTGGCCCCACTGTCCATGACTACCTTAGGGAGAAGGATCTTCCACGGAAGGTTCTTTTGGTAATGGACAATGCTCCAGCCCACCCTCCTAATTTGATGGCAGAATTCCAGATGAGATCAGTTTCACCAAGGTCCACTTCTTGCCACCGAATACGATGCCTCTCCTCCAGCCTATGGACCAGCAAGTGAATGGAAATTTTAAAAAAACTCTATACTAAGGCACTGTTCAGGAAATGTTTTGAGACCACTTCTTCCATTGATGTGACTCTGCAGAACTTTTGGAAGAGTCACTTCAATATGCTGTTTTCTTAATTGTGGTTGCTTGGAAGGAGGTTTCTGTTAGGTGCTTGAATTCAGCTTGGAGGCAATTGTGGATTGACGCTGTGGCTCCAAGGGACTTTAAAGGCTTTCAACAGGTGGAGGAAGAACCTGTTGTGCAGGAAATTGTGTGTCTGGGCAGTTCCCTGGGCCTGGAGATGAATGAGGAGGACATGGAGGAGTTGGTGGAGGACCACAGGAAGGAGCTGTCATTTGAGGAGCTAGTAGAGCTTTACAATGAAGAGGCAGAGGCACTGAAGCAAAGGATAGCTTTTGGGGACGAGAAGGACGAGAACAAGGTAAAAAGTCACAGCATTCCAGCTGAGGACCTTAAAGAGGTGTTCTCTTGCTGGAATAAACTGTCCAAACTTATGAAAGATTATCACCCGGATACTGCCACTGTGGAAATGGGCCTTGATCATTTTAATGACACCTTGATGGCCCACTTTTGGAGGGTCCAAAAACCCAGGATAAAGCAGTCAAACCTGGATTCATTCTTCAAAAAGGTGGACAAACGCCCTCCAACTGATGAACCTACCACAGGACAGTCACCCAAGATGAGTAGGAATGATGACTCCTCTCCTTCCACCTCTATGTGTTTTTTATGATTTTTGTTAGGGAAAGTTTGTTTATATTTTCACTGGGGAAGATTGTTTATGGTTTTCATGTGCATTAGATTGTTTATGCTTTTCAAATTTGTACGAAAGTTAAATAAATTAATTTTATATTATTTTTACACTTATATTTTTGATTTTGTATTATATTTTTCCTGTTTAAATGGTTGTGTTGGATGGTAACTTTGCTCTAGGCTGTGAGCCTGGAATGGATTACCCCTAAATACATATATTTCAATGTATGCTATAATGAACGAGATTCTAGAACCAATTACGTTCGTTCTAGCATACCCCACTGTATTATCCTGTCCATTTACCAATAAATTTTAAGTATCATCATGACTATATGTAAAGAGTATCTCGTGGTTTTTTGAGTAGTTCCTAGGCAAGTCAAAATTTATTTCCTTGGCAGCAAGGTACACTGAACCTGTTGCTACGCTGGTTGTTAAACGTCGAAGAGACAGCCTCTTCAGCTCTGGTGCAGCTTCCTTTAACTCTCCCATAAATCCTGGCTTCAGGAACTCCCAGCTGTTCCATACTGAACCCACACACAGTACCGGAAGTCCTCCTGGTTCACTGAGCAGTTTCTAGAGTAAAAGGATAAGGAATCATTCCAAATGAAGAGCTTCATTTTGAGAACATGTATGTCCACGATGGCAATAGTTGACTACAATAGGTACACAGATTGCAACTACTGAGGGGTGGATATACCATAATGCTGATGAAGCTTAAGCTTCAGAGCCCCTCAATTGCACAGGACCCTTCCAAGGCCCTGGTTTGAGTCCTAAACAAACATTCACTTTTGTAACTAATTTTGTATTCTTTTTCTTCAAAAAGGCCCCCAAAACTGAATAAGCTTAAAGACCCACAAAACCTGCATCCACCACTGCAACTATTGTAGTCAAACATCAGTTATTCCTGGCACTGTAGATTAAGGTAAGTTCTGCCTTACTTTCAAGCTTCTGTTTGTCCCTCTGTTTTGCACAATAAAAACTCAATTCTTGTCAAAAGTGGAAAAAACATTTTTTTAAAAATAAACTCCTTACATTTTGCATGTTAGTTTACATTTATAACTAATTGTGACAAACTCCCAGCAAATAAGTAAGTCCAAGAAGATAGATAGGACCATAATCCTACAAATCAGTCAACCAAATAACACTTCCAGTCACCCTCACGTCATGTGACACCAAATAACTTCAGTACTGCCACATTACATGTGACTGAAACTAAATCATCACAGTGACTCATTCAGTTACAAATATGTGCTTTCATTACAGGCAGATACTCACACTGTCTACTTGAGGAATAAGTGCAATCACATGACGGGCCAGGACACGGCCTGCCTCGCTGAACAACCACTGAGACAGCTGGTCTTTCTGCACTGCTGCTGCCTCAGACAACCGATGACACAGACCAGCAAAGAAGCACTTGTCAAGTTTACTATAGCAGTGTTCTAGTAGATCAAATCTACAACAACAGGAGTTGAATGACTTTTCTCTTGTTTCTACAACAAAGTTTCTACTTGCAAAATAAGTGCTTAGTACTCCATTCTTTACAACATTTTTCTTCCAATATATTTAATATATCTATTCACTCCAAGAATACACATAATATTATTCCACCCACATTTGAAAGAATGAAGTTTCCAGTAAGACTTAATTTTGCTATCAACATCATTAAATCTCAAGGGCAACCAATCAAATTTTGGTCTTAATCTACAAAATTTACATTCTGCACACAGATAGCTGTGTTCATTTTTTGCGAGTGGGAGCTGACAAAAAAAATTGTTCATTCTATAAAAGAGGAAGTAAGTTACATATTTTTTATTGAGTCATGTATCAACTTATGGTACAATGGATGATATCCATGTCTGTCTGCCTAAAAGAATAAAAAAAATAAAGAAGCCAGGGAGTGACATCTAAATATTGTGGCAGCCCATCAAATAACAGGTACATGGTTACAAATATATTATTCTCACCAGCTGCCTGTTTCAAACCACAGACTTACCACAGACCACTCAAAGAAACTGCAGAAATTCTCCATACTCTTGCTAACAGGTACAGTAGCCAGGTTGTTAAGTAATGTGCAGCTATTCTAAAGTTTGTTGGACCTGAGCTGGCCTTGGGAGTCTCTAGGCAGGATATAAGAAGGATTAGACATTGATTGGCTAACCAGCATTGGGTATGGTGGCAAGGTCTTGGTAATACCCAAAGACAGGCTCGAGAATTAATTCTGGGGCCCTGACTGGGTGCCAAGGTTAGGTTTCTGTCCTTTAACAGGACACAATCCAGGGTTATTACTGGCTTTTTTATTGGATATAATATCCTGAGAAGACATCTTCACCTAATGGGTCTGTCAGACAGTCCATTGTGTATGAGGTGTGGAGCAGAGGATGAAATCTCAGCCCACATTCTTTGTGAATGTGAAGCCTTGGCTTCACTCAGACATGTATATCTGGGCTGCTTCTTCTTGAGCCAGAGGACATCAAGAGTATAAGTCTGTTGGCCATCTGGAACTTTAGCAAAGTAACAGGGCTTCCATGAATTGATACGGGGCAAAAGGGCCCGCAATTAAGGCCTAGGTGCATCAGGACTGTAAGGTCTCAAACCCAATTGTAAATCAATCAATGTGCAGGTATTGCAAAGGAGAGTTTTTTATGTACTTCAGTACTTCATGTTGTTCTGATTACGTGAATATATTTTAAATTCTTAATTAGCTACACCTCCATCTCCCATATAAATAGACTCACCTAGTCTTAATATCAAAATGTTCCTGAATTGCCTTCCAGACTACTTGTATTGAATGTGGCGACTGTACAAAATTGTCCTGCTCATCAAAACATATCTTTATTGCTTTGTGAGATATCCACCACGCTGGAATCCAGAACACACATATTGTAAGTATACATTTCATAGTCTGGTTAAACCTTTAAAGCACAATGATAACTACTTGTGTCATCTGCTTTTATATTAAAAATTCTGCATTTGTTTCACAGAGTCAATTATATGTTTTTTATGTCTGTAACTTAATCCACCTTAATCTAAACTAACCTTCTTTATCATGACAAATGACGTGTAGTCTGAAGTGTGTGTCTCCCTTCTTGGACCCTGTCACTGGCAAGTGAAATGGTAACCCTAGCCAGATGGTGCTCCTGTAGAATATTTACTTAGATACACAGGTTGCCAGAAAGGCTAAGGATGATTCCTGGGGGCATATGTAACAAGGATACACCATAATGCAAATACTCACCAGAACCCTCATCTCCCATGATGTGGCCCCATCCTCCACATCTGTGCACTGAATTGTCGGGGTTGAGCAACAAACAATTTGAGCCAGTTCCTGCAATTAGCACAAACCCACCTGAAAACCATAAAACCAATGATTAACCAATCAAATCTAACAAAGTTTTTTTTATTAATTTCAGCCATGAATGAGCAGTGTCCAGAAGATTTTATTTCAGTTACCTGTTTATTTAACAATGTTACTGTCATCTGGATGTCATGCAGAATTACACAATAGCATAAAGTAAAGTCTTCCCTGTCTCGGCCATGACAGCATCTAAGGGGAGTAGAAGCATAGGTCCAGTCATTCTTAACCTCAGCATTGGGTAAGGGTGATGGTACCCTGGCCACTTTTTCACCAGGGAAGACCCCTTGTACCCAATGAATAGGAGACCAGGTGAACCCCCAAGAAGTCTGCATATTTTGAAGAAAAAAAAATTCTTGCCCATACCGGGTCTTGAATCCTGGGCTGTCCAGCCAGCACCATAGTTGCCATACTGACTACAATATGCCAGCTTCTGTACAGCAGGATTATAGCGAATATTTGAGAAGAATATGAAAAGAAGAGGTTGCTACATATTTGTACTTACTACCCATGCATTTGGAGTAGCTGAGGTAATTCCAAAGAAAGAGACTCTCAGAATTCTGTTAGTCCTGAATACAATGTTGCTAACATTCAGAAGCCATAAATCTGGCAAATGTAGACATGCTTATAAAGTATGCAATAATGCAACACTTTCCATGCAAGTTTTAATAAATATGTAGCAAAAATGCCTTCTTTTGTCTGTATGCATGATAACTTAGACATGGAAGGAGGTTCTCATGGTGGAGTGCTTCAAGATTGTGGTCATGTGGGACATGGCATCCAGTAGCTTGGCAGACAGGTACCTACCAGGCATTCAGAGGAACCTGCTGCCTTTTACTCGGTTGCCCTAGCAATGATGGCAGTAAGTTCTTTTGAAACATTGGTAACTCACTACCCAACTACACGGCATCATGTTATAGAAGACCACAATCTTGATGAATCTTCTTAATAAAGCTCTGCAACTAGCCACAGCTGAAGTGGCTGGTGTTCCTGAATCAGCATTGTAATTATATGGAAATGGTTAATATTGGTACATACCATTTTCTAGACCAGCTGCTACAGAACCAAGAGTATCACTGCAAACCACATAACTGCTGCTTAATTGTGGAAAATTCTTCTGCAGCTCTTCTTTCAGCTGTCTATTGTTTTCTTCATGTTCACAGCCACTTAGACTCATGCCCTGAAGCAGGTTTTATTTGTTTAATCCTTAAAAATGCTATCTCGAATACACACTGAAGGAGAGTCACAGAAAGGTGGTAGGAAAGGGAAACAGGAGGGAGGCAGCAACAGAGAAAGAATGACAGTGAAAGACAGATGGGAGACAGAAGGAGGAAACAAAGGGAAGAACAAAAGACACGTACATATGGGTATCTAAAGAGAAAAGAGCATGCACAAATTTTAGGCTCTTGTGACCGTGCATCATGAATGTAGGGTGAAGACAGAGAAACCAACAAGATGCAACTAATCTGATGTTTATTATCAAACTTCTATCTCAACATGTTTCAGGCATCATTATGCCCATCATCAGGAGAACAAGACCGTGTACTACTGCATGTGGTGTTCTGCACTGGTTGTGCTGGCTGTGGTTGTGTGGAGATGGGTTGCAAGCTGTGTGCACTGTGTGAAAGTTACTGTTATTTACTTCTCAAATAGTTACTGTTATTTACTTCTCAAATGGTAACTTTCACACAGTGCACACAGCTTGCAACCCAGCTTCACACAACCACAACCAGTGCAGAACACCACATGCAGTAGTACATGGTCTTGTTCTCCTGATGATGGGCATAATGATGCCTGAAACATGTTGAGATAGAAGTTTGATAATAAACATCAGATTAGTTGCATCTTGTTGGTTTCTCTCTCTTCACCCTATGTTCATGATGCACGGTCACAAGAAACTAAGACTTATTGTCCAGTTGGGTAAATAGTTTATCTGGAAGGGTCAAGCAGTCCTTGGATGGCCTAACCCTGAAGATGAAGGCATAACAATCCTTTGTAACACCAGGAACTACTCTCCTGACAAAGTGCCATGTTCTAGAAGACCTGAATCCTCAGCAATGCCACTGTGAGAACCTTAAATCTTGTGCTTTACAAAGCCTCTTCAAAAGAGTATAGTTCATATCTTAAAGTGAATCTTTCAAGGATATTTTGGAATTGGTGTGAATGAAGTTGATGAATATTCCATCATTCCCCTGCTGTCTTAATATTAGTAATTAACCAACTTAATGCACAAAATCTTGATATAAATTGTTGATTAGTTGTTGTATCTACAAGGTTACAACTAATCAACAATTTTTACGATTTTATGACCAGATAGACTTGGTAAACGTTTAATTTAAATAGACATAGTACCTTTTTAATAAGTTTAACAACTGGATAAACATAACCTCTACATGACATAACATGTTTATAGTAAGTGATATACAGTAATCACACCCGAAAAATTCATACATAAATTTTACTACTGTGGGCTCATATTTATAGAATTATATTTTAGTAATTTTAGACCACTCACTTGTTTCAGTGTGATGATACCATATGCTGTATAATACAATTTTGACCTCCTGATGATGAGCACATAGTGCTTGAAACATGTAGAGGCGTATAATAAACTTATTATAAAACAAGATTTTGTGCATTAAGTTGGTTAATTACTAAGATTGTACTGAGATGCACGGTCAGCAAAACAAAAAAAAAAAACACCCCCTGGCTGTTTTTATCAGTTATCCAAGGTCATTTTGCTCAAGCCTAAATACCTAACCTTTTGTTTTGATAGTTTACAATAGCATGAAAGAGGCTAGAAATTTGCACACAAATTTTTATCCTTGGTTGCGTATTATCATGCAGTCTTACATTGCTGATTGAAGGCATGTCTGTAATGTATTACAGGTTTTTGTACTAGATAACTGTCAGTATTGTGTATTTGTTTATGTGAAAGAACTTGAAGGAACTGCGATTTGCCGATAATTTAACTGCTTACATGAGAATGCTGATAGACTGAATGTGTAATTAGTAGGTGAAGGAGAAGGATCTTTATTCTAATTATCCTAAAGACAGGAATAACAGGAGGGATAGTAAGGAAAATCAGTCCCAAAAATCTCCCAGTCCTGTCCAATTGCAAAAGTGTTGGATGCTTGAAACACCTCTGTGGTATTAAAGCAGTTGTGATTGTTATAATGCTACAACTTGCAGAACTTTGTGCTACAGATCACACATCCATAATCCCAAAATTCCGTGATCTAGAACCTCCCATAATCTGGCATGATATAATGAAAAAGGCTGTAGTAATCGTGGATCAAGTCATTGATTTTTTGCTTAGTTTAGGTTACAGTTTTGCTCTTGTTTCTTTTTTTAACCTAAGTTGCATATTTATTGTAAATTTCATATACTTTAATGTGTTTTGGTCAAGTCCAGTACATTCTCTATGGTGAGTGAGTTGGGATAAATATTTCACTTTTAGATTTTTTTTAATGCTTCCTGTGCTTATTGCCCTGAGCCGATGCGTTAAAATTTTGTACGACACTACCAGTTTATTTTACGAAGTTCTGTGTGAGGTGTTTTGATACCGTGATGTGCTGTCAATGTACTGTATGGAAAATTCCCTAGTTTGACACTGGACAGTTCCCAAGGGAGCCAGATTAGGGAGGTGCACCCTGTACTTCCTTATCTTTACTGTGTACAATGAAATATTTTGCTAACAGCGTAACATTTTGACAGTTCTTTCGACTAACCATTTCACTGTGTAAAACACGTAAACATTCATCAGTAACATAACAGTAGTGTGTCTTGGTTACCGACAAACTGTTTTGTTTCAAGTCTCCTGTCTCACAGTGCTTTTTTCTTCTTCCTCCTCTTTTCTTTTCTTCATCCTCTTGTCCTCCTCTTTCTGCTGGCGGTAAGTGCAGTATGTTTTAGACATGGTCATAAAACTGTTGCACAAAGCAATTGTTAAGGGGGAGAGAGGATTTTCGATTGACACAACTATATTACTGTAATAATATTATACTGAGTTATACAGACAATAGGGGCACATGGTGGTGCTGTTGGTTGAGGCACTGCGCTACAAGCCGGAAGATCACAGGTTCGATTCCTGATTGTGTCATTGGAATTTTTCATTGACATAATCCTTCCAGCCGCACTATGGCCCTGGGGTTGACTCAGCCTCTAACAGAAATGAGTACCAGGAATATTTCCTGGGGAGTAAAGGCTGCCAGTGCATAGGGCTTAAAACCTTACCACTTTCATGTGCTGGTTGTCTTGAAATTTTGAAATATGGGAACCTCAACCTCCTGGAACCCTCAGGGTCTGTCCAGGCATCTAATGGGATTGCTTCACCTTTATACAGACAACTGGTTTGGTCTATTTTGTCAGGTCACCATTGTGTCTTACTGCAAAAATGTATAAGTAATTCAAGGGTTTTAGCCATTGTGCATCAAGATGGAGGTCTCGCTGTTTTACGATTAGTGGTGATATAGGTATCTAAAACTTTGTTACAAAAGTAGTTTGTCAATATAATTTAAATGTATAGAACATGTATTTTAAAGGCCAGTTACATATGTCGTACTTTCATCGGGCTTGTTCGTATTGAGGATAATTGCTGTGTCGTATGTACGGTATAATGTCTCCACAGAATATTAGTTGAATTAAAACTGTATGAAGTCTGTGAAATGACACTGAAGTTCTACTGTAAGTAGTGTGTTTAAGGCTGTTTGGATGTATGGATAACCTTATAATGTGTGCTGGTGATATCTCTTTAGCACATAAGAACCTCAGGATAGGGCCATGTGCATGTGGAAGAAACTGATGCTGTTTACCACACACCCACTTTGTCAGTATTACTTGTCAGACTGCTATTGGCCTCAGTAAACCATTTCATTCCAAGATAGCATAAAGGAATACAAGTAGCTCATGTGATCTGTAGTGTCTACATGAAATTTGAAGTTTTCACATCACAAAAAATTTTTGAATTTTGTCCTCAGGGTAAATGACCAGTGATCTGAGAAATCATGTCTTCAGGGATGTGATGCAGATTTCTGGGTGGATTGTTCTGATATCTCGAGATAAATTAGTGCCATCATATGAAGGGCCTGCTTGACTCTTAAGATGACGGCTCCGTGCTTCTTTGAAACGTCAGGAATGATTTGCCCCATCACGTAGTGTCGCATACCAGAACACTTAAGTTCTCTGCAGCACTGCTTTCAGTAGCCAAGGTCTTGCATACCAGTGATCTGTTCACTTATGGAGAAACCTGTGACTTTGAAAAGTTAAAAAACACCCGTTGAGCAAAATTTATTGTCGGTTTATATGTCCTTTGTCAACTGAAAGACTTCACTAAATCTTATGTTTATTGGACCATGCATCATCTTGATAGTTGAATAAAGAGAGACCAACTTGATGTCACTTGCTTTATTATTTCATTATTTAATGCTCAACATGTTTCAGATGTTAATACATCCATCCTCAGGAGCTTGCGACTTA
>Ga0123355_10015741_pt1 | contig 11893 bp, 9 predicted proteins | sample TergutEmb28metaG_3_FD_89872 | JGI IMG/M metagenome (GOLD analysis project Ga0123355, IMG submission 89872) | Embiratermes neotenicus P1 segment gut microbial communities from Petit-Saut dam, French Guiana - Emb289 P1 | ecosystem: Host-associated > Arthropoda: Insects > Digestive system > Gut ... | reverse complement strand
TGAACCTACATGCCTTGTCTGGTGATTTGTTAGATATTTACTATAGCAAAGACGAGTTGTTACTTTGTGGCTATAAAGTGGTTAAGGAGATTAAAAAACTTAATCCACCTTTAAGTGCTTTGCCATGCCTTGTGCTATGGAAAGATAGCCTTATGAGTGCGAGATATATCGAACTTCGTGATTTGAATTTTCAGAAAGAAGTATTTCACATAATCCAAAAAATTGTTGAAAATATCAGACAAGGTCTTGAGTTAGAGGACATTTACAAGGAGGCTACAGCGATGGCAGATGAAAAACGCGAAAATCAAAACCCTGCACCTCGCATAACACAAACGGCACACACCGTTGTTGGTGCTATGGTTGGAGTTGCTCAAAATAGTGATATTAAAGTCAGTGCTGCCTATACTCAAAGCGACAAAGAGTTTGATAGGCAGCTAAATGAGGCTATTAGCGGAATTACAGCTATTGAAGAAATAACTTCTCAACAGAAGGATTATCTCGTTGCACTAATGAATGAAGCAAAATCCTCCGTTGATGAATCTCAAAAACAAGTATGCAAAGGTAAATTTGATGCATTTATGCTTGGTATTGGCGATGTGTCGGTTAAAGTAATAGCTGTATTATCGGGGCTGTCAAGTATAGCTCGGTTTTTTGGACTAGGGGCATAAGGTAATAATGGAAATTTACTAGAAAATAGACGTTTTAATATATTGATAAGGAGATGTAAAATATGCCGAGAAAAAATGTCACTATATTTAATATGCTTATTTCGTGTCCCTCAGATGTGGCCGAGCATATGAGCAGTATTCGCAATGCCGTGGATAGCTTTAACAGGAACAGTGGAACCAAGCATAATTTTTCCATTGATATAAAATATTACAAAAGCGATACTTACCCTGAAATGAAAAACCCACAGGAAAGCATTAACGACCAACTCATTGATACTGACTATGTTGACATGGCAATCGCTATTTTTTGGACTAGATTTGGAACAGAAACGAAAAAATATTTTTCTGGAACAGAGGAAGAAATTGATATTTTGAAAAATAGCGGGAAGCAAGTATTCCTCTATTTTTGTAATTGCCCGCCGAAGATGGAGCAGCTTGATATTGAACAGTTGCAAAAGGTGAGGGATTACAAGGCAAAGCGTTCAAGTGACACATATTTTTCGACGTATAATTCAACCCATGAGTTGGAAATAAATCTTTTCAACCACTTAACTCAATATTTTGATGATTACGCAAAAAGTCACTCTAGTGCTATTAAGGATGAGCAGAGCCAACTCGATTATGCAGATAAACTTTTGGAGTCAGCTCAAAGGCATTACGACAATTTTAATTTTGGCACAGCAAAAGACCAGTTCAAAGAATCTATGGAAATACGGAAAACATTGCTTGGAAATACTCACCCAATGACCATTGAATCTTTGGATGGCTTTATAGAGAGTTTGGGTAAGCTAGGTGAATATGAACTCGTACTTGTCTATCACGTTGAAAGACTTAAACTCATAGAAACCATGCACAGTAATAAAAGCATTGAATATGTCAAAGAGTTGTGCAAGATAGCTTACCGCCTTGACCATCTTGCCGAATATAATAAAGCACTTGGTTATTTTAATGAAGCCTTAGATATAATACAAAAACATCACACGGAGAACAGGCATGAAGTTGCATACATTAAAGGTGGACTAGGCTTTATCTATACTAAGCTAAACGATTGTGATGAAGCATTGGTATATTATAAATCGGCACTTAATCATATTGAAACTGAACGCTGTGATGAATGCGATGATACCTTTATTTCGTTTGTTTATAATGGAATAGGCATTGCATATAATTATGAAAGTTATGAGCTGTCCTTAGATTTCCTTAACAAAGCCGTTAAGCTTCGCAAAAAAATTAGCGATTACGATAATTCACGGGCGTGGGTGCTTGCAAATACTTACGATGCTATTGGAACAACCCATCGTCTGCACCAAGATTTTGAAAAATCTATCAGCAATCACAACATAGCTTTATCTTTGAGACAGAACTCAAAAGACACTGATGTTGCCATTGCTCGCACCCATGTTCGTATAGCTAGAGCCTACATTGAAACGAAGGATAATTTGTTAATAGCAGTAAATTACCTATTAGAAGCCTTAAAGATAAGGAAGCAGAAAATGGGGAACAATAACATATTGGTAGCGGAAATATTTGAACTCTTGGCTTTAGCTCACGAAGAACTCCAAAACTATGAAACAGCATTAGAGTTTTCGTTCAATGCCTACAGAATTTGTGTAAGCAAGAATAATCATGCGGACAATATTTTTGAACAACTCGAAAGAATATATGGTAAGGTAGATATGAATGCACTTAGCTTTGATGACTGGCTAAAAATAAGGGTGAACAACCTTCTGACATATTAAGCAAAGCTACACTAAGAAACAAGGAGGTAAGATCGCACAATGACTGCCGTTGACTGTGAATATGTATTTAAGGAATATCAAATTCTTTGGAATCATTATCAAAAAACTTTGGACGAGCGAAATAATATGCTGAAAAATTACTATTTACTCATTGGGATTCCTAGCACAGCCTTAGCACTGCTCCCTTACCATAGCATACTGAGTGAGGGCATCTCAGGTTTACTACTTTTGGTTACTGTTTTGGGCATTCTATTTAGTTTTACTTATGTTTCTGAATGTATTACAGCTGATTGTGAGCGTTACATCTTTAGAGTAAAACCGCGCACAAGCGCGGTTTTGTCAAAATTTTGATCAAACTTTTTTAAAAGTTTGCGGGTGTGGGCAGAGCCCACGGTTTAATTCTTTAAGGAGGACAATATGATTAGTTATAACAAGAGCATCCCGGAAAAATACAACGTTGACCTATGCGTAGTAGGCGGTGGCCCGTCGGGGTTATGCGCGGCAATTGCTGCGGCGCGGCAAGGTCTTTCTGTTTATGTTGCAGAGAGTCAAGGGTTCTTTGGCGGGGCGGCTACGGCGGCGCTGGTACCGGCCTTTATGCCTTTTGATAATGGTAAGGACTTTTTGGCAGGCGGCCTTGGGCGCGAAATCTACGACCACTGCATAAATGCGGGCTTTCACTTAAACCCCAGCGGCGTGCTTAATATCAACCTGGAGCCATATAAAAAGATATTAGATGATATGGTACAAGCGGAAGAAAACATACAATTTAGCTTTTTTACCAATTTGATAGATGTAATACAGGAAGATGGGAAAGTCAAGCAGGGCATCTTTGCGGCTAAGTCTGGCGTATTTGCGGTAAAGGCTAAGATATTTGCGGATTGCTCCGGCGATGGCGACCTATGCGCTTGGGCAGGCGCCACATATGAGCTTGGCGACGATACGGAGCCGTTAATGCCCACAACCCTTTGCTCCCTGTGGGCAGGCATAGATTGGAACGATAAAAATTTCCGAGAAAACGAACGGCTAGAATTAGCTATCCAAGATGGTGTATTCACCCAGCATGACCGCCATCTCACAGGTCTATTCAAAAGTGCCGAAAGTATGGGTGGGGGCAACATCGGCCATTCGTACAATGTAGACGCAACAGACGAGGTTTCGTTAACCCAAGGGATGCTATGCGGGCGAAAGATTTTACCCGAATACGAGGTTTATTATAGGGAGTACTTGATGCGCGGTTATACAAATGCCCATGTAGTAGCAACCGGTTCATACTTGGGTGTAAGGGAGACCCGGCGTGTAATGGGTGATTATGTGATGACTGTAGGTGATTATATCAAGCGCGCCCGTTTCGACGACGAGATAGGCGTTTTCTCATACCCCATCGACATCCACCCGACCAACACCAGTAAGGAGCGCTTCACCGATTTTGAAAACGAATGGAAAAACATGCGCTACGAAAAAGGCGAGTTTTACGGGATACCCTATAGGGTACTTGTGCCTTTGGGGTTACACAATGTATATGTAGCCGGGCGCTGCGCCAGTTTTGACCGCAAAATGCAATCCTCGATACGAACAATGCCCTGCTGCTTTATTATGGGCCAAGCAGCGGGTGCAGGGGCCGCACTTGCGGTAAAAGAAGGCAAATCGCCAAGAGAAGTGGATGTGCAAAAACTTCGGGCTGTTCTTAAAGACATGGGTGCGTTCTTGCCAGACTAGGAGGCATACATGATATCCAAATTAAAATCTGCTGGCCGGTTTTGATGATACCGATAAAGGTTTTCTCGGTTTTTATGATTTGGTCAAAACCGGGTTAGTGAATTATGCCTTTCATGGGCGATAGGAGGCAATAAAAATGACCTATAAACTAGAACGAGAAATCCCGATAGAAGAAGGCTACGATATCATAGTAGCAGGCGGAGGGCCTGCGGGAAGTGCCGCTGCAATATGCGCGGCACGGCTTGGCGCAAAAGTGCTGCTTGTAGAAGCCACTGGCTGCCTTGGCGGTATGGCCACATCGGGGCTGGTATGCGCTTTTGACCCGATGGGTAACGGGGAAAGAGCCCTAGTACAAGGCTTCATGGGAGAACTGGTAGAAACCCTATACGAGCGCGATTTTATGGCACCGGGCATCGACCCAGGCAACTGGCGGAAGCATTTCCATCGCTGGTCACAGTTCCGCGCCGAGGGGCTAAAATTGATCCTTGACGAGATGGCGCAGCAGGCTGGCGTCGAAGTCCGTTTTTTTACTAAAGTCATAGACGCGCAGGTATCCCAAGACAGCAGCGAAGTTACAGGGGTAGTAATCCACAATATAGATGGCTACAGCTATATCAAAGCCAAGAAATATATCGACGGGACAGGGGACGCCGTACTCGCGGCACTGTGCGGAGTGCCATACCTGGAAGCCGGGCGTGATACACCCATACCCATGCCTTCAACTTTAACGGCCCTTTTTGCGGGAATCGACTGGAGCAAGCCCGGGCCAAGCTTTCAAAACCCAAAAGGCGTAGAACTGCTTGAAAAAGAATTCGAGGCGGGGATGTTTGAACAGTGCGACAGGCATTTTGTAGGCCTTTCAAAGGTTGGCGAAACTGTAGGCTATATGAACGGTGGGCATATTTTTAACCTAGTAGCCACAAACAACAAATCCCTTTCCGAGGGCATGGTTACAGGCCGGCGTATTGTACCCCAGTATCAGGCTTTCCTTAAAAAATATTCCCCCAATAGCGAAAACATTGAGCTGGTGACCACCGGTGCGCTAATGGGTGTGCGAGAATCCCGCCGCATTGTAGGCGAATATGAACTTAACCTAGACGACTACCTGGCACGCCGTCAATTCCCCGACCAGATAGGCGTTTTTAACAAATCATTGGATGTGCATATGTACGATTGCTCCCGGGAGGAATATGACCGCCTAATTGCGGAGTTTAACATAACCGGGCGCCTTAAAGAGGGCGAATGCTTTGGCATACCTTACGGCATTATTGTACCCAAGGGGTTTAATAATCTATGGGTAGCCGGGCGCTGTGCCTCATCGGATATTAAAGTCAATGGCTCGATACGTGTGATGCCCGCCGCGGGCATGATGGGCCAAGCGGCAGGGACAGCGGCAGTACAATGCCTTAAAAGTGGTAAAGCCGCCCGGGATGTGGATACGGCGGAGTTGGTTACGACTTTACGTGCTAGCGGGGCATATCTGCCGCAGGAGGCTTTGTCTAGTCAGATGACTGTAAATTAAACATAAGTTTATCATCATAAACATGTTGACATTGACCTTACGTTAACTAGTATTATGTGTATACGAAGTGATGTTTTCACCTAAAAAAGACAAACAAAGTCATTTAGAAGCTATGAGCACAGCTTCTTATTAACGGAGGGAGACTACTATGCTAGAATTGCCAGAAAGTAAAAGAATAGCAGAACAAATTAAAGAAAACCTACTAGGCAAAACCGTAATGAACGTAAGCATCAACAAATCGCCTCACAAATTTGCGTGGTTTAGCGGTGATGAAACCCTTTATCACGAAAAATTAACCGGAAAATCCATTACCGATACAAATGCTTACGGCGGTATGGTAGAAATTGTGCTTGACGATATGTGCCTTGTTTTCTTTGATGGAACCAATCTTCGTTTTTATGCGCAAGACGAGAAATTGCCGGACAAGCATCAGTTACATGTAGAGTTTGACGATTTTTCTTCGTTTATATGCTCCGTCCAAATGTATGGAGGCATATTGCTAATAGACAAAACCAATGATGACAACGTTCATTATAATTCATCAAAAACCAAAATTAATCCACTTTCAGATGAAAACACACTGGATTATTTTTTCGGTTTGATGGATGGCGTCAAGCAAACATACAGTATCAAGGCATTTTTGGCTACCGAGCAGCGGTATCCTGGGCTCGGAAACGGTGTATTACAAGATATACTCTTTAACGCGAAAATCCACCCGCGCCGCAAATTGGAATCACTTTCGCAACAAGAAAAAGAAGCCGTTTACAACAGCGTCAAACAGACACTTTTTGAAATGACGGCCAAAGGTGGACGAGACACAGAAAAGGATATCTTCGGCTGCCCGGGCGGGTATAAAACCAAGCTTTCGGCCAAAACAAAGGCCCAACCTTGCCCAGATTGCGGCGATAATATAGTCAAGGAAGCATTTATGGGTGGGAATGTCTACTTCTGCCCGACATGTCAGAAATACGAGAAGAAGAAAATGAAATAAAGAGTATTTGTTGTAGTACATGTGTAGTCAAGGGTAATCCAAATGAACTGTAATGTGACAGGGCAGTTATGCTATCTGACCTGTCATATAAACAGGAGGAATAGCATTGAAAAACCGAATAAACAACGATATTCTCTATAATGAGAATTTCCCACGCTCGAATAAATATGACCCTGTATGGGTTATTAATAATCAAATGGGTCCGCATCCGCTTTGGCTGACAGAGTTTTTGTTACAGTCATTGCAATTAAAACCGGGTATGCGTGTTCTGGATCTTGCTTGTGGCAAGGGGATAACGAGTGTTTTTCTTGCTCGTGAATTTGGAGTACAGGTATACTCTGTGGATTTTGATAAGTGGGCCAAGTATGCTACTATTGCGACCGGATGGAAAAACGCCAAAGAATACGGCGTAGAAAATTTAGTTGTTCCCATAAGGGCAGATGCTCAAGATTTACCTTTTGCACCAGGTTTTTTTGATGCAATTGTCTGCATTAATTCGTGGTACTATTTTGGTCAAGATGAAGCGTACTTAGAGAATATCCTAAGATTTCTACGCACAGGTGGTCAGCTTGGCATGGTTATCAACGGATATCCAAATGAAACCCCCAAAAATGTTCCTGATTATCTTATGGAATTTTTGGGCGAAGACCAATTGTGGACATGGAAATCAGTGTCATGGTATAAGGATTTATGGGAAAAAGATGGACTTGTATCCATTAATGTGGCAGATGCACTCCCCAACGCCAACGACTTGTTAATACGCTATGAAGCGGCTCAGCTTGCGTATAACCCGTCTAGGGAAGATGAAACAGATATATATGAGGCAGATAACGGAGAGTATATGGGCTTCGTTCGTTTGGTAGCGACAAAGAAATGAAAATGATTTGTTATGATAAGGAGTTGCTCTTTGGCAGCTCCTTTTTTATAGCATTTTGATTGCAAGCGTACTTATAAATTCATACAAGACTTAGGTGCTGGGGTACAACATATGAATATTAATAACTTTGAATTGTATATGGATGAAACAATTTTAGAGCGCGGACGCAATTATCGTAACTCCGGCAATATATTATCGTTAGAATATGACGGAGAGGAATGGACAGCCGACGTGCAGGGGAGCGATGATTATTCGGTTATCGTTGTCCTATCCGAAGATAATGAAATTCTATACAGCGAGTGCGACTGTCCGTATGATTGGAGCAAGCATTGCAAGCACAAAGCAGCTGTGTTTTATGCCATTCGCAATAAAATAAAAGCGGGCGGGATTTCGGTTGCGCCTGTAAAAACTAATCGTTTGAAAAGCGTAATTAGGAATTTGAATAGGCAACAGCTTATGTCTATAATTTTGAATTATGCCAGCAAAGCGGATAATATGGGAGATGAGCTTATACAGTGTTATGCTGTTAAAGAAATCGCAACAAAAACAATCAGCGCATTTGAACGTCGGCGCCGTATTGAGAACCGCGTTAAGAACAGTAGCGGCGATAAACAGCTTATGGATTGGCAAAAAAACATGAGCGAAGCGATTGATTATATCGAAAACAATTTGTCGGACGATATTGATTATTCCATTGCGGCACAATACATGAATTGTTCAGTTTGGGAATTTCAACGCTTGTTTTCGTTTGTCGTGCGGATTCCTGTTGCTGAATATATCCGGCAACGGCGCTTGACCCTTGCAGCGCAGGATATTCAATTAGGCAACGATAAAGTTATTGATGTGGCTATGCAGTATGGGTATGATTCCCCGTCCTCGTTTTCGAGAGCGTTCAGTCAACTGCACGGCATAACGCCTCGGTTAGCGAAACAAAGAGGGATAACTCTTGCGGTTTACCCCCGCTTTGTATTTCAGACCACAAGCAAGAAAATATCCCCGATTAAATACAGGGTAGTCGAAAAAAAAGCATTTCAGGTTATCGGCATAACCAAACGTTTTACAATGGAGGAAGGCGTTGACAACGGAGGCATAGGTCGGTTATGGGATTATTGGAATTACAATAACTTAATAGACAAGTTCCACGGCAAGTACGGGAAAGACGAACCTCACGATATGTGTGTTTCCCTGCCTACAGATAAAACGGACGAATTTTCATATACAGTCGGTTTTTTGTATAACGGCGAAGAAAACACAGATGGATTTGATGTCGTAAACGTTACTGGCGGTGCTTATGTTGTTTTTAATATTCCAAATGAATACACGAATGATGTCGGCACGTTTATGGGGCATTGCCTAACCGAATACCTGCCCGACGCAGGGTACACGCCGATGGGGATAGACGCGGAATATTTCTCCGACAACTGCAAGAGCGAGGCGTGGTTTCTTGTGGTATCACAATAAAAACATCTCAAATAAAAACAGAAAATGCAAAGATTAATAGTTTTTCCTTTGATAAGATTATTCACGATGGGTTGCCCATCAAATCTTATTAACGAGGAGAATGTTTTATGAAGCACAGAATCGAAGTAAGAGAGCCGTTCCAAGTCATAGGGCGCACAAGGCGCATGACAGAAGCTAATGAGTTTTGGCATGACATTGGCGATATGTGGAATGAATGGAACAGCACGGGTATGACACAAAAGGTGGGAAAGAAGTATTCGAGTGAGCCGATGGGCTATCACTTTGACATTAGCCTACTTACGCCTACTGCTGATGACCCAAAAGCGTTTACGTATACAATCGGCTGTTTGTATAACGGCGTAGAAAATGAGGATGGGTACGACATTATAACCGTACCCGGTGGGAGATACGCTATTTTTGATATTCCCGAGGAATACAAAGAAGATGTCGGGGAGTTTATGGGGAAAATCATCGAATACTTACCAGAAGCGGGCTATGAACGTATCGGTGTTGATGTGGAGTATTTTAAGAGTTGTGACTGGGAAGCTAATAAATGGGAAGCATGGGAACTCATTAAATAACGAATTACAAGCATTGCGGGCTTAACACAGCTACGGAGGAAATCAAATGTCAGCAAATAAAATCAATACAGGGGAAGCTATCCGCGATTTTGCGGATAGCTTCGGCGGCGAACAATCGTATCTCGCGCAGTTGCTATACGATAACGTGATGGAATATTTCAATGTGGAGGTCGTGTTGGAAGAACGCCCCCACTCGCATATAATGGATAAGTGCCTTCACGAACAGCGAATTATTTTCCGGCGAAACAGACAATCATTAATCGAAATATGGCACTATAAACCGAAAAACAGTGATGACTACATCTTGCGGCTTCTGCTACCATTAAGCAACGCCGCAAGGTATATCGGCATTGCTGATGATATGACGGAAACCGTAAAGAACACTTTCAGGAAAAGCTCCTGCGCTAAATGCAAAACAGGGAAGAAATGCGACGGGAATATTTCATTTGTATTTGAAGGTAGCGAATACTCAAACTGCTATCATTTATGGGGAGACCCCAAAACGCCGGATGATGTTGAAGGATTTATTACATTGCTGAAAGCGGAGGATAAGGAGCGAAATTATTATTTTACAACCCAACCCGTTGAGGAAGTAAAAGAGCCTATGGCCAAGGAATATTTGCAACATTTGAAACACATGGTTGTACCGCACAACCCACTCGGCTTTGAGATTGCTGCGCCGTTTTATTTTGATTTAACGGATGTGGAATTGGAAACGGGGATGGCTTCATACAAGGCATTTCTGTATAAACTGTTTGACAAAATAGCCACAGGCGGCGAACCGTTCGTAAATAAAATGGAAGCCACATACCGCGGAAATGACAGCCCGAAAGCATACTGGACTTTTTTGGATGCCATTGCCCATGTTATTTACAAGTTAGGTCAAACGGGACGCTTTGAAACAGAAATGACAAAACGACTGATACTTAATGAAAGCTACTGGACTTCATATAAAAGCCCGAAAATAAAGAAAAATATCCGAGATTTATATCAGGTTCTAAGCGAATTGGGCTTTCGTTTCATCGGAATAGACTTCCATAACGATACCGAATACCCCAAAGCACCCGTTATTGTTGAACACGAGGACGATGCGTTGATTATCGGAGTAAAATTGATAGCCGAAGCACAAGACAATGTTTTGGATAAATTTGCAAAAGTGCATAATGTAATCATGCGAGGCGATTTCAGTTCCTTGGTTAATAATGAGCCTGTGTCCCATGTTTTGAATTTACATGACTTTGTTTGCTTTCAACCGCCAAAGGTAATGGAATGGGTTTTGGACATAGATAGATGGTTATTTAACAGCGGTTGTAGCATTGAAAAGGAAAAGAGTAATTATCATACAGAAGCACGTTTTACCTACACCGCAAAAAAGGGCAGAAAGAAAATGACTGTATACAGTATTCATGTTGACGTGAATAGGTGCTATATCACGTTATACAGCCGTCACTTTACAGACGAAAACAATGTGCTATCCGAATTTCCAGATAACATACAATACAACAAGTGCGGTGAGGATGGTTTTGTTTTTACGCTAAGCGAAGTAGCGCAGTTTGGGTTATTTAGAAAATGGATTGGGTTGGAACTTGCTTTCATTTTGTCTTGAACGCAGTATAAGCATTAAATCGTGCATGACGAAGGAATATTGTTACGAAGGTAAAATTAGAATCTCAATATTGAAACAGCGATAAAATGTGATATGATGATTACAGAACCGAAAGGGGCAGAAGCCTGTGGACAAGAAAATCGAAGCCCCTAAAATTGATTACTCCTTGCTCATGGATTTGCGGGTTGATTTTGCGTTCAAAACATTTATTGAGGGCAATCTCGAAGCACTAATTTCATTACTAAACGCCATTTTTGCCAACGCAAAAATCAAACGTGTTGTAAAATCTGTACGCTTAAAAAATCCCAATATGGACAGAAAATCAATCGAAGATAAATTGCCTATTTTAGACGTTAGAGCAGAATTAGATGACGACACGGATATTCTCATTGAGATGCACCTACATGGGTTGGGTCAACTTAAATCAAAAACAATTCGCTCATGGGCGAGAGCCTACAGCGAAGAATTGGAAGCCGGGAAAAGCTACACAACACAACCACCAACCATTACAATAGCATTTGCAGACGGAGCGGTTGAGCCGATAGAGAAACCCAAAAACACAAAAAACAAAATCCACAGGGTATGTATGATAATGGATAAAGAGGACGGCACAGTTTTCACAGAAGCATTGGAGCTACACTATATTGATATGAAAGCCTTTGCCAAAGCTGTAAACGAAGCTGGCAGCATAAACATTACGGAAACCAATGAAGATATGTTTGTATATTG
>Ga0123355_10015740_pt1 | contig 11893 bp, 12 predicted proteins | sample TergutEmb28metaG_3_FD_89872 | JGI IMG/M metagenome (GOLD analysis project Ga0123355, IMG submission 89872) | Embiratermes neotenicus P1 segment gut microbial communities from Petit-Saut dam, French Guiana - Emb289 P1 | ecosystem: Host-associated > Arthropoda: Insects > Digestive system > Gut ... | reverse complement strand
TAAACAACGGATGCCAATTGTTATTAAAGCAGATGGATTAGCAGCTGGTAAAGGTGTCGTTATTTGTCAGACATTAGAAGAAGCAAAAGCGACGATTAATGATATGCTAGTTGATGCAAGCTTTGGTGAAGCATCAGCAAGTGTCGTAATCGAAGAATTTTTGGATGGAGAAGAATTTTCATTAATGTCATTTGTAGTAGGAGACAAATTTTATCCGATGCCAATCGCTCGTGATTATAAGAGAGCATATGACAATGATGAAGGGCTAAACACGGGGGGAATGGGTGCACACTCTCCACATCCATTAATTACGGATGAAGACTATCAAATCGCATTAGAAAAAGTGGTAAAACCGACAGTTGCCGCAATGATCGCCGAAGGAACCCCATTTACAGGAATCTTATATGCTGGTTTGATTAAAACTGCTGAAGGGCCAAAAGTAATCGAATTTAATGCACGCTTTGGCGATCCAGAAACAGAAGTTGTATTACCATTATTAGAAACTGAATTGGCAACAGCTTTACTTGATCTTTTAGCTGGTAAGAGTGTGGATATGAAATGGCGTAATGAGCAAACCGTAGGTGTGGTTTTAGCTGCAAAAGGGTATCCAGCTGATTATGCAAAAGGAGTACCAATCAAGGCGCTCGACACTTTAGAAGACGTTGATATCTATCACATGGGAACTGGGATGATAAATGGAGAGTTTGTTACAAATGGTGGGCGTGTCTTATTTGTTGTCGCAAGTGGTAATGATTTAGCTGCTGCGAGAGAAAAGGTTTATGCTGAGATTCAGAAGATTGATTGTGCTGATTTGTTTTATCGCAAAGATATTGCAGGGAAGGTATAAGAAATGGCTAGATTTAAAAAAATGGGAGACACAGAAAGGCTAGGCTCTATTGCTGATTTTCACGTGATTCAAGATACTAAAACAGGTGTCTTATATTCGCTGGTAAAAGAATGGAGTGCGGGTGGTTTAGGAATGTCTATGACTGTTCTTGTTGATCAGGATGGGAAGCCGCTTGTGGCTAAAGGGTTTGTAGATCCAGAAGTAGAGTCGGAAGAACTTGATGAAATTTTTTCGAAATTTAATCTTTAGAAGAATACTGCGGCATTCTTTTTATTGCAAATTAGGTGTATTATGATTCAGTGAATCGTAATACACCTAATTTTTGAAATCATATTTTATATCGCCTTGAAAAAATATAAAAAGTATATTATAATTAGGTGTATCGTGATTCAGTGTATTTTATTACAGTTAATCTTAGAAAAATATTTAGGGTGGGATTTTGAATGTTTATTGGACGGAATGAAGAATTAGAATTCTTAGAAGAACGATTGAAAAGTCATAGGTTTGAAATGCTTCCAATTTATGGAAGACGTCGGGTTGGAAAAACAAGATTATTAGAAGAATTTATAAAAGGAAAAAAAGCAATTTTTTTTACTGCTGATCAACGTAGCGAAACATCCAATTTATCAAGTTTAAGTTGGGCGATAACTTCTGTTATCTTCTCAGAAGGATCTCACTTAAATTTTCCTTCTTTTCAAAGGGCTTTTGAGGAAGTAGCGGAATACGCAAGAGAAAATAAAGATCCTGTTATTTTTATCATTGATGAGTATCCATATTTAGCTCAAACAAGTGAGGGTTTAGCTTCTATTTTGCAACGAACGATTGATAAGAAATACTTGGAACTTTCGAATTTAATGCTCATCTTAACTGGATCACAGACATCTTTCATGGAGCATCAAGTCATGGGATATCAAAGTCCTTTGTATGGTAGAAGGACTGGACAAATAAAGTTAAGACCTTTAAACTTTAACCAAGCTCGAGAATTTTTACCAACGATGGAAACCAAAAAATTTTTAACAGTTTACGGAATTACTGGTGGAATTCCATTGTATTTGAGTATGATGAATGATGAGCTGTCGTTAGAAGATAACATTAAGAGAAATCTGCTGACACAAAATACACTCCTTTATGAGGAGCCGCGAAATCTATTGCTTCAAGAGTTGCGCAATCCTAATAGATATAATGACATTCTTGTTGCTATTGCTAGAGGTGCAAAAAGGCTTAATGAGATTGTTGATCAAACGGATATTGAATCTGGAACACTACTTAAATATATTGATACTCTAGTAGAGCTAGACATTGTTGAAAAGCGAATGCCGATTCCAAAGTTGAGCAAACAAAGGGGAATATACTGCATTAAGGATGGTTTTTTCCATTTCTGGTATCGCTATGTGCCGCGTTATAAAAGCTTTTTAGAATCTGGGAGGCTCAACTACATTTGGCCTCGAATTGAAGAAGATTTGATTCAATTTACATCACTTGTTTTTGAAGATTACTGTAGAAATTGGGTTTTACTCAATGATTCGCCGCTTGTAAGAGAAGTTGGTTCTTGGTGGGGAAATAATCCCTTGATTAAAAATGCTACAGCACGTGCAGAAGAAGTTGATGTAGTAGGTCTAGGACTTGAAAAAGATGAAATTGTCATTGGTGAATGCAAATGGCGAAACGAACCAACCGGCTTGAATGTCGGAGAGAAATTGATTCAGCGAGCAGATTTTTTCCCTTACGGCAAGAAAGAACTATATATATTCTCGAAATCTGAGTTTACAAATGAACTTAAAGAATATGCAATGAAAAATCATATTAAGCTTTTAACATTTGAAGAAATGGTTGGAGAGTAAGTTATGCTAAAAGAGAGACGAGTTAAAATAAAAATTTAAAAATTGGCAAGCTGCATAAAATGGCAATGGAACCACCATAATATAAAAGAAAAATAATATAAAGGTGGAATTATACATGGCTTTAAGATGTCAAAGGTTAGATTGTATTCACAACAATAAAGAAGAAAAATGTTTTGCACAAACGATTGATGTAGCGGGGAAAAATGCTCAAGCTACTGCTGGCACGACCTGTAATAGCTATGCTCCGGCTGGAGGTTCACAAAATTACGAGTTTGCCAATGAATTTATGGACGGCTATACAATGCCATCTGGGACACAGAATATCAAATGTGCAGCAGAAAATTGTACGTATAATTATAACACTGCCTGTACAGCAGAAAGTGTTGAAATAAATTATCAAGATGCAAGTTGTGAAACTTTCGAACAGTAAATATATTGGCTTTTTACCAAATATTAAGAGATCTAGTGAAAACTAGAATATATTAAGTGACCTCTGATGGCTGAACCGAGAATGTTCAACAAATCGAAGGTCATTATTTTATTCGACAAAGCGTATATGAGAATAGCAAAACCACCATAATAGAAAACAAAATAGTAAAAGGTGGGATTCCAATGACGTTAAATTGTCAAAGTTACAACTGTATTCATAATGACACAAAAGGAAAATGTTTTGCAAAAGTCATAGCGATAAAAGGGAGAAATGCTCAGATCGCTGCCGGCACGGTCTGTGATAGCTATGTTCCACCTGAAGATTGGCTTAACTACGTAAGCAATGAGTTAGCGAGCGATTTTATGGAAGCTGATGACTCACCATCTAATACTCAAAATATTAACTGTGATGCGATAAACTGCCGGTACAATTTTGATACCGTATGTACAGCTATTAATGTCGCAATTGATCACTTAGATGCAAACTGTGAAACATTTCGAACATAAAAATATGTGTTACAATATCAACTAAAGCCACATTTGTGGTTTTTCTTTTTAAAGCTGTTGACATTAACGTTACGTAATAGTATATAATAAGCTTTAGAGGTGAAAAAATAATGGAGTATACAATCAATAAATTAGCACGATTAGCAGGAGTAAGTACAAGGACTTTACGTTACTATGATGAAATAGGGTTGCTTGAACCGAGCCATATCAAAGAAAACGGCTATAGAATTTACGGGCAAACTCAAATCGATCAACTCCAACAAATCATGTTGTATAGAGAACTTAGTATGCCGCTTGAAGATATTAAAAAGATTATTTGTGACGACAATTTTAATCCAGACATTGCTTTAGAGGAACATTTGCGCTCACTTCTTACTAAAAAATTACAGCTTGATATATTGATTGCTAATGTTCAAAAAACAATTGCCTCTAATAAAGGAGAGATTATGATGGAAAATAACGAAAAATTTGAGGGATTCAAAACTCAGTTGATAGAAGATAATGAAAAACAGTATGGAACAGAAATCCGTGAAAAATATGGTGATGATGCGATTAATAAATCTAATGCTAAAATCAAGGGCATGAGCCAGGAGCAATATGCTAAACTTGATAAATTGACAGAAGATTTGAATGAAGCATTGAAGCTAGCAGTAGCCACCAATAATCCAGCAAGTGAACAAGCCCAAATCGCATGTGAATTACATAAAGAATGGCTTTGTTATTTCTGGGAAGACGGGATGTATAGTAAAGAAGCCCATCTAAGCCTTGCTGAGATGTATGTTGCCGATGAACGATTTGCAGCACATTATGAAAATATTGCACCAGGGTGTGCGGTATTTTTGAAGGAATCTTTAGAAGTTTATTGTAAGTAATATTTTTAGAACTGTTGTTTATTATTAAGCAGCAGTTTTTTTGATTTTTATTGCTCAATCGAAAAACTCCATATTTAAAGAAAAAAATGTCATTTTTGTGCGAAACGCTTGACTTTAAGGTGGATGATGTATATAATTCATAATATTAATGTTTTGTATTACGATTGTAAAACCAACTACTGGCTCAGGCCAGCAAGAGTGAACAAGAGGAAATGATAACATTTAAAACTAAAAAATACGGAGGTGAAAAATTATGAAGAGATTTCAAAAAGCATTACTTATATGCTTTACTGTTGTTGCATTATGTGTGACTCTTGGAGTTAGTAACCTTAGTAGTACAGCAGATGCAAGAGAGTTAAGTCGAGGAAATGGTGTTGAACGTACCACATTTCTTGTTAATGGAGTGAATAGGACACATTCTCGTGCTTGGGGAAATGTAGTTGGACAAAATGGTGCCAATTTTCGAATTAGACATTATGAGGTTCTCGCTAATGGTGGAACAGATGAACTCACTACCTCAGGTTGGGGAAGTAGTGGACAAACGGTTCGGACAGGGTGGTCTATGATAACACCGGGCTTGACTGTTGCTGTTTTGGTAAATGTATCTACTTGGTAGAGAAAAAAGCCTTTCTATCTTTGGTAGATAGGCTTTTAAATTTGTTTGAAAGGGTTGAAGATATGGGTATACTCAAAAGAGTCTTTATAGGAATAAAACGTTATAAGGGTAGAGTATTTATCTTATTTATGAGCACATTTTTAATAGGTGTTTTGGTGTCAGGGTTCATTACCATTAATCAAGCTATTGATTCCTCAATTGAACATTTGCAACGCTCAATGCCATTTATCTTTAGTATAACTTTTAACGAAAATGATTCGGATGCAAACCAAGCGCCTCTGCTAGTCGATAGGAGCATGATACATGAAATAGGAAATTTGCCCTATGTGAGTCATTTTGATTATACTTTTCTTTATCATGCTCGGGGTTATTATCAATCCTATTGGTTAGACCAATTAAATATGGGCTCCCGTGATGATTTTTCTGATTTTGATCTTTTTCATGTTTATGGTATTTCGCGCCCAGAGGTTATTTATATTGAAAGCGGCATGTATGAATTATACACAGGGCGTTTATTTACAACAGAAGAAATGCAATCGGACGGAATGATAACTATTGCCCCGGTTTTAGTTTCTCGACAATTCGCTGAATTAAATAATTTGTGGATAGGATCGCAAGTTCAGTTGATGAATAAAAATTTGTTTATGCTACCTGAACATGCGAATGTTCCAGAAGGAGGATTTACAGGTATGTACTGGGGTGAAACACTTTGGGAGCACCCCTATAACCAAAGTCAAGATGTGCTTTATGATTTTGAAATTGTAGGCATCTTTGAATTTACTCGAATTGAACGAGGAACAATGTCGGAGCTTTTACATCATCAGACTTTGATCAACGCTTTTTTTACCCCCAATTGGCGTGTCCATGAAATAATTAGGGATTTTGCTGAATCTTGGCAATTATGGGCAGATGTATTCAATATGCATGATTGGGAAGAAGGCGTAGTTGAAGAAATGCAATTAGCGGTAGACGCAATGATTCCCTTATGGATCTTGGATGATCTTGATGATTTAGAAGCCTTTAGAGTAGCCGCCAATGCCATTTTGCCTACTTATTTTGAAATAGACGACGGTTTAATAGAAGTAGTTCGTCCAATGATCGATGCAACTGATAACCTTAATACAACGGTGAGTCAGGTGCTATGGATTGGTGGAGGGGTGATGATTGTGGTACTCACGTTATTGATACTACTATATTTGCGTGAACGTCAGCATGAACTGGGGATTTATTTAGCACTAGGAGAAAAGAAAATAAAATTAGTGGTTCAGATGTTACTTGAAGTCTTTACCATTTCAGCTATTGGCTTGACTATGTCCCTCTTAGTGGCTACCGTTGTGGCTGAAAATGTTTCCATGTCTATGTTGCGCACAGAATTAGCGAGTATGATGCGAAGCGAAGATCATTTCCCTTCTACTTTTGAATTCATGGGAATTGCACAAGAACCGACAATAGATGAGATGATGGAACATTTTAATGTGTCTTTAGATACTAAAACAATAGTTTTGTTTTTCGTAGTAGCTAGTGGTGTAGTGATTGTATCCACTGTGGCTTCTGTTGTTTATATATTAGAACTTAATCCGAAAGATATTCTCATGAAAGCTAAAATTGAATGATGCCAATAAGTTTAGTTAGCCTAAATGATAAAATTGTATTTTACGAACTGTTGTTTATAATTAAGCAGCAGTTTTTTGTTCCTGTTTAGTGCCGCAGACCAATCCCCTAAGCTAAACTAGGGAACGTAAAGACTCCTTATATGGGTAGTGATCCAGTGCTTTTTTCCGAATTTATCTTTGAGAGGGCTATTATTGCATAGAACTCTACGCTAAAAAAGCACTGGATCACTACCTTTTATGGGGGATCTCTCATTGCTTAGTTTAATTTAGCTTGACTGCATTGACTGTACTATGAAAGTTTTTTCATAAAAAACAACATACATTCAGAATGTATGTTGACAAACGAAATGTTTCGTGCTATAATAAGCAACATACATGATGCATGTAAAAATTTTCAAGGCGGTGAAAAGATGTAATGGCTAGAAGTAGGAATCCAGAAGAGACTCGGGAGAAAATTTTAGATGTGACGTTGCAATTGTTTAAAGAAAAAGGTTATGAGAAGACGACGATTCTAGAAATTGTTGAGGGACTTGAAGGTTTGACTCGTGGTGCGTTTTATCATCATTTTAAGTCAAAAGAAGAGGTCCTTTATGCACTATTGGCACGGAGTGTTGATGAAGAAATGCAACTTGAGATTTTGAAAAACGCTCACTTGAATGGTCTTGAAAAACTTAAACAATTACTAATTGGTGAAGGTGCTCACGCAAGGTTTGCGGATGAAAATGATGCTACAATAACGCATATTTATTTTGATTTACTTAAAGATCCACGGTTTTTATCAGAACATGTGAAGGCAAATCAAGGGGTGAATGTGCATTGGCTAAAGATGTTAATCGAGGAAGGAATGGAAGATGGTTCCATAAAAAAAAGAGATCCACAACTGCTAACAGAACTTGTTTTGCTATTATTTAATTTTTGGTTGACACCGACAATTTATGATCCAGTTACTCATGAGGCTTACGAGCAAAAATTATTAACCGTGAAAGAAGTTCTACATGGATTAGGATGTCCAGTTATAGACGAAGACGGAATAGAAATTTTAAAAGAACAGGCGATTAGATATGAGGAAACTGAACTCTAATATTGCCAAAAAGGGATGTATTTTGGTATGAATATTGAAATTATAAAAGCAGATAAATTATCAACTGATCCTAGACCTGTTATGAGTAAGATTTTTGTTGGTGGTTGGTATGATGTTTTAAAGATATTGTGTAAGGATAAGGGCAAGCTTGAACGTGCGTTTGAACACATTTTTAAGTTAGATGATTTCTATGTTGCGTTGGTTGAGCAAAAAATAATGGCTTTTATTGCTGTTTCAGAGCGAAAGAATGAAAGAAGGGTTATTCAGCTTGATAGGAAAGAGTTACGAAAGCATTTAGGATTTATTCGTGGGAGTTTGACGAATTGGGCGTTAACGAAAGAGATGATTGACAAGAAGTATCCATTTGCGATTCCAGTTGGTACAGGTGTTATTGAATTTGTTGCTACGTTGCCTGAGGCTAGAGGTAAGGGACTTGCTGGGAAGCTGATTGAGTATGTCATGGAGACTTGCGAGTATCAGGAGTATATTTTAGAAGTTGTTGATACGAATTATGGTGCGATCAAATTGTATGAGCGACTTGGATTTTCAGAATTTCAACGTGAAAAATCGAAGCATCCGAAGAAATATAGTGGATTTGAGTATATGATTTATATGAAACGATAAAAATAGTTAAGAGCTTGTAATATCAGCACTTGCAACCAATAGTTGCGGAAAAAAATGTGAATTGAAAACTAGAATTGGTAGCCTGCAACCAAAGTTCTGGGTACAATATCCGTACAAAGAAAGGGTGTGTTTCGAGATGAACATTGAAATTGCAAACAGGTTAGTTGAAATGAGAAAAGAGAAGGGGCTATCGCAAGAAGCGCTGGCCGAAAAATTAGGAATTAGTCGTCAGGCAGTTAGTAAATGGGAGCGAGCAGAGTCATCGCCTGATACTGCTAACTTAATTACATTAGCTAAATTATATAATGTATCTTTAGATGAACTTTTAAATACTGATCAAGAGAAGTTTGAAAGTAGTGAACCTATCAAGAAAGATGAAAAATCTTTTGATTGGACAACAGATGATGATCCTGAAGATAATCCTGAATATGTAAAAGTTGGTTGGGATGGTGTTCACATTAAAGATGGAGATGATGAGGTTCATGTCGGTTGGAAAGGTATCCACATTATAGAAGATGGAAAAGAATCTGTTCGAATCGGTGCAGGGTATGATGAAGAGGTTGACTGGGAGAACAAGTCAGGCGGCATACATGTCTCTGAAGCTAGTGGTGTTTGGATAAATGGGGAAGAACGAACGAGTCATACTTGGAAATTTGATGGTATAATTTCTGGGATTATTTTGTGTATTTATTTATGGATCGGATTTGAACATTCACTTTGGCATCCGGGTTGGTTATTATTTTTAGCAATTCCAATTTTTAATAGCTTTATCACAGCAATTAAGAATAAAAATATTAGCTCTATTGCTTACCCGATAATGGTTATTTTAGGATATCTATTTTTAGGATTCACGCAAGATTTATGGCATCCGGGTTGGTTACTGTTTTTAACCATTCCAATTGTGAGCAGTTTTATTAGAGCAACTAAGAATAAGAATGCTAGTTTATTTTCTTATACGATGCTTATGATATTAGGTTATTTATATATCGGGTTTGTAGAACAGATTTGGCATCCAACGTGGATTGCATTTTTGACTATTCCGATTTACTACTCAATCGTGGCTAAGTTTAAAATAAAAGGAGAAATTAATTTCGAATGAATATCGAAAGACCATCCAAATGGATGGGAAAATGTTGACATTTGATTTTTATTATGCTAAAATGATCTTATAAACATCCAAATGGATGTATAATGGAAGGAGAAAATAGTGAAATCAGAAAAAATAACAATTAATTTAAGTGCAGTGGAATTAGCCCAGATTGATTTTTTGGTGGAGAGAGGTTTGTATGTGAGTCGCTCAGATTTTATCAGGCTAGCAACTCGTAAACAAACAGAGGAACATAAAAAAGAAATTGAGAATTTTGTTGACCCTTTAGCAGGAAATGGTTCTGCTGTAGCTTTAGGACTTATTTCAGATACACTTGTTTGGAGCTTAGGCATGGCGTGGATAGAAAAAGATCATGTGGAAGAATTGTTTCTTACAGGTAAAAAACTGGATATTCGTGTCATTGGTGTTGTAAAAATCGCTAAGGATGTTAACCCTGACCAATTCGAACGAGTTTTAAAACGCTGTAAGGTATTTGGAAAAGTTAATGCTGAACCAGAAATTAAGGCGATTATCGAAGCGCTCACTCAAAAATCAGAGCGGTAGGATTAATAATAAGCTCATCTAATATGACATCATATTGTCAAGTTCAATGTGATATACTAAATTTGAGGTGGATAAAGTGAAATGGAATGAGGTTTATGGTAAAAAAGAACAACCAACAATTGATGAAATAGAAAAATTTGTTAATAATAAATTATGGGAGAAAATCGATAGCTTTTTGCAACAAAGTTTTAAAGTAAGACCAAAAATTGAGTATTCAGGATGTTCTTGGCAACCCGGCTGGAATGTGAAATATAAGAGAAGTGGCAAATCATTGTGTACGCTGTATCCAATGACAGGCTACTTCATTGCATTAGTTAATATTGAAGAAACAGACCTGGATGAAGCAGAAGCTCTAGTATCTTCATGTAGTGAATATGTTCAAAATGTTTTTGCAAGTACAAAAGTCGGCATCGGTCGAAAATCGATGATGTTTGATATTAAAGATGAAGCGACCTTAAAAGCTGTGATTGGTTTGATTGAATTGAGGGCAAGTGCGTTGGGTTTTATGAAGTAATAATTGATCATCTAATTAGGGAAAAGAGAGAGAGGGTTTTATAGGTTATGTTAAAAATATTTAAGCATTTAAATAAAAAATATTGGCTGTATGTCATCATTGGTGTGGCGTTTATAGCAGTCGCAGTTTGGCTAGAATTAAGAATACCAGGCTATATGAGCGAAATTACCATGTTGGTGCAAACGCCTGGGACGGAAGTTTCTGAAATTTGGATTCAAGGTGGTTGGATGTTACTAACGGCCTTTGCTGCACTAGCAGCCACGATCGTAGCAGGATTTTGTGCAGGACGCTTAGGTGCAGGATTTGCCCGTGATTTGCGTGTTAAAGTCTTTGGCAAAGTACTAGATTTTTCACAGGCAGAAATTAACAAATTTTCTGTTCCGTCATTGATTACTCGTCAAACAAGAGACATTGCTAATATTAATCAAATCATCGTTATGGGCTTCATTATGCTCGTTCGTGCTCCAATTATGGCAGTCTGGGCTACCACGAAAATCTTTGATCAAGGACTTGATTGGGCAATCGCCACCATGATTGCCGTTGCGATTTTGCTAGTAGTCATTGCCGTTTTAGTCATTTTTGCGTTGCCGAAATTTAAAATCATGCCAAAGCTCACCGACCGCTTAAACCAAATTGCAAGAGAACACTTAACCGGTATTAGGGTCACAAAAGCTTACAACGCAAAAGAATACGAAGCAGAAAAATTCCAAACGGCAAACACCGAATTTATGAAAACAAGTCGGTTCGCCGAACGTACCATGGCCGTTTTATGGCCAACCGTCACCATTATTATGTACGCATTACCTTTAGTAATTTATCTAATCGGTGCACGCTTAATTGATAATGCCCTAACAGGTGCTGACCTTGAGGCGGCCGGTGAACTATTCGCCTCAATGATTGTCTTTGCTCAATACGCACTTCAAGTTGTCATGGCATTTTTAATGATGTCTATGATGATAATGTTCATGCCCCAAGCCGTCATTTCTGCTAACCGGATTAACGAAATTCTTGACACCCAAAAATCTTTGATTTACCCTTCAAAAGATTTTGTTACAACCACACAGGCGAAGACCGCCATTGAATTTTCGGGGGTTAACTTTAAGTACCCAGAAGCGGACGATTATGTCCTAGAAAATCTGTCGTTTAAAGTGGAAAGTGGCGAAACTGTTGCCATCATTGGTGCGACTGGTTCAGGGAAAAGTACACTGTTAAAACTGATGACTCGCGGATATGATGCTACCAGTGGCGAAGTTTTACTAAATGGTGTCGATATTAAAAATTACACAGAAAAACAGATT
>Ga0123355_10015739_pt1 | contig 11894 bp, 11 predicted proteins | sample TergutEmb28metaG_3_FD_89872 | JGI IMG/M metagenome (GOLD analysis project Ga0123355, IMG submission 89872) | Embiratermes neotenicus P1 segment gut microbial communities from Petit-Saut dam, French Guiana - Emb289 P1 | ecosystem: Host-associated > Arthropoda: Insects > Digestive system > Gut ... | reverse complement strand
GAGGCATGCCAATAGTTATTGGTTGATCAGGGCGGGTGCGGTCCGGAGCATCGGCATCAGGTGCTACCAATGCAGGAGCGCCACCGGGTGTGGGTGCCGGTGCAGGAGCAGGTGCGGGTGTTCCGGGTGCCGGTGCAGGAGCAGGTGTGTCATCGGCACATGCTGCTACGAGCACAAAAATCATTGCAATCGCTAAAATTAGACATAAAGTTTTTTTCATCACTAAAATCCTCCATAAATTTTTTGTTCTTAAAAAGGTTAACATATCTCCCGAATCGGTTATTAATGTTTATAGCATCTCTCCTCACTATTATAAAAATGTTAGGAAATCGCTTTAATTACGATTTTTTTAGATTTTTAAATGCGGCAGCCTGATCACGAATTCCTTGCTCAGCGGCAAATCGCTCGATGCTCGAAGCGCCGAAGAAGCCATCAATACCCTTGACTTTGTCTATTATGTATTGTGTATCTTGAGGCTCTGCGATAGGCCCGCCGTGGCATATTACCATGATATCCGGGCGTACAGCCTTACCGGCAGCGATGATTTCTTCTATGCGTTCAGCGCAGTCATCAAGAGTAAGAGCGGTCTTGGCTCCTATAGTTCCTTTAGTTGTCAGCCCCATATGAGCGACCAAAATATCTGCTCCTGCTTCAGCCATAGCTTTCGCTTGTTCGGCATCAAATACATACGGGCAGGTAAGCATATCAAGCTTATGTGCTTTTGCAATCATTTCGACTTCAAGACCATAACCCATACCGGTTTCTTCCAAATTGGCTCTAAACATACCGTCTATAAGTCCAACTGTTGGGAAATTCTGTACTCCGCTAAAGCCCATTTCTTTTAGGGTCTTTAGATAGACATCCATAACTCTAAACGGGTCAGTACCGCATACACCGGCAAGAACAGGCACATTCTTCACGACAGGGAGAACCTCTGCGCCCATCTCAACTACTATTTGATTAGCATCGCCGTATGCGAGAAGACCGGATAAAGAGCCACGACCCGCCATGCGAAAGCGCCCTGAGTTATAGATGATGAGCATATCGGCACCACCCGCTTCACTGCTCTTTGCGGTTATACCTGTACCGGCGCCAACGCCAAGCAAAATTTTACCGCTTGCGATCTGTTGCCTAAATTGCTCTACTATCTCGGCACGAGTCATAGTGTTCATTAATTAATTCCTCCAAGTATTTATTTTATGATTTTTTTGATTCCATCATATCGATTAATTTTTGTGCAGCAAACTCTGCAAATTCCTGGTCATTTATATTACAGTTAAATTCAAATACTTCGACTTGTGAGCCGACATTTTCCTTGAGGGTCTTGTAAAGCTCGGCATTTTCGTCCGGTCCGTAGAAAGGCCCGCCGGGAACATCTATCGAAGAAACACCACCGAGTGGCAGGAGCAGTGCGGTATCGCCGTCAGCCATGTTGAGCTTCTCTGAAATGCGCTTGCCGATCTCACGATTTTCTTCCACAGAGGTTCGCATGAGAGTAATGGTAGGATTGTGCTTATATAGATTGCGCCCGGCAAACTTGTCAGGAACAGTGTCATAAGCGCCATAGTTTACCATGTCCAGTGCGCCGACTGAGACGACTTGCGGAATCTTGTTGCGACTTGCAGCTTCACTTCTGTTAGGACCGGCAGCAAAAACGCCTCCGACGACCTCATCGCACCATTCGGTAGTAGTGATATCCAGCACACCTTTGAAATAACCTTTGTCAATCAGCGATTCCATGAGTGTACCGCCGACACCTGTTGCATGAAATACCAGTACTTCATATCCACGATCTTCCAGATATTTCTGTGCTTGAGTCACACATGGGGTGGTAACGCCGAACATGGTAGCTGCAACGAGAGGCTTGGTCTCGGTCGGAGCTTTGTACTCACTCGTTACCATACCGACAATTGCAAATACTGCATTGGATATGATGCGAGTGGTGATAACATTTAGCCCGGCCACGTCTACGACAGATGGAATCATTATCAGATCACTGATTCCGATGTATGGAGCGGTATTGCCCGATGCCACTGTAGACACCATGACTTTAGGCACTCCAAGAGGAAGTGCACGCATTCCCGGAGTTACCAAAGATGTTCCGCCTGAGCCACCAAGAGAGATAACGCCATCGAACTTGCCTTGCTCATACAGCTTAGGAAGTAGCACTTCCATGCCTTTTGAAAGAACCTCGGTTGCCCAAGCACGATCTTTTCGCTCAGCGATATCTTTTATATCCACTCCGGCGGCACTAGCGACGTCTGCATTGCTGACATCAGGTGTAAAGACAGGCTCGAAGACTCCGGTGTGGATTGTGTAAGTTCTGACACCACGTTCCTCGATGAGTGACTTCACGTATTGATATTCATGACCTTTAGTATCGAATGTACCTACTATGCATATTGTCTTTTTCATATGTTCTTGTATCCTCCTCTTTCGATGTATCCACTGCAAATTTATCCTAACCATGAAAACTCGTCTGAAAATATGATCTCGTATCATATGATATGCAAATTTATTTTTCTGTTTGAGCCATTATAAGGCTAAAAACAAGAAAGTAAATGGTAAAAAGTTTTGGTTTGTTGTCTAATTGTTCGGCGAATGGGAACGCCTATCCTACTTAGCCATTCGCATTAGGACTTTATCTGCTTAAATTGTGCAATGTGCGCAGAAAATTAGCCCTGACCATGCTGTCGCACATATTCAATAGGAGAGACACCTATTCGCTTTTTGAAAGCCTTGCTGAAATTGGCATAGTCGCTGTATCCGACCATGAGTGCCATATCAGAGCATTTAATTTTTCTTGTTTTAAAGAGCTTGCATGCCTTGTTAATTCTAAAATCTGCTAAGTACTCTGAAAAAGTATAGCCCGTTTCCTTATGAAAAACAGTGCTAAGATGAGAGCGGGAAACGTGAGCGACTTTTGCCAGATCAGAAAACAGGATTTTATTCATATAATTGGCAGCGACATATTCCTTTACGAAGGTCACAGCATCAAAGTGATTATAAATCCCGCCAAGCATCTTCTGTATTAGCTCATCTTGCTGCTCTATATTACCGGCGCTCTTAAACTCCATTGCAAGCTTGGCAACTGTCGTTTCTACGGGAATTCTATCAAAGGTTGAACCGCCTATATATCCTTGAGCACTGGTGTTGTTGTAAATATATTCGACATCGGCAGGAGTGTGTACCGGACCACCATAAATCATCCTTATTGCATCAGGGCTGAGACGTTCGCATACCTCAAATATAGATTGCGACAGGCGGACACCAGCTTCAAGAGAAATGTATTTTGCAGCACCCAGTATTCCGCCTCGTGTAAATCCAAGATGAACACAGATGACATCAGCGCCTGCTTCAAGCATGCGTATTGCTTGATCTTCGTTAAACACGAAAGCAAGGGTAAACATATCCATTTCGTGAGCCACTCTTATTGCTTCAACCTCAGAATCGAAGCTAATTTCGATTTGCTCAAGCAGCTCGCGAAAATTGCCGTCTATAAGCCCGACAGTAGGATAATTGTTAATCCCAACAAAGCCCGCATTTCTAATATCCCTTATATATTGTCTCAATATAATAGTAGGGTCAGAGGCGAACAGCCCGAACAAAACAGGAATATCTTTGACAACGGGAATAAGCTCCATGAGCCCGAAATCCATAACTAATTTATTGGAATTCAAAAAAGGCATAAATCCAGCAAGCGACCCTTGCCCCATCTGGCGGAATCGCCCTGAACTGAGAGCTAAAATGAGGTCAGCTCCACCACGGACGGCTTGCTTGGCAATTAAGCCTGAGCCACAAGACACACCGAGTATGTTGCGGTTGACTCTTAATTGATGGCGCAATTTTGCTACTATGTGCTCACGGGTAGGAAACATTGTGAAACCCCCTTATAGAGTTCGACCTTTCTTAGTTTATCCGATAGCGGAAATATAAACTGTATATTCATCCACGCCGTCAAGCCCAAGCGTTTTGTCACACAACTGTTGGTCATATGATGCCAGACAGCAACTTCCGAGCCCCACTGCTGCAGCACTGAGCATGACGTTTTGCCCCACATGCCCTAACCCTATAAGTGTGATGCGATGGGCACTCTCGCCGTAGCGCCATTCCGCTCTGTAAGGGGCGCAGCTAAAGAACAAAACAGCTGATGCTTTTGACACCCATTTTTGACCTGCAAGCATAGTGGCTATTTTATTTTCATAATCATCAAGAGTGCCCATCATTTCCAGTGAGACTTGCTTTTCTCCGACGTTCTCAAGCGGTACATAACGATAGAGCCCGGGCGTGAGTCCTGTCACATGCTTGACAGCTATATAAGTTTCGAAAGGATGAAGTCCGCCACCGATAGGAGTAGGTCTGAAAGTTCCTGTACGGCTCTTTTCATTTTTATATGCTTGGGCACCTTGTGCACTCCAAAGTATAAACCCCAGTTGCTCTGCCGATATGGGCTTATCTTCGTAAGCCTTTATGCTACGGCGAATGTCCAGAAGTTCGGCATAGGTCCGATTCTTGTCTATCCCCGTAAAAGGCGGAAGGGAAATGAGCTTGCCCGTTACGGCATTGCCGGGGGCAGGAGACTCGATGCCCTGAACTTGATCGCTTTTCTCAATGGCGCTTCTCAAGTCATGGCATTGCATAAACTGTCGATTCTGTTGCATGTTACTCATTTATAGTGTTCCTCCGTCGTATTTTGGCATATGGCAAGCCGATGCTTGGTGTACTTATTTAATGCAGTATATCAAATCATATATGAGGTAGCAAGCATAGGGCTTGAGTCATTATATGGAGATTTATCCTGAAAATACAAAAAAGACAAGCCCATATACTAAGGACTTGTCTATACAAACTGGTGACCCGCCTGCGATTCGAACGCAGGACACCCTGCTTAAAAGGCAGGTGCTCTGCCGACTGAGCTAGCGGGTCATATCATCTGCGCCAATTCACTTATTGGCGCTAGAGTAATATAGCACGTGAGCAGAGCGCTGTCAAGAAAAAAATAGCATAAAAACAGCTTTATCAATTATCTTGGTTAATAAGCGAAATAATCTCATGAATTAGGAACATGCGATTATCGAGCTCTGCGATTTTTTCAGCACACACAACAAGCTCATTGCCGAGATGCTCAGGGATATGATCCTGGTATTTATATTTGGCTTTATGCTCAAGAGTTGACCAGAAATTCATTGCCTCAGTACGGATCTGAACCTCAACTATGACATCTTCCGAAGTACCCGAATGAAAGACCGGAATACCCATAATTACATGATAACTGCGATAACCGCTGGGCTTTGGTTTTGTAATATAGTCCTTTTCCTCCAAGATGCTTACATCAGGTATAGCACGAAGCAGATCTACCAAATAATAAATATCCTTCGCAAAAGGACAGATTATCCGCACACCGGCAATATCACGCAGGTGCTTTTTGGCATTATCCGCCGTTATATCCACTTCCATATTCTTGAGTTTCTGCGCAATGCTCTCAGGAGATTTTATACGACCCTTTATATATTCTATCGGATTATTTTCATGAAAAGTTCGAAGATCCTCGTGAATAATGCTTAGTTTCGTAAGCAAGGTTCTTTGCCCCCACTCATAGATCACCAATTTCTTTTTTAGCTTCGCAAACTCCTCAACGCTAAATCTTACTGACATTTTGATTCCCCTCAGCTTAAATATATAGACATATGCGGTCAATTATACATCAAAATTGATAATCTTTCAAACTTTACTCTTGCTTTATTTAAAAATAATAAGTATAATGGCGTGAATTTAGCTTATAGGAGGAATACCTTTATGGATTTTACCATGATTATTGTGATAGTGGCGATGATTGCTATCTTCTATTTCTTTATGATTCGCCCTGAGAAAAAGAAAAAGCAAGCACTTGCAGATATGCGAGAGGCACTTTCGGTTGGTGACAACATCACTACAATAGGCGGCATTATGGGCAAGGTTGTCTCTGTTGATGGTGAAAAAATCACTTTTGAGACCGGCGAAGACCGTGTGCGAGTCCAAGTTGCAAAGTGGGCAATCTCTACAGTTGGCAAGACAGCTGAAGAACCCAAATAACTAGTATTTCGGATAGGGGCGGCTATTATTTAGCCGCCCCGTCGTCCACCCTATTCACGTATTACAGTCTCGGCACATCGAATTCCATCCACTGCGGCGGACATAATACCGCCTGCATATCCGGCGCCCTCTCCGCAAGGGAAAAGCCCCCTTATATTCAGTGATTCATAGTTCTCACGCTCTATTTTCAGTGGACTTGAACTTCTGGTTTCGACCGCAGTTAGAATCGCATCTGACCGGGCAAAGCCGGATATTTTTTTATCAAATTGTGGCAGAGCTTCCGCTATCGCATCACAGACAAATTCAGGCAAGATATCCCAAAGATTGCAGTATTTAACGCCGGGCTGATAAGTCGGCGTTACTTTGCCATGCCCTTTAGATGCTCGCTTTTCCAAGAAATCACATACGAGCTGAGCCGGGGCGAAATAATTGCTTCCACCGGCTTTATATGCAGCACGCTCCAATTTTCTTTGGAGCTCAATTCCACCAAGAGCTGTATTGCCGAAATCATCAGGGGTTATTGACACGAGCAAAGCGCCGTTGATATTACTTTCCGCACGAGCATATGAGCTCATGCCGTTGGTAACGACACCGCCGGATTCCGATGTCGCTGCAACCACTTGCCCACCCGGGCAGACACAAAAAGTGTAGACAGAACGCCCGCCATCTAAGTGTACAACCAGCTTGTAATCAGATGCAGGAAAATCTACTCCGCTCGACATTGCGCAATCACCATATTGAGAAAAATCAATATCCCGTTGCAAATGCTCAATCCGTACTCCTACCGAAAAACTTTTTGGCGACAGTGCCACTCCTCGGTCATTCAGCATCTCAAAAGTATCTCTCGAACTGTTGCCCGGAGCAAGAATTAATGTGTTTGTGGCAATCGAATACTGCGACCCTGTTTCGAAGGAAGATTTTTCAGACACGCTGACACCCTTGAGCACACCATCTTCAATCTCCAAATCAATAAGCCTGTGCCCGAATCTTACATCGCACCCAAGTTCGATAAGCCTTTTTCTGATTGCGGTGACAACATCGCAAAGCTTGTCTGTGCCGATGTGAGGTTTCGCCATATAAAGGATTTCGTCAGGTGCGCCGAACTCGACAAGTCGCTCCAGTACATATCGTATCCGTATATCGCTAAGGCTCGTCGTAAGCTTGCCGTCAGAAAATGTACCTGCCCCGCCTTCGCCGAACTGGACATTAGAATCCTCGTCAAGAATGCCGTTTTTCCAGAAATTTAAAACAGATGCTATCCTACTCTCAACAGGCTCTCCACGTTCGAGAATGATGCACTTAACTCCTGCCTCTGCGAGGCATAGCGTAGCGAAAAGACCCGCAGGACCCATTCCGACAATTACAGGAGCGGGGGAATTGTCAGGTGTTTTAATACTAAATGCCGGAAATGGATATGAGTCCGTAGGGGTATAGTGCTCGACTTTTACACGGTTTAGGGGAGAATCTTTAGATTTGCGATTGTCGTATGCATCTACATCAATAAGCAAAGTGTAAACAAAACGGACGTCCGACTTGCGACGGGCATCTATTGATAACCTATGTATTTTCAAATGCCTTATTGCACTTTCCCGAACGCCCAGAATATCTGCGGAGATTTGTCGCAGATGACCTTCGTCACAGCGCTCTTTGAGCCTGATATTGGATAACTTTAGCATAATTGATGAGCATTCCTTTCGAAAATCTTAAGCTGATGGGATTTTTACTCCTCTCAGCTTAAAGACAACAATCAGGGGCTGTATCAAAACGAAAAAACGGGACACCCAGGTGTGTGTCCCCTACAAAATACGGTTTGCTAAAGCAATAATACCGCAACATGTAGGGGCTGCACACCGGGCAGCCCGCATTTTGATACAGTTCTCCGATAAATGTTTAATTTAATTATTTTGCTTCCGGTGGAGTAGCCAGACATACGAGCATTTGAGTACATGTTGAACCGGTGTTTTTGGCAGACTTCTTAGTGTTCGGACCGCAATGGTAAGAATCTCCTGCGTAAAGAGTGGTCTTTACTTCGTTAGGAGTGCCAAGCTCTGATTCGATATACATTTCACCCTCGATTATATAGTAAATCGACTCTTTTGGATTTGAGCTATAATCCAAGCCGCCGCCCGGTAGAAAGTGACTCAAGCCCATGATAATATTTCCATCATTGACATCTTCTGCATTGTGCAGGCGTGTTGTTTGAACATCGAAATGCCCGGGAGCTTCATACACGGAAGCTTCGTTTTTTCTGGTGATTTTGTAACTCATAACAATAATCCTCTCCAATAAAAAATTTATAGTAGATGTATTCTAGCACTAACTTTGTATGAATTCAAGCAAAATCCCAAGATAAGCCTTGATTTTTTGCTGTTCACGGTGCACAGAAACTCACCTTACAGTCCGAAGCCTCTCATAATCCTCAGGGTAATTAACATTCATAATAAGAACATCGCTCCACAACTCACCCAACTCCTCAGGCATTACAAACCGAGTCGTAGACTCAGGCAGAAGCTCAGTCATTCTGTAATCGCCGATTTTAATTAAATCCTCACACTTGCCCATAAGCTCTTTGCGATAATAACCGAACAAAGGCTCAAGCTTTCCATCAGACAGCCTTACAACACAAGCACTTTTGCCACTTTGCTGACACATCTCGATTATCCGCAGTGCCGCATCAGGCGAAGAAAAAGGCAGATCAGCCGCCACCAAGAAGACCCCATCAGCCCCAAGCTCGGAAAGAGCCGCATGCAGACCCGACATAGGACCCGCACCCGGAATGATATCGACGATTCTATTTACACTTATCTCAGGATATTTCTCTACATCAGCGACACTGAGATACACATTATCAAATACATCAGAAAATCTGCCCACAGCCGACTCCAAAAGAGTCTTACCATCCACCGAAAGCGCAAGCTTATCTCTACCCATTCTGCTACTCTTACCACCAGCGAGAATTACTACAGGAATCATTTATATACCATCCAAATAAATTATATTACATCTCTCAGAAAGCACCCTGTGACCTGTAACCACAACAGTATAACAAATCGGTTTGACAATGTATAGCATTACAAGTAAAATGCCCTCATGAATAAAAATAATAAACGAATTACATAATAGACGCACTGCGAGGACTATCGGTCGTACTGATGGTCGCCCACCACCTGCTGTACAACCTAACCGTGTTTTTAGGTGCACCAAGATGGATATTCTCAAACCCCGTATTTGACATCCTGCAACCACTCTTTGCAGGACTATTCATCTTCCTATCGGGCATATCCTCACGCTTCTCCCGAAGCAACATAAAGCGAGGACTAATCGCCCTAGGACTATCAGCAGGCATAACAGCCGTCACAAGCTTCATGGGCATGCCCATTTGGTGGGGAGTCCTACACCTGCTGGGATTTAGTATGCTATTTTTCGGACTTACTCACAAACTTTGGGACTTAATCCCGAAGAAAATCTCGCCCTTCATCTTCATCATACTCATCGTAGCAGGAGCGATTGCGACCGCCCAAATAACCATAATATGCCCGCACCCCTGGATGCGGTATGTAGTATCGGTGCTGGGCTGGCGACAATATGGATTTGTCAGCTTTGACTTCTTCCCCATAATACCGTGGGTGTTCGTGTTCCTACTTGGAACTTGGGCGGGGATATACGTGCGAGACAAGCAGCTTCCCGAATGGTTTTACGATTACGAAATACCGCTGTTTCCGAAAGTTGGAAGAAAAGCGCTACTAATATACATAATCCATCAACCAATCCTATACGGGCTGGTCATAGGAATAAGAACGCTGTTTTTTTAGATACACTGTGACGAGTAAAATTTTTGCAATTTAACAATTGATTTATCGGCAATTCTATGATATTCTGCCAAGCGGAAGCACTCCTGCCCATAAAGCAGGAGATGAGAGACAAACATTTAGGAAGAACACAACAAAAAATTAGAGTATTTTAGGAGAGTTTTATGAAGAAGAAAATTATAGCCATCTCGCTTGTATTCGTGCTAATGGTATCCATGTTTGGATTTGGATTTACGATGGCAAGCACAGGGAACACAAACATTCAAGCTGTTTTATCAAGAACAATCAACATTCGACACAATAGTCAACCTGTAACATTGCGTGACACAGCAGGAAATGAAATTTTTCCAATTATATTCCAGGGAACAACATATCTGCCTTTAAGAGCAGTAGCAGGACTATTTGATGTTGAAGTTAATTGGGACGCAGCTACAAGTACAGTTCTCCTTGGCGGTGGTGCTCCGGGCATGCCTACACCACCCCCTGCGCCGACTACTAGATCTTTACTTACTAACGGCACATGGCAAGGACATGGCGGCGGCTGGAGAAGCCTTCAGGGAGCTGCAAATATGCCACAACCCGCAGGACAGACAGTTGCAGAAGCCTTCAATGTTGACGGTGTCAGAACCCTTCAAAGAACTCGGACTTTTGAGTTAAATGAAGGCATTACCGGCAGTGTTATAGAATTCACATCATACTTCACAGGCTTTCCTGAGGGAGTGTATACCGTTGATTTCGAAATAAGAAATGCGGCTAACGACAGAGTGCTGTTTACAGGTCATATGCCGGTTGACGTTTTTGCTACACAGACAATAGAATTACACGGTGCTACTGAAATCGAATTCAGAGCCAGACTGTTAGCTACAAGATATGGAGTCACAACTGTTGCCGACAGCAACGGAGAAGTGTTTTTGCTTGCGCCCACAATTAGATAGTGTATTGAATTAAGTGCATATGAGGCGGGAGTGTATAGCTCCCGCCTCAATTTAGTTTTTAAGTCCGGTAATCGGCACAACAAATACACCATCGGGCCTCCGGTAGGCTGCATTTGACATTCCGCATATGACACACAAGACCAACGGAGCAATGTCGCTTGATTCTGTAAGTGATTTTGATATTTTCAATAAGTTAGCAGCAGCTTCATCTATTTTACTTGCTCCCAATTTGATTTCAAATGCACACCACTTTCCGTCAGCAAGTTCAATAACGGCGTCAATTTCATTGTTTGCATAGTCTTGATAATGATAGAGATTAGCACCGAATGACTCTGCGTAAATCCTTAAATCCCGTTCACACAACGCTTCAAACATGAAACCAAAGGTCTCTAAATCTGCGATTAGTTTCTGCGGAGTAGCTTTTAATAATGCACAAGCCAATGATGGGTCAGCCAGATGTCGTTTATTTGCTTTTTTGACACGAGTGGACGACCTTATTTTTGATGCAAAAGGTGGCAGATTATCGGTTAAAAACAGTCGTTCGAATATGTCAAGATATGAAGCAACAGTATCAATATCGATGTCAGTGTCGTCAATTTCTTTAATATCATTTTTTAGTGTGCGGTTTGTCACGGTTGTACTTTCATTTCGGGCAAGCGAGCGCAGCAAAAGCTTCATTTTATTTGCATCTCGCTTAATGCCGTCAAGGCGAGAGAGGTCGTCGTCAATTACAGCTTCTAAGTATTTTTCCGGTAGTAATGAAGCATTTTTATCCGATGTATCAAGGTTTGCCGGCCAGCCTCCTCTGATTATCAATTGTGCAAGTTTAGTAAATTCTACTTCGCCTGTCATTACCGATTTAATTTTGCCGGCGCATAGCTCCTGTAGACTGACCTCTCCGCTTGAGTCTCCTGACTCAAATAGTGACATTGGTCTCATTCTGAGCTTGCCGATTCTTCCTGCCCCACTGTGAAGAACTCCTTTTCGCACAGGTGTAGCAGAGCCGGTTAAAATAAACTGTCCCTTTTTTGCACGTTGATCAACTACATGCCTGACTGCATCCCATAAAGAAGGGACT
>Ga0123355_10015737_pt1 | contig 11894 bp, 7 predicted proteins | sample TergutEmb28metaG_3_FD_89872 | JGI IMG/M metagenome (GOLD analysis project Ga0123355, IMG submission 89872) | Embiratermes neotenicus P1 segment gut microbial communities from Petit-Saut dam, French Guiana - Emb289 P1 | ecosystem: Host-associated > Arthropoda: Insects > Digestive system > Gut ... | reverse complement strand
CTACACAGGACTGACTCTGCATTATAATACAGCTACACAAGACTGCCTCTACATTATACAGCTACACAGGACTGCCTCTACATTATAATCCAGTTCCACAAGACTCCCTCTACATTATACAGCGACACAGGACTGCCTCTACATTATAATACGGCTACACAGGACTGCCTCTACATTATAATACAGCTACACAGGACTGCCTCTACATTACTGTACGGCTACACGGGACTGCCTCCACAATGCAATACAGTTACACAGACTTCCTCTACATTATAATACGGCCACACAGGAATGGCTGTACATTATAACACGGCTACACAGACTGCCCCTACATTATAATACAGCTACACAGGACTGCCTCTACATTAGTATAGACTAAACAGGAGTGCATATAAATTATTATACGACTAAACAGGACTGCCTCTACATTATTATACGGCTACACAGGACTGCCTCTACAATATTACACAGCCAACCACGTCTGCCTGTACAATACTACACTTACACAATTACGCTCTGCAACGAACGGGATTCAAACCGCGTTCATGTACTCAAACGGCGACCACAGCATTCGGTACCGCTCATAGACCATTTATTCATACCTCAGTAAACATTCAAGATCACCAACTTCAAGAACTTTTTCTGCCATCTAATATATTAAAAGCGCCAAAATTAATACACATTTAATATCCTAGACGATGGAAGCAGTCCACCCAGTCAGTAATCCTACCTGTGATATGCCATCGTCAGAACCTTACAGAACTCCATTTTAGTACAAGCGCCAGTCCATTTGGTTAGTCTACACTGCACCGCGTAAATGGAAATAGCACGCATAGGAAACGTCCTGCTTCTCTGTCTCTCCGTCTATCTCAAGTCAAGAATAAGTGGATGGAATTTGAAGAAAATCTACACAGTAGTATGTATATTATACCACGGGCTGACACCCCACACACCTATTCATAAATTTCCTAAAAACGTGACGGACAAATTTCTGATGTGCAAACAGCGCTAGCGCCACCACATAAATGCGGAAATCACCGTAACAAATGTCATAAGGAAGCTCATTAACCATGGTTAACCATGTTAACGACAGTAACCTAGCAGAGAGTAACAAATATAGCCTCAGTAAGAATACTTTAGCTTAAATACATGATCCCATCCATCATTACGAATAAACTCAAGACGTAAATACACTGCATGTCCCTTTTATCGTATCCCCGAGCATGGAAACTTTACCGCACAGAAAGTCCACACCTGCCGGCACATCTCCAGACAGGTGCCATGTTTTATTTGAAGAAAAGCGAGACACCTATTAATACAGTAATGATATTAAAACACTATTAGCAAATTATTTAAAGATACTCTACAGGTGTAAGAACTGAATTATAAGCTGCCCTTAATACCGCCAGGATGTTCATTAACGCTATCTGAAACAGCCGGGAGCTTTTCATACTACGAATTGCGCACTGTGACACGAAATACAATCGAATGCTACATTCCCTTCCCACCCCCACATACGTAATTTAATACACTGTGAAAGGCAAGCACACAAACAACTGCGTTCTTGAGGATTCCTACATTCTGGTATATGACGCTGTCTCAGATCGGTTGGTGTTTCCCGACGTTTCGGACGATCGTACAGCCTCCATATCTAACCCATAAAAACGAAGGGAACACGTTCCCTCCGATGTCTGGAAACACTAATCTAGAGACACGGCGTCATATGCCAAAAGAAAAAGAGTTCTCAGTAACCCTGCTTTGGAAACATGTTTTATGTAGGTCTTCGTTGTGCAAATTTGTCGTTTCCACTGACAATGCATCTTTTAGATTCTAATATCTTCTGCAGCAATAGAAACTGTTTCACTGCCCTTCGAGGTTAAACCCGCCGATTGGCCAGTAGCCTCCTCACCACAATGGCTAGCTTCTTGTCGTTTTTACATTCAAGCCCGAGACAGGTCCATATAAGGGACGTCAGATGAAGGAATCCTTACACAACTGGTACTACAGCAATGCTTTGTTCTGCTCCGCTGTGTGTTTCAGAGAATTTCACTGCAACTGGCCACGTACATAGTCACTGACCAACAAACCTTTTCTCAGCTTCAAAGATATGAAGGTATAATTAAAACACGTGACGGAAACAAAGCAGCCTCAAATTTCAGCTGTAATTATGATATAAAAACAGAGACACTTTTTTTTCCGTGATATCACACAAAGCGTCTGGGTCTCTGAGTTGGTCAACGCACTTCTGTTAAAAAAAAAATTATCTTTTGAATGTTTTCAACACTTCCACGGCGCAACAAACTACAGATATGCGTCACTTAAGGACGGGGATACATACCGAGAAATGCGTCGTTAGGCGATTTCGTCGTTGTGCGAACGTCATAGAGTGTACCTACACAAACCTAGATAGTACGGTATAGCCTACTACACACCTAGGCAATATGGTATAGCCTATTGCTCCTAGGCTACAAACCTGTACAATATGTTACAATGAATATTGTAGGCAACTGTAACACAGTGGTATTATAATATTATATTATAATATTATCATCTTATGGGACTACCGTCGTGAATGCGGTCCGTCGTTGACCGAAACGTCGTTATACGGTGCATACTTGTAACAAACCTGAAGTCTTCGGAGATGAATAATGTTAACTGTCCCTCGTAGAATAACAAACGGTGCCTAGAGACCTGAATTAGGCTACACAGGTAGCAGGATACCAACAGAGTTTACAGAGGAAGCGAAATGTAAAATTGCGTTTGGGAACGCTGTAACAGCTTAATTCTAAATGTTGTTCTGCGTGTGAGGATGGATAGAAGAAATATGTCAGTCATCTAGTACATGCTATAATTGGGCCGTATCTAAAGAAACAGAGTAATTAAAATGCAAGTACAAATGATTAAAATTCTGAAATACTATTTAACTATTATACTGGCCTGTTCCACGTCAGGTTACTTTTGATATCCGATATATATCGGGAATACATATTTGAGTTAATAAGCGGCCGTTGGCAAGCCGAGACATGGAGTCACGGTATGTACAGTATGTCATCAAAAATACCCTAATATGGAACATGGCAATATAAGAGCTGTGTAAACAGAAATCGACAACAGTAATAATTCAGACTATATCCACATACAAGACAGCGCAATGCACCTTCAAAACATATAGATAATTAAAAGTACTGTAGCAACACAAGAGAAGAGACTTCAATCATTGCTTTTCCCACGGCCCAACAGCCCCCAGCCAGCCAGGGTCTCCTTATTATCCTGGCTTCACGATCACACTCAGACACACCACACTCGGTGGGAATCCTCTGGACGAGTGATCAGCCCGACGCAGAGAGCTCTACCTGACAACACACAACACTCACAACATACATAATACATACATACATACATATACATACATACGCGGTGGGATTCGGACCCACAAACACAGCAAGCGAGCGGCCGTAGACCCACGCTTTAGACCGCGTGCCCACTGGGGTTGGCACTTCAACAATGTGAATCATTATCAAATGGCATGTCAATCGGTGCATTCCTTCAACATACTACTCCTTATATCTGTCATTTTATTTGTTCATTTACTAATTTCTGTTCTCGTGTTCTCCTGTGGGGATCGTCCGCCTGTTCCAATCGCGTGGCCTATTTTTAGAGGAGGCCATGGCCACAGTAGGGCTGCAGTGACAATGACAGCGAGGCCTAATGTGAATTGGGTTCACTCTCTTCTCTAGATTAAAACTGGCGAAAACGTCTGGTATTTTCCAGAGCCCAGCCATCGAAATACGACACACTGAACAGGAAGCGGTAGGAACATATTAAATAACCCTCAGAAATGTAATGAGCTATTTCAGCAGGGCCGTCAGGGACATGCACGAACATTCAGCATAGTTTCGCAAGCCTGAGTACAAAGGCAAATGAATTTCAGTGGCGCATTTTAAGGCGCATGCGTAAAAACTCTGTCGTATTCCATGAGGTTGACTACTAGCACATAACTTCATAAAATTTTTAACCAACTAACTCCACGGAGCAGAGTCTCTCTTGAAAAGTTAACAGTTCCTCAGCTGGTCAAGAAATTACCCGAATTTTATGGAAACCGACGGTACATCACCGTGTTCAAATCAGAATCCAGAACCAGATACAGCGTGTCCACGAACTCCCATCCTACTCTCTAAGGCCTATTTTAATATTGTCCTCCAATTTACTCCCGGGTATGCCACGCGGTTCCCTTTATTCAGGTTTCCCCACCGAAACTCTGTATGCATTTCTCTTGTCCCCTACATGTGCCATATGCCACACTCATCTCATCCTCCTCCATTTAACTACCCCCATAATATTTGTTCCAAAGCACAAATCATGGACCTCCTCATTACGCAGTCTTCTCCTGCATCCCGTTAGTGCCTCCCTCTCAGGCTCAAATATCTTCATCAAGACCAAATCTTAAAGTGGTCTTGCGAGTAATAACATTTAACATAAATGAATGATGAAGAGTAATTCTGGCCCGAATTTTGACACCAGCGATCAACCATCACCCTACATGTACATCTTAATAAAAAGTATACTGACAAGTTACATCCGGTGGGCAATTATTGCACAACCACCATACAGGCCTCATCTATATACAATTGTCCCACACAGTCGATAAAACATTATTACACGTTTGTTACCGACATAACTTAAACAGTTCATGTGGAAAAAGTCTGTCCAATATCGAATATCCAAGCTTAACTATAAATCTATCTCCCCCCCTCAGTATGGCTCCCGCTGCCTACTCACTGTAGGTGCAGGGGGTTACCACTGCATCTGATCACACTCAGTGACACACACACACACACACACACACACGCATTCGGTAGGTCTCCTCTGGACGAGGGATCGGCCCGCCGCAGAGGTCTCTCTCTCTCTACCTGCGCAACACACATCATTCACAGGAGATAAAACATCCATGCCTCCGGCGGGGTTCGAACCCACAAATCGCAGCAAGCGAGTGGCCGCAGATCCACACCTTCAGACAGCGTAAGCCATCGGGATCGGAAAATTTTAAACCGAGTGTAGTAAAAGTCAACTGATTCGAACGACTACCGAATATTGTTATTAAAGATTTACAACATACTGCGTGACCCACATTATTGGAATTCTTTGAATTTTAGTCCGTGCACGACTAAACTGGGTCCAGGGCGGTGAAATTCATCTGTCCTGTAACGAAAACAGACGCAAAGCTATAAGCTATGTCGTTTTTTCGATTAAAAAAAAAAGCACTACAGCTGACAAGCGACGTGGACGGACTCGGAAATAAGTCAGGTTCTCAGATTGCTGAATATAAAACTGACAAGAAATTGCAACAGTACAGACCCGGTGGACATAAACGTGAATCCGAAATTCTCTTATCGCACCGCATTATTACAGGATACAAGCAGTGGCAATGGATATGGGACCCGCGTCAAACATACGGCTAAGGTGGGACTCGTGTCCTTGGGATAGCAGAGGGGATATTAACAAGTGAGGCATTTCTGTTTTGCGTGTCTGTACCAGTCAGTGGTCACTGTGCATTCCTGTCACACACACACACACACACACACACACACACACACACACACACACACAGTATCCACTACAACCCAGTTTTCTTTCTGATAATTACGACACATCACATAATCACTGATGAAAAGGAATTAAAGCGCTACCAACGGCTGCCATTACGATCAAAATCGCGCAAAATGACTTCAGATTACGCCAAGCAGCTACTGTTACAGTCCTAAATACTTGTGCTGCAAGAGAATGTTGACTTCGTATTATATAAAAAAGTTAAAAAGGACAGGCAATGTACGTATAACGTAACATTGAGGCGCGTTCGTGTAACCATAGCTGCCGTGCAAAACCAGTAGGTATCACATATTCTGAGTGTGTGTTCTGTAGTCTTAGTTATACAGCATGCAAAGCGCATGCGCCGTATTGTCATCTGCGGCCTGTCGCGCTCTGCAATATGTTTCCCACACTGTCTCATAAACGGCACGATTTTTGAGGGGGGAAATTATTGAACAGAAAATGTGTGTTTTGATTTTCTCTACAACTTTTGTCTGCAACGTTTCTCATTCTAAGAAAAATTCGGCGAGATATTACCACAAATGTAGCTCGGTCCTCACGTAAAGTACCGGTTATTCTGGTCAGATTTAAATGACATTTGAATTTTCTCTACGGACTTTCGAAAGACACCCAAATACCAAATTTCGTGAAAATTCGTTCAGTGGGAACCGAATTGTTCCACGCAAGCACAGCCGCACGCGCGCGCGATGAAGGACGGAGATAGACAGACGGACAAGCACGACGAAGCTAACAGTAGTTCTTCGCAATTTTGCGAATGCGCATAATACAAACGCGTACTCCTTCACATTACGTACAAGTAGGTATAACCATTTAAAGCCCAGTGGTTACTATATGTACCACCAGGTTTAACAGTCTCAAATTCTACGTTCTGCCAACACAGTGTAGTCATGCGTCGCTTAACTACGTGGATACGTTCTGAGAAATGCGTCGTTAGGCAATTTCGTCGTTGTACGAACGTCATAGAGTGTACTTACACAAACCTAGATAGTATAGCCCACTACACACCTAGTGTATATAGACTATTGCTCCTAGGCTACAAACCTGTACAGCACGTTACTGTAACGAATGCTGTAGGCAATTCTAACACAATGGTATTATAATATATTATAATATTATGGATCCACAGTCGTATATTGCGGTCCGTCGTTGACCGAAACGTCGTTACGCTGCGCATGACTGCATTTACGTGTTCTATATGGATCTCAATATAAACAGCTATTATTTCCCTATACAGTATTTGCTGTTAAGTCTTCATAACCCAAGCGCAGTGTTTACTGCGCGGTACGGACTGGATCTTTGCGCAATTCAGGTTAGCAGTTCATTTTAAAGGGATAATGTAAGTTCGTTTAGATGAATTGGGCATTTCATATTTCACACGTCATCTTTAACCTTTTGGCGACGGAATCATTCTTTTAAATTTTAGCACATCCTGTATATAAAATGTGAATAATACAGGAACCAAATATGTTAGAATTATGAAACAAACTGTATTTTGAAGAAGAAAAAACGGAGAGTATATACCATGTTTAAAATATTCAGTACCTATATTTGTTGAATAAATATATAAAATGCAACGTTTAGAGGTTAGCGGTGCGGTACGACCCCTCTAGGGGTCGTTAGGCGTCAAACATTTAAAGAGCGCATCAGTGCCCTAAATGTTGCTATAACGAACAGTAAATATGATTCATCGGAGCACAACAACGATTCTGGTTCTGTGCTCAGCCACCGCTCTCTAATGAGGTGCAGGTGGCCCTGCACTTAATTAACGTGAAGCTGGGTGAGTCCCAGAAATATTCTCGATACTTCGGAGAACACAAAACTCTCCATAAAATTCCGTAAGTCGAAACCACATTCCATCATTCTCCAGCCACGTAACATGAGGAGCTAAAGTCCAATTTCGTCACCAACTCAACTCACAACAAAAATGCACATCTTATTGACAACATCTGTATGGTACCAGCACGGTTTCTGTTAACACAAGTTCTGGTACAAGCACAAGGGAGAAATATAAAGTGTACCTTTTATCTTGTCACCGAGCACGGCATCTTCATCACAAAGAAAGCCTACATTCGCCCGCACAGCTCGTGAAAACTGCGGTGCTCAGAGCAACGATAAAGCAAACAACGTGCACAACGTATCGCTGAAGCATGTAGTTGGAACACAGAATGTTCAGGCTACGGACATTCCCTGACTGGTTCAGTTGCTCTCGCAGCTTAAATTTACGATTTAGTAGTTGAAAGAACATCAGTGAGCAGCTCGTCACTGCTTTACCCGCCAAATTTTCAACACGTGTGTTTGCGCAGCTAGTACTCATTCCTTGAATCAGTCCGTGGGAATCCGACGTGTTGTCTACACCAAGTAACTGACTAAACAACTAACTAATTAATTAACTAACACTAACCACTTAAGTAGTCCCATGGGCAAGGTCCTTATTGGGCATCTAACAGGTGCTCTTGCAAGTAAATATACTTCCTGCCCTTAATGGAATTCACATGTTCATTATAGTGTCTACAAAACCTGTCACCTGTCATTTCCCCGTGTCCCGAGCCAGGCAAATCAAGTACACGCCCTCACAAACTATTTCTTTCAAATCTATTTTAATATTACTCTCCCACATAAGACTTATATTTTTTCAAGTAGTTTCTTTCCTCCATATTTCCCCATTAAAACGCTATAAGCATTTCCCTTCTGCCCTTCCCACACTGTATAATCCTCCTTGGTTTTCATCACCCGAATGCTTGGTGAAGAGTACAAATAGTGAAGCGCCCAATTACGCCATTTTGTCCAGTTTCTTGTTGATTCCTCCCATTTACGCCCCAGGATCTTCCCCAACACCTTATTCTCGAACACCCTATGTTCTTCCTTAATGCGGGCTGTCTTGGTATAACACAGACCACGCTATATGCCTTATTTCATTAAAATTACTGGAAAATTGGGTCAATTTTTTTTTCATTTTTGTGTAAAACCAAGCTTCCTTAAAGCTCAGGATCCCGGTGTTGTGGGACGTAACGCTGGGTCGATATCTGGGATTTCAACTGTTCGTGACCACCCATTTCAATACCACTGCTTCGACGTTTTGTGAACTGTTCCGATGAATCGGGACGAGACCACGTGGCTGGCCAGTCGAATTCCTCCATTCTCCTGCTATTCCGCTATCACTCACAGCTCAGTCAAGTTCCGTCTTCCCTTAACAGTGGCCCACCGCTTTAACGCGGGCGTACAGCCACTGCTGTGTTTTACTGCGATACAAGAATACTCCTTAGATATTGAGTTTGTTGGCTTAAAATTCCTGGTGACGATGACCTGCCACCCACCTGTATGGAATGTCATTCTTCTTCAATCATTTGAGATACTTCGTGCTTCCAAAAAGTGTTTGAAATAAAAAAAAACATTAAGTGTCTCACGTTTTCTTTTATATCTTTCTCTACTGGTATTTCGTAAGGCCATGGAAATAAGCAGGTATTTTACACTGAAAATGGATTCCATATTCGTGACTCAGACACCCATGACGGTTTTATCATTCCCAGTTAACCACGAACATCGAGGAGCCTGCCGCTCGTAGTCTTTACCAACGCCAGATCAGTGTAATGTAATAACAGTATCCAAGTCAGTTCAGATTAGAAGCAGTTAATACACATAGAACCATGAAGGTTATATCTCCTATAAAGCATTCGCAACCTTGTACCAAAATACACACGCCAAATGGCAGCACGCGCACTGCTGACATTAACCTACATACAGCAGTACTTCAAAATTTTTGAGTTCCGCCACGAACATAAAGGACTTCAAGCGTGGTTCACTGCGTCATACACTCAAACACAAAACTTCCGTAATAAATTTTCAACCACATATCCTCGGGAATTCAGCTAACATCGTGCAGCATAAATGTTTTTCTTGTTTACCCTGTGCCTGTACTAAAATTTGCCCTTTATACGGGGGGTTGGACATCACAAAAGAAAAATAAAACACTTCTGAGACACAATAAAAAACCAGGGCTTATAAATTCACTTCAATATAGTCAGTCACCTTACATTCCAAGGGTCCGTAAATGCATTACTCACACCTCTGATGAAACTAATGTCGCTCTTTAGGTTGTATCTGAAGCACAACAGAACTGATAATGTAAATTAACTTTTTAAAGCCCAGTGGTTGCTATATGTACCACCAGGTTTAACACTCACAAATTCCACGTTCTGACCACACAGCGTATTTATGTGTTTTGTATGGATCTCAGAACGAACAGCGATTATTTCCCTATACAACATTAACTGGTTGATTTTTTATAACCGAGACGAAGAGTGTTTACTGCGCGGTACGGACTGGGTATTTAAGTATAATTCAGGTTAGTCAGCCTTTAAACATGGCGTGCTTTGGCTTAGATGGTTAATCGTCGACCTCTCGACGCGGAAACGCGGGTTCGATCCCAGGTCAGTCCATGTGAGATCTGCGAACTAAGCGGCACTGAAATAGGTTATTCTTCAATTACTTCGATTTTCCATTTCCATATTATTCCATCAGTGTTCAATACCTCACCTTCATCTAAATGTTGCTCTGGCCAGAAGGACAAACAGGCGAACCCTGGAAACCTCCTAAAAAAGTTTCGGAAATAATCGGGGAGCATTAGACAGAGAAATACTGTCACTTAGTCTGCAACGAGTCTCTTCTCCAAAGCGTTCTGACCAGCTCTTGGAGAGAGAGAGAGAGAGAGAGAGAGAGAGAGAGAGAGAGAGCGAGGGGGGGGGGGGGGCATCCAGCCTCGTACTGAAAGAGTACAGGGGTTATTTCTCCGGGGGTCAAGCGGCCCGGGCGTCATGCTGATCATCGTCTCTAATGCCTATGTCAATGAGCTGAGTTTTTACCCATATTCCTCCATACGCCTTCACGGCATGCACCTTCGCATTTGTGTGTGTATATATAGTATATACATACGCATGTATTTACGTATTTTGTGCGGATTTTCGTGCGCGGCCGACTTGAAATGTGTAAGTTGTCGTAGTCCTCCCGTATCTCCAACTGTGTTGTAACTCCGTTTTTACTGACCGACTAAGCACAAATAGCAGGGCACAAAGGGCCTGTTTCAAGCCCGGAAGGGCTCGAACACAAGTACTACTCTATTCGAAGCACAAACAGCCAAGTGTATTTACTGGCAGTGAAGATACTCGTAAGTTACTGCGGATTCGGTCAAAGTTTGTGGCAAAATACACGATCATAAATCACAGTAAATCATTTACGAAATTTTAATCCCTTGACGTTAGGTGAATGTTGACAGAAATATCGCAGCGAGAAACAAGTGCGATAAGCATCGCAACAGCCTTGCGCAGACAACAGCAGATATTCGCAGTGGATTGCAGTCACTCTGCAGTACACTTTACGCGCGCAGCCGGGTATGCCGGTACGGGGTACCAACATTTCAAAGGGAAATACTCCCTCTAACCTCAAGGAAAATTTTCCCGAAGATGGGAAATATACTTTCATTCAAAACGCTGGCACCTACGTGCCTGATTACATTGAGTCGTGACCGAGAAGAACATGATACTTCAGTTGCGTTCCGTCTCACAACGACGTTCAGTTTATGTCGACGGAGAGGCGCCACTCTCGAACAGAAGAGGAATATCGACTGGACCCAGAACACGTCCTTCGAAATCCCTTGCAACTCATGATTCATGCTACTGTCCAAAGCTATATAGCCGGAGTTACTGACAGCGCCATAAAACAAACCACAAAACAGCGCGTTTCTGCAAGTGGCAAACGAGTAAACCAAGTTGTTTAATGTGCTGGTTTCCGTACAGTGCCACAGAATGTCCCAAAATGAATATACTTACTTACTTCATGGTGCAGAGTCCTTCTTGAAAACCTGACTTGTTTGCAGCTAGTCAAGAAATTCCCCGCATTTCACGGAACCCGAAGGTTCATTACCGCACTCACAAGCGTCCGCCATCTGTCTCTATCCTGGGCCAGCCCAATCCAGTCCATATACTGTGACCGTTCAAAGCAGGGCCAAGTTTCTCAGCAATCAAAATCATAAAGGGGTAGGCAAATTGTTTGTCATATTGGGAATTGACCTAGCGAGAACTATAGCCGAGATGGCGCATGTCGTAAACAATGCTTAGGTTTCTTGAGAGGACGGAAGTGGGTTCACATGATGTCTTGGAGAAAACCTTTGAATTTTATGACTGGGCACATCGACTTTGTAGTTAGGTCTGCGCACACCAAACTGCATGTTTGGGTACTTTTAGACCGACGGGAAGGATAAATTCTTTGTTAACATGAGAAACAGAGTAAGGAGG
>Ga0123355_10015736_pt1:5000-11894 | contig 11894 bp, 6 predicted proteins | sample TergutEmb28metaG_3_FD_89872 | JGI IMG/M metagenome (GOLD analysis project Ga0123355, IMG submission 89872) | Embiratermes neotenicus P1 segment gut microbial communities from Petit-Saut dam, French Guiana - Emb289 P1 | ecosystem: Host-associated > Arthropoda: Insects > Digestive... | reverse complement strand
TAGTTAGTTAGTTAGTTAGTTAGTTAGTTAGTTAGTTAGTTAGTTAGTTAGTTAGTTAGTTAGTTAGTTAGTTAGTTAGTTAGTTAGTTAGTTAGTTAGTTAGTTAGTTAGGTAGGTAGGTAGGTAGGTAGTTAGCTGGGTAGGAAGATATGTAGGTAGTACTTGTGCACAAAGAACAGGATACTGCAGTCAAAACAACTCCACAAGCACAAAAAGGACATTGTTTGCCCCACAATAGGCAGCCATTTATAAGACACTACGTCTAACGCGGACGCATAACAGAATCATTTCTCACCTCAGGGTTCGGTAAGATGTTCACTGGAGAGTGGTATTCTCGTCCCTCACTGCACTTTTCTCTACACTGGTACATTTATCTTTCCAATCTCAAAGACACCCCGGCGAATATACGACAGCAGATCATTTTCAAGAACACACCAAACGATTGGACATCCATTCACAGATACAACACTGCTGTAACATGGGCAGGTTCGTTACCGAGTAGAACCGCCTTAAGCAGCGGCCAGCAGAAATCAATCATTTCGGTGTCCTGACCATCGGAGGGACGATACGAAGCTTTGCACTTACGCTTTGGATGACTGAACTTTTAAATTAACATTACGTGGATATCAGTCAGGGAGCCAATGCGGGCTAAAAATTGTCTTCGTTGTAGAAAACACGGCATTGCGCACATTTCATCTAGGTACTAATCATGATGTGGATTTTACAAATAGAGGCGTCATTATACACAAATATGCAGAGACCTGTCGGTGCAATATGAATAATACGACAGAAACTCCATAAAGAAAGGGTTATATAGGGGAGCTGAAATAGCCTGTCTTCCGCAGACGAGATTAAGCGTGGGCCTACTTAAGAAACGTGGAGGCAAGGTGGCTTGAAAAAGTGCAAGTAAAACATAAAACCTGTAGTGGGTTCACGGCTAAGCAGCTGCAATTTGATGCTGGCAAACAACTACGGGTTGAGGCGACATCGTGTTGGACATTGCACATTCTCCGTGCTATTGTCTTTCTCCGATTAATGGCAGAATTAGTTTTATTACTGCCTCATATTTCGACTGAAAACCAGTCATCTTCAGAGAGCTACAAATGTTACAATGACACGTGCAGCGTGCTACACAGGTCTTCAATTACAAAAGGTAATATGTTTTGTACATATTAGTGCCTTTCATAAATATACGATGTTACTAAAATTATTAAAAATATAACAATTAAATATTAAAATTATATAAAATATTGTATTCAATTCTTATGTTTATTGGACCGTGCATCATTGTGGTAGCTGAAGAATAAAAGACCAACTTTATGTCACTTGCTATTTTATTTTACTTCTTATGTACTCAACATGTTTCGGACATTAATATATCCATCATCAGAAGCTTGCGACTATGCTGTTGACCAATGTGGTAATTCAACAGCATAGTCGCAAGCTTTTGATGATGGATATATTAATGTCCGAAACATGTTGAGTACATAAGAAGTAAAATAAAATAGCAAGTGACATCAAGTTGGTCTTATATTCTTCAGTTGTATTCAAATATCTGGTGATGGAGGATTTACCTCAAGTTTTCGTACAGTTGATACTTCAGTTTCGATAAGCGAAGTGCACTCCATACAATATGACAACCTGCATAACATGTCTTTAACATATGTACCTCACTGAAAATGGTTGCGGTTTTCAGCCGAAACACGTAGAGGCAGTGAAACCAATTGTGCAGTTAGATGGAGCAAGACAAGTGTGTTGAGGACATCCGGTATGTCTCGCATTTATCATAAAGTTTAAGTCTGAAAACAGGACCATGCAACAGATGGCTGAGTTGTGAGCTACTTTGTATGCCGAACTGCAAAGTAACAGCTGGCTTGTACTTGCTGTCATTCGTTTATATTGATAAGCACAACTATAGTGACCTATGAAACACGGTATATCAGTATCTTTCAGCAAAACTGAGAAGGATCGATCCAAAAATTGGTAACACAAAACAATTGTGTTTTCCACTTTTCCACGACAATGGCCTGACCGGTGAAAAAATTATATAAAAACAAAATATGATTTTTTAGAGCGTCTTTTAGAGTTTTTGCGTCAGTCGCGGGAGGACATTTACCTACAATGCAGATAGATCGAGATGTGGCAGGAAAAAAAAATGTTTTAGTGGCCTCTTCCGTAAAACTGTAAGTTACAATATGAAGGGAAATAATTTTACAAGCACGATATTCCAAACTAAGACAGAAAATATAATTAGACAAAGTGTTTGAACTTCAGTACGTGAGATATCGCCTTGATAGTCATCTGGCGGTACGAGAACTACTCACGTTTAATAGTAACATTTGCTAACCATCCACTTTCAAATACAAAGTCAGATATACTAGCTCACAGATTCATTGTTCCTTTGTAGGTGACGTCGGATACCATTATGAATGCAGTTTTACGAAAACGTAATTACAATACGAACTTCAAAGACCCAGTGTTTCTTCAGTTTGTTGTAATATCTTTGAAGATTATGACACTTCTTACAGAGAGAATATCACAAATACAAACAGAAAAAAAAATTTACTAAGAAACTGTAATCTTTTGTCCGTTGTTCACGACAAGTTGTACAGACCGCTGCGTCTGAATTGCCTTGCCTCGTCTTTATCACTTCGCAAATTCTCTTCTTCTGACTAAACCTAGTATTTTCTGGCTATTTCCTTGCAGTAGGAGACTTCCTTTCAAAGAGATCATTGCATTCTGAGATTCTCTACTTTTTCATATGTTTTCTGTCGCCTTTTGTGAAAAGCCGACGTCAGATGATTATGGAAGGACAAGTAGAAATGTCGCATGTGAAAGTCCTGACACAATGACAAAAAAATATATATTTCTCCCACAGTGCCCTGCACCAACACTACTATCCAGGTAAACGCAACTGTTCATGCATATAAGACACTAGCAAGGGCCTTCATCATCTTCACTAATAACGTGGCATAAAATTTCTACGTGCACTCTATATGCATTTTGCTGACCTGAAAATTTCCTCTCAAGGTACCCGGAAACGTAACGGAGCGATCATAAAATTCCTCCATTTCACATTGTTCTGTGATGGCTAAATTTAATTTGTATCGCCATAACTTCTTCGGAACTCAATTTATTATTTCATTCCCAACAACATACAGGCCTATTTCAAAACAGTAGCAATTCTTCTACGGGAATAGACTATTCATTGCGTTGGGCACAGTAGGCTGCTACTAGGCCTTACAGTCTACTGAGCCAGATGAAGCCATTCCAAACCCTCACACCTCATTTAATTACACATTTTAATATTATCTTCCCATTAACTTCCAGTCACCTAAGTTTGTTCCTTTCCTTCAAGCTTTCCTACTAAAATTCTTTCGGCTCTTTATATTTCTCACCTCTCCCATGTGTGCTTTATGCATGAAATTCTACACTTTCTTCAGAAGATTGTTCAATACATTTTATTAAAACGGAAATTTTAAAGTGTTTTATTTCTGCTGCACAGCCAACTGGCTGGTTTCCATGTCATGAAGTTCTCTTCTCCAAACCTTCTTGTTTATTTACATGTTCTTCGGAGTCGGAATAATTCCATTGATACAGTGACTTGACGACGGGCTTGAAGACTGCGAAATTGCTGTTCGATTCCCGGAAAGAGGAAGAGATTTTTTTTTCAACGTCCACACCACCTGTGAGGTTTACCCATTCTTTTATTCTGTAAGTATGGAGAAAGAGGGTCCATCCCCTTTGTTAAAGCAGCCGGAACGTCAACTTGAACACACACTTCTATCTAGTACATGTATATTATGCCTGTAATTAGACAATTCTAAAAGTCGTAAGATTATATGTCACAGCTCTAATATTCCTGGAAGCTCTAAGGACGCCTTGTGTGACCCAGACGCTCAACGAAATTCACTGTACTTATAATTAATAACATATTACTTACGTCGCACTTAGGGAACCCTGGTAATTACGCGCTGTGTCATTATGCAAGTCACAGTCTAGACGTTTCCGCATGTACATCTGTCCACTGTCACTCCGAACACTGAACCAAAACCCCTTCCGCGTAGAAGTCCATTTCCCACGCTTATTTCTTTCCCATGTAATTTCATTTTGTGTGTTTATTTAATTTTTATCACATAAGCCCATTTCATTTAATTCATAATTGAGAGGGTCCACCGGACACTGCGGCCTCTCGAGAGAACCCTTCCTCAGTGTGTTTACTAATGTAAGTCACAAGCTAAAACAAATTCAAACATTCTGTATTACAATAAATGTTAATGTGAAACAGGTTTAATTCAAAAACTTATGTACCGTATTAAGAAGTGTATTTACATTAAAAATTAAAGAACTCCAATCTCACTTCCAACGCGCCGTAATATGTTGGCTTTCACCAAGACAGAATAAAGAATACGTGTCGTGTCTTCTGGCGTATCACACTCCGTTCACATTAAGGACAATGACGGGTTTCCCTCTTAAAAAATAAACTTGGTCATACCAGAATAAAAATCAGTCTTAACGGAATTCAAATTGTTCAGCTATATTTGTTCTAGGCATGAATTTTTACGTAACTTGCTACCGTCTTTCTTGTCTGCTTCGGTTTCCAATTCTTTCGCCGTTTTGCCAACATTGCTGTCCCTAGAAACTCTATCGTCAATAACACCGACACAGAAGTGCAAGGCGCAACGTAAGATGTTGGCTTCATAATCATTTTGTATTCTGATGACGAAAACTGGATCTGTAATACAGGACACTGGAGCATGAATAACGTTATTCATTTTCATCCTGCATGCCGTCTTTTGAGAAGTTAAACAGAAGGAATGCCCTGCATATTGAAGACTTCAGCGATAACTGAGAACGTACTGGATCAGCATTTGAAATATAAATTGTGTTTTGAAACAAAGTAATTTTACCTTCTTGGCAACATCATTTATTAAAATGAAAGACATGCGCCTAGGCAGGCATGGTGAACATGGTTGACAAAATTTAGTTGAAAAGCTTGAAGAGCAGAGACGCTTGGGAAACTAGATATATGTGGAAAATAAAAATAAGTGGGTCTTAAATAGATAATGTGTAACAGTGTGGAATGGATTCATCAGGTTGAGGATATGGTTCGGCTGAACGCTCTTCTGAGCATGTTAATAAAATTTCGGGTTTCGTATAAGGGCAGGAAATTTCTCCTCCAGGTTTGTGACCACTTATTTCTCAAGAAAGTACTCTATTCTAAGCAGCTCGTTACTTCGGAGATTAGTTGGTCAGTTAATTAGATATTTATATAGGGAGTATAAAGGAACACTACAAACTGCAAGTTTTGTGTTACACACATTTGTGTTGAGAAAATAAAAGAGCTATCTGGTAGAACTGATAGTGGTAAAATGTAACAGCGACAAGCGCTTCGACTGGACGTCCAAGCCAGAGGGATCTGGAAGAAAACAGCATGCAGAAAAAGAAAAGATCCCGTAGTCTCAGTATACAATTGACGTAACATGGTTGAGAAAAAAGAATTGAGCCTATGGTAGTAAAATTGACACTAATGAAGAACTATACAATTTAAAACCTGTCCCTGTGAAAATAGTCCCCGTTGGCTCTAGTACCCTACGTTGTCTTCTTCCACCCTTCCTAACATTCTTGGAAGTCCTTTTCGTCAATTCTGTTTCGGTGCACTGTCGAACGTTAGTTCAAACGTCCTTCACGATGTCGAATTGATTTCCTTTCAAGGAACATTTAATTTGCGAAACAGGTCAGGTGATAATAAGCGACACTTGGCAATTGGGGTGTGTGTTTCATCACTGTGATTTGATTTCAGGTAAAAAATTACTTCATTTATATCGCAGGATGAAAAAGAGCGTAGATGTAATGGAGAAACCACGTTCAGGGCCAGAGCTGCAGGTTTTTACAACACATTTATCCCTCTCAACTTTCCAGAAAATAGGATATTTGTAGAAGTGCTGGTTCACAATTTACTCCGCTGGAAGACATTCGTTGAGCGCGACATCCTTAATACGGAAAAACACAATAAACTTCTTCTTCACTTTGGAGCGCAATATTCTTGCCTTCTTTAGTCGAACATAGAATTCCTTTATCCAGCAAAGTTTAGTTTCTTTTTAGTTTGGGGATCTCACTGGTATACACATGATCCGTCGTCAGTGATAAAATGGTTCACAAAATCCGGATTTTTCCATTTCCTTTAAAATGTTCAGTGCAGATGTCGACCCTTCATTTCGTAGTCCTGTACTGGAACTTCGGGTACCACCTTTGTCATGTCGATATCTTCCATAAAAATCTTCCAGACTGGATTCTTATTCACGTTCGGCATGTCAGAAAATCATTCTATCTGCTATGGAGTGAAAAAAAGGAAACTCTGGAATTTTTTTTTTTTGTGTTCAACGGTATATAATTTTTTGGACGAACGGATTTAAGATCATTTTACACGTCATTTCATTAGTCCAAAACATGATATGACATTCAGACACCCGAGCAGGAGACGCTCACTGTATTGTCACCTTGAACATTTTTCAAAGTACTCTAATTCACAGTTTCGACCCCTATGTACTTGACTGCTCCAAAGTCATATCACACATTTTCAGCAAATTCGGTAGACCACATCTTGAACACAGCAGTGCAAAACAATGCTATTTGCCTGACTAGAACATGAAAGCGCTTCTTATAATAGGAAAATACCACGCTAAACAAATGTATAGTTTGATTTTGGACGGGATTATTGTGTACACTGTAGGTCCAGTTGCCTTTCACTTTTGCACGACCAGTTTCTTACGAATAGTATTTTCTTTATTGCAAAGTACTGTCTATACACAACAATTAAATATCAGTTGTAGTTTTTCAACTGGTTAATCAGGCTACATGTTTCGTCCGTTTTATCCGGTCATCATCAGGCCT
>Ga0123355_10015735_pt1 | contig 11895 bp, 6 predicted proteins | sample TergutEmb28metaG_3_FD_89872 | JGI IMG/M metagenome (GOLD analysis project Ga0123355, IMG submission 89872) | Embiratermes neotenicus P1 segment gut microbial communities from Petit-Saut dam, French Guiana - Emb289 P1 | ecosystem: Host-associated > Arthropoda: Insects > Digestive system > Gut ... | reverse complement strand
TTTATGGCCCAGTGATTGATGGGGGAAGATGGCGAATTAGAACTAACCAAGAACTCTATCAATTGTGTGGTGAGAATGACATTGTGAAATTCTGCAAATTGAGCAGATTGAGATGGGCAGGGCATGTCATACACCAGGATGACGAGGATTTATCCACGAGAGTCCTCCTCAGTGAGCCAGGAGGAAAGCACCCCAGAGGGAGACCCAGGTTGCGCTGGGAAGTTGGAGTGAAGGAAGATGCAGCAAAGTTAGGGTGTAGAAACTGGACAGTAGTTGCCCTAAACCGGGAAGGATGGAGGAAACTCTTGAAGGAGGCCGAGGCCCACCCCAGGCTGTAGTGCCGTTGGGAATGGAATGGAATGTACCAATTTATGATAATGATTTTTAGCAATGGAAACAAGAAACATATTCGGAATCATAAATGTCTCAAGAATAACTACTGTAACCCACAAGAGTTTGTATAAAATAAAGCACTAATTACAGAATACTATTTTAAAGTGTAGTAATAAATTTACAGTAATGAATGCCATGCAAAAGAATACATAATAAAAATGGAAGACTATTTTCAATTTTTCTTTGTAACATTGTGAAATGCAGGCATGACCTTTTGTTTCAACAGAGCTCTGTGAAATATCCCAACAAAATAAATATATGTTACTTGTTGTATTTTGGTCTAGATGACAAGTCCCACTTCCCACAGAAAATGTAGCAAATGACCTGTTCATATAAGTGAGTGTTCTGAATCCTGTCAACAATTTTGTAAAATCATCGAACCTTAGGCAAGTGGTTTGCCAGATACTTAGGACCCTACTATAACATTTAGGATATAGTCTTTAAAATGCCAGTATATTGCAGCAGCTGGAGCACCATTCAATTAAAATGCCCATTGTGGGGTACAGCTTTCCATTTCAGATGAAATGGAAGTAAATTTAATGTGACAACACTGTCCTATTCATCTGCAAAAGGTTAATCTTTAAAACACCAGCCATTTTAAAGCCTGTGTTCCCTGCTGGATTGAGCTAAATGCCAATTTTAGGTTAAATCTTTAAGTCCACAGGTGGCAAGGTAGGTATATCACTGCATGACTTAAAACACAAAGTGGTCCTTTAAAAATTAACGTCAAGGCACTAATATAAATAAAACTGTTAATTTGACTGCATTAGAATTTAGTTCTATGTAAGAGATGAGGCTGTTGTATCATTAAATATCAAAGTTACAGTCTTCTGGCATATGACACTGCAAAGTCTTGTAGGAAAACACCAGCGTCTTGAAGGAGCCTACGTTCCACACAGGTACTGTTACTCCCCCAGTAAGACCAACATCCACATCCTACTCAAACTGTATCCATTTGCAGGAGGGTGACTGCAATATGTACTGAAATGTTGGAACAGCTTCAATATACAGTCTGGCTAAAACCCAAAAGCCTAAGGCACACACTATACTGTTCATAATCACCTTCATGAAAATTGTATCTATGATGAATGTCAAGGTTCCATCCCCCAACTTCAGAGATGCTCATGTCATGTCCACTGAGCTTCGTTGTCTGCACATCCCAAATGATATCCCTGCAGTCACTGTACTGGTAACCAACTTTAACCATGGCAGTTGTTACACCATACACTCGTTGCCTGTAAACATTAAGCCTATTCCAGGCATAAGTGAACTTAATAACTGGATCAGCTTCAAATGTTTTTTCAAACAGAATGCCTTCAATGGTGATTCGAAGGTGGATGAGCTTCAGCGAAGCTGGAATTGTTTCGGGTGTCAGCTGGAGCTGAATGGTGGACAAGTAGCCGGCTGCACGTGAACTGTGGTACACGAGATTAAGACCTGTGCCTGGGATCTGCAGACTCTCCTGTACCACCTGAAAAGAGAAGGCAATTCACACAAATGATTTCATGATCAGTCACTACAAAAATATATGCACCTTCATGAAAGGTCACAGCACAATTATTTGTTGTGTGATGTCCTAAACTTTCACACTCATATCCTAAGTATCACAATGGCAAGTAGTGAAAGCCCAGATATAATGTCATTGCTATGCTGTGCCTTACAACTACTTCCCATGAACAGTACTACTAAATCCATTACAAAAACTTACAACTCTTTGAATGTAATGTGATGACACTTGACCTCACATGGTAATTACACCACAAAAATATGCACTCAACTGTGAAAGGGTTAATTCTCTTGGTGTTAATTTTATCTTTAAACCATTAACTCTTTCACGACTAATGACCCCTATAGGGGTCGTACCGCACCGCTAACCTCTAAACGTTGCATTTTATATATTTATTCAACAAATATAGGTACTGAATATTTTAAACACGGTATACACTCTCCATTTTTTCTCTTCAAAATTCAGTTTGTTTCATAATTCTGACGTTTTTGGTTCCTGTATTATTCACATTTTATATACAGTGTGTGCTAAAATTAAAAAAAATAATTCCAGCGCCAAAAGGTTAAATATGATGCTATGTTCATTTGCGTAAATAACCAATTTAAATGGACTACACTGTGCGTGCTAATTAATGTAACATCTATATGAGATAGAGAAAAAATATCTCACATTTTGCTAGTAACAGAGTAAGGAGGTAAAGTACAAAAATGGACAAAAATGTTTTACCTGAGACTCTGCTAGAATAGCACTCTTATCTGGACAAGCGCCCTGAAAGCCATGTTTCCATGTTGCAAGTACAACAGGTTTCATAAGATCATAGTCATGTGCAGCGCAGGAGTGAGGCACTGTAGGCACTGATTTGTCATCACCGGTCTCCATAACAATTGTGTCAATTATCACAACCTGCGAGTAAGAAAACAGAAATACCTGTGTTACAGTGACCCTAATACACTGGCTTGTGATTACCTTTGTATATTTCTATACAAGTATACTTTAAGACATGTGCATAGGTCCACATATCTAAAAGTGCAATGAACAAACCCACCCATACCCAAACATTCATTCTTCATTGTAATAAATGATATTTGTAATGTAAAGGCCAAGTTTACTCTGTGCACACCATAAAGGCATATACAAGGAGAGAGGTGTAGGTGCAGCCTTTCTTAACCTCAACACTAAATAGATGTCAATGGTTAACTTCATGCCCTGGCTGCTTTACTTCCTGGGAAAGAACACCAGTACCCATTGAAGAGGAGGATGGAGAAGAAAACAATCTCTTGCGCCTACTGGGATTAGAACCCCAGACCATCCAGTCCACACCACATTCACTGTACTGACTACACTACCGTGGCTCCAAATTATAGTTTAGTTTGCTGAAAAATATTTTGAGAATTAATATTATATTGTCGAATGGCTGGATAATTACGAACCATAAATTCGAAAATGTGGAAAAGAAGTGGCTGCATGCTAATTTAATGTACTAACACACAGAAGGGCCCAGTTATGACAGCCCGTGTTCTTCATCCAATTCAGAACATTAAGCATGGTATTAAAAAAAAAGACTATTATATCTGTTGGTTTTTATTCAACTATCCTGTTATAATGATTTTACAAACAATTACTGTCATAATACATGCCAAAAAAAAAACTTACATACATTTGTTAGGCAATTCACCCCCATTGTGTTTTTGGTATGAGTATAATCAGAAGTACAGTATACTTGGTCTAAACAAAATTTGTCATATAAAATCAGTTACATTTTTAAGCTTATATATATATATATATAGCCATTATCAGGCTGACTACAAAAACAGAAAGGAAATATTCACAGTCATATGGACATGACATCGCCAAACCTCACACAGCTAGTGCTATATAAAAATAAGTAACATTGATACACAACCATGGAAATACAATTTTGAAATGTGTGGAATTATATTTGTGTACAGTTTTAACCCTCTGACGCCTAACAACTCCTATAGTGGTTGTACCACATCGCTAACCTCTAAACATTGCATTTTATATATTTATTCAACAAATACAGGTACTGAATATTTTAAACATGGTATATACTGTCAATTTTTTTCTCTTCAAAATGCAGTTTGTATCATAATTCTAACATATTTGGTTCCTGTTTTATTCACATTTTATATACAGAGTGTGCTAAAATTTAAAAAAATAATTCCGGGTCCAAAAGGTTAAAAAGACCGAAGCAATGAATGTATAATAATTAATATGTTTAACTCTTCTTATTATTAATTATTACACACAATTAAATTTGCTACTATGATGTTTATTTTATGACGCTCTCGTGGAGGTGCAGGGCCACTTCAAGACAAATTCCAATTCTTGAAGTTTATCATGGATACAACAGGTGAGATGCTGGCAAGTATTTGATTCTGATAAGCAAACACTTGATTGAATGGTATTTGGGTTCGAGCCCTTCCGGGCCCAATGCACCTAGGCCTTAGGACAGGCCCTTTGTGCCCCATGTTCTATTACTAAATTACAGGAGCACTGTTCCTTTAGCAAATTTCCAGATGTCCCCTATATTTAGTTTCCTAATACCCTCAGGGTCCAAAAAGAAGGGGCCGAGATATGAGTGTCTGAGTGAAGCCAGGGCTTTATATGCACACAAAACAGGAACTGGGGTTTCCTTCTCAGTACCACACTGCCTACAAATGGCGTTATTGCTCAGCCCCATTACGTATAAATGTCGCCTCAGGGTGTTGTGTCCAGTAAGAAGACCAATGACAACCCTGGATTATGTCCTATTAAACGACAATAATCATGCCCTTGTAGCCAAATTTGGTCTGGAGATCAATTCTTGAGCCTGCCTGTGTGTGCTGCAAGAACCATGCCACATTACCAAATGCTGGTTGTACATCCAGCGTAGCAAACACTTTCACATCAGAGTGACCTTACCTCGTTCCAAGGAACATTGACAATATGGCTCTGAGGCCGGAAAGGACTGCGTCCAAACTGCAAAGTTACGGCTCCTCCACCATTCACCAGAAGATCAAACCATCCATCTTCACGAGTAAGCGTAAAACCTTCCAGAGGAGTACTTGTGCTCACTCTTACACCCATCAGACCCATGCCCATGGATGTGACAACATGTCCCCGCACCACTGCTGACCGACTGGAACAGACGACAGCCCCGTCATGTTGCATGACACTTAATATCAGTCAATAAAAACGTTGTTTCTGTGCATAATATGTCTGAGGTTTAGGTCGATTATGTCAGTCATGTTAATGCTTCACATCAAAACTGTTGACTTATTTGCAGGTTCAGATTATTAAAAAAATATGACAAGCTTGAACTCTGAATACTAAATTGATATTCATATGCATACTGTTGTACTGCTATGTAAGTACCAAATCAAAATCATCCAGTACAACTCATAACTCTTTGATTGATCTACACCTCTTAAGGCTGGACATGTTTCAAACTTACAGAGCTCCTTAACACATAGCTACTGAGGTTACTGCATCTAAAATTGACTGAAAATCAAAAAATGGATACCAATTATCACATACCATAGATTGCAGCAAATCCAGTAACCTGGTAATATGGAACACTTGGAGATGAACACTGAGTTTGAAACATGTTGGGCAATATGTAGTGTAGGGAAGAAGACATGTGAGTTGTATTGGATGGTTCTGATTTGGTACTCTGAAAAGTGTATCAAAAGTTCTCTGATATGTGTCCCCATAAACGCCTGATTTTTCAGTCCTTACAATAAAATTTGATCTGCATAAGTAACTCTCTTCTCTTCAATAAAGACAGCATATTTCAAATGTGGCACATCTATAGTGTACACTTAAGTACACAGCTGACTGTTGAAAATAACAAGCATCAATAATTTATTATGACTATATTCCTGTCAATAATTATGGTAATAAGTATTTTTGGTGATGCACAGAATAGTGGAATTTTTTATGTGTGTTTGACCAAGCATCATCCATATAAATAATGTAGAGGAACCAACTAGATGCAACAATAACAATTTATTGATCTTTGAATCAGCTCAACATGTTTCAGGCAAAATTTTGCCCATCCTCAGGAGCGCAAGACCGTGATTTACAGCATGTGGTATAGTGTACCCAAATTGTTGTCGGTCAGTAGTCTGGAGCACGGTGTACCACCACACTCCAGACCACCTACCGACAACAATTTGGGTACACTATACCACATGCTGTAAATCACGGTCTTGCGCTCCTGAGGATGGGCAAAATTTTGCCTGAAACATGTTCAGCTGATTGAAAGATCAATAAATTGTTATTGTTGCATCTAGTTGGTTCCTCTACATTATTTATAATGGCATATGTATGACCAACATTCTTGGGGTTTATTCAAATATATATATGTGTGTGTATAATAGAACTAGAAGCTCTACTTTTATAAAAAACAAGTATTATGATGTAACTAACAAGCTACGTGTACTATATGCTAACAGCAGCAATCACTCATTTACATGAAGCATATTTTGAACTGTGTAACTATTACTCACAGATTTATGAAAGGCTTCATAAAAGAAAATGCATACATACAATATAGACATTTCTAGAATATTTTAAATACATTAAAGTGAAAAACTGTGAATTGTATGAAATGCAATAGAAAATAATAGTGATCAGTCAGGCATTATACTTGCAACAATTTCAAAACTGTATTTCTATTTCATAATAATAATAATAATAATAGCAATAATAATAATGATAATAATTTCCATTTTCTGCAGTTCAAGAATATTATGAAGTAACAAATTATTCTAAAAGGAAACAGAATTTCAAGAGTATACAAAGAAGTGTAGTGGACCACAAAAAGAGTTCACATGACCAGATAAAGGTAGACTTCAAGGCAATAGAAAGAGATATGTCAGACATACAGCCACAGAAACTGTAAACAAGACATGGACAAAGCAAACTTAAAAGTCACAGAAACACAATGTTGGGTCCATAACAAAAACACAACCATGCATCAATCATAAACTTCAGTCCCATACAACTGGGGAAATCCACATACACAGATACAAAAATCATTTTACTTCAATAGCAAATCAATGCTGTAAAGAAACTGTAACATTCCTTACAACAAAAAAAAGCTGATGAACTGGTGACTCTGTGACAACATTCAACACTACGCTATGTGTCCGTCGTTCGTGTGCGCTGTGCTCTTACCTGGTGTTGAAGTGGTTCCAGAATACACTGAGCAGCAGCACCGAGAAAAACAATAGACCCACACAGTTAACCACAGTCCAGTGAAAAACATAACACAACCCCCTGCCTACCCACCCCTCCCATCATCAATCAAGGCGCTGCTCATTCCTCTAGAGACCATGCACTGCACCGCAATGAGGTGTGCCAGCAGGGAGGTGCAAGGTGATGCACTTGGGATTTAGCAGTAGAGATCTACAGTTGACAGTGGGCCATTAACGCTGGGAGTAGGGACCAGTATTCTACAAATTTATATGTTTTCTGTTGTGGTTACAGAGTAAGGTTACAGCACATAACTAGAAAAACCTGAATATAAATCTGACTGGGAACAATGAAATGTGAACTCTATGAATGAAGATCAGAGACCTTACACTAAGACCGCCAGGTATTTACAGCAATTAACACCTATCGATATTTGTATGCCAGGTGAGATTTGTGGTTCCCACAGCAACAACGGCAAAGATTTCTGTATTTGGAATATGGTCCCACGTAGTTTGGTTGAAATGTACTGATGATTCAGAAGGTCTTGCTGCCCCCATTATCATGGTAAATGATGATGATGATGATGATGATAATGATTATAGAGACAGTGTGGCCCTCTGAATTGTCAATAAAGTTTGACAATGATGCATGGCATCACATCTCAGAAGTGATGAGTGTCATACACCACACTCATTATCTACACAATTCATGATAATGCATCCACTCTTATAGCATAATAACTTGATGGTGTTCCAAAAGTGTGCTATTTTAGCATACATGACTTATAACAAATCTGTACCCTCACTCCTGCTTTATCGGCACCTCATATCCTTGACTGCGTTACAGTACACATCAGATGATTGCTTCACGGGTTGTTCACACAAATGGACATCATGAAAAATTCTGACGAGACCCAGTTTTACTTTAGCCCGAAACAAGCTTACTCATATGCACTTTTGGCTAATGGTATTTTGTTCCTGTATTAATGTGTAAATTCTGATGCTCTTGTGCTGCATCAGGTTATAGTGAGAGTCAAGGCAAGGCAATTATTTTAATTTATTTTATTTTATTTCGATTGGACCAGTATTAATATTTATGAACATTTGTAAAACTGTAAATTAATTGTAAATTATGCTCCTTATTTGTATAGCTTAACCCTTTGTAGTGATATATAGCACCTAGTAAACCAGACTACACCATTTTTAAAGAAGAGCTCCAACTATGAGTCAGCAGTAGGAACATGATACATGCATTAACAATGTCTGTTAGTTCCTGACCAGTAATGTGGCTTTAGAGGACTTTCAGCATAGTACAAACAATGCAATAGGTATTCTTTGGATGTACTGGGGATATTATTGTACGAAGCAGTTGTCAGTGAGCTGCTTAAATATTCAAAACTGAATGGTGGCATCACTACCATGACTGCTGAGGCTAAGATTACACTAACGTGAGCCTGCAAAGATACTTTACCCTTGAGGCCTCTTTGGGTAGGGACCAAGTTTAAGCTAGAACCCTCACCCTGGGATGCACAACAGAATTAAGTGGTTCAGAGGATTTTTTCTTCATCATCATGACCAGACTGGCTCTGGGATCAACCCAGCACCGTTTCCAGTGGATATCTGGAACTCCTTTTCAAGAGAAGATGGTTGAAACTGTTTGAGCATAAAATGACCACACTTTATGCATCCTTCTCTAAAGGTAAAACAGTGGAGGTCCACCTCCAAGGCCCATAGTGGCCTGTAGTCTTTCACCTTTCAATAAAATATTTGTAAATACGTTCATTGCCTTCATTGGTTCTGCTCACACTTTTCAATAACCACCTGTTGGCAATACATAAAAAGTTTTACCATGTACTGAAAATTTCAGGATAGTGCAGAATTCTTGACATTTACTACCAAAAAGTACAGGAACATTATTTTATCTCAAACACTTATCACTACTCATCTAGACAATTTGACATGATGGCAGGCATCACAGCACTTGCCATTATTCTAATTTGCTGGGGGTTGTGGTCCATGAATTTGAGACAATGTACTGCACTTAATACTAGGTTATTATTCACCATATGTAAAGAGTTGCTGGAAACATTTTACTTTTGCTTACAGATGTGTCATATCTAAGAAACACGTTCATTGCATGACAAAGTTCTACAAGTTAAGCAAACCCCATGGGAAATGACAAGTATCAATTACCAGACAAAATAATGTCCCTGTACATCTACACTAGCCCATGAATGTGGTGTTAATGCTTGCATGAGGTTAGATTAACAGCTACCTCCTTTTATCTACAAACACTGTACAAAACCAGTGTGTCTAACATAAGTGATTCTCCACTTAAATCTGTGTTGATTAGTTTCACTGTCAGTGCTTCAGATGAATCAGAATTAGGAACTAACCTAAGAATCCCTCAGTCTTTCAATCAGTGACTAATTGATATTGGCATATACATGATGACATAATAATCATCCCTTAGTTTAGACATCTGTACTAATAGCATTTTATGTCAAAATTTAAATTCATATCATTACACAGTTCTAAAAGATGTAATATTTATCTAGTGAGTCACTAAAGGAAGGATCAGTAACAATGAAATGTTAGGTGAATATATGAAGAGTTGAGCATTTTGGCTATTCCTCTTTGTGTTCTGAAGAAACTACCAAGAGAAAAATGATAATTATTTTTGAGAGATTCTATATATATGCAATAAATTTATGTATCAGGTCTAGAATTGTGCATACATTTACAATACATGGTACTGACCACCAACTTATTCCTTTGATACTGTGAATATGCTGAGTGGCAAGGTTCAGACATCTTCTCACAAAGCACAATAAATATTTTTCATGCTTCTTCCATCTTAAAGTCAAATGTTCTAATATGACCTTTCCTTACTATCCTATTATACTTCTGCACACAATTATCTTACAGCCCTCCAAGCATATCGTGTGACAGCATCTTGCTAAGTGTAAGACCAATTCCATCCAAATCCTTTCCAACTGTCATTAACTGAACATGGAATCATTTGATTCTATACAGCCTCTGATACCCTTAAAGACTACTAGTTACCTCACATACCAGCAGTTGTATAATCTACCCACAGATTACACTAACGTGTTTCATATGGATTCCAGAACACATACAGATTATGTCCCATATATCATTAACTGACTGGCTTTTAGGCACGTTCGCAAATTGCCAAGAGTGACTACTAGCATTGTTATGTCTGTCTCTCCACATGGAACAACTTGGCTCCCACTAGACAGATTTTCATGAAAACTGATATTTGAGTATATTCTGAAAATCTGTTGGAGATGAATGAGACAATAATAACCGAGTACCTTACATGCAGACCAATATACATTTTTGATAATATCTCGCTCATTTCTTCTTATAATGAGAAATGTTTCAGAAAAAACAGTGTACAGAAAATCAAAACAAACATTTTATTTTCAATAATTTTCTTTCCAAAATTGTGCCACTTATGACAATATAATATGTCGCATGTGCATTGCATGCTAGATACCTAATGCTACAAATGGACACTCACAATATGTAACACTTATTCCTTTTCCACTGCAACCATGGTTGCATCAATGCACCTCAATGTTATGCCATTGCCTGTCTTGTTATATCTGAAATGGACCATGTGAATTGCGTGGCACAAGGTGAATCTTTAAAAATAATTCAGGCTAATCTTATATTTTTACGTGGTTAACTAACACACCAAAAAATTCTCATTATTCATGTTACTTTTTCCTTCATATCTTAGAACATTGCTATTTGCGATCACATGGCAATGGAGTCTTGCATTTACACACTGACACAAATGTATGTGGTAAATTATGTTTACAAAGTTCTCAGGGCTTATTTAAGTAGGCCAATCAGTATAACCTTACGGAAAGCAGCTCTGTTCGGCCAGCCACACCATGCCTCTAAGATGTTCTGATAAATGTGATGTGTTGAAAATCACTAACCTACTCAAACAGACCAGTATAAAGATAGCTTTCAGGCGCAAAAACAAACTCGCACACCTAGTCAAAACAACACACAACACTAAACCCCCACCACACGACAGACCCGGCATTTACCAGTTGAAATGCAACACATGTTACTGATCGTATATAGGCCAGACTAGCTGCAATCTAAAGACCCGTTACCATGAACACATCAGATACATTAAGAACAATAACCCAGTCAGCATATGCACAACACATACTGGACAATGGACACGAATATGGAACAATGGACAACCTATTGACCCTTCTCAAACCCCTCCATAGCCAATATTTACTAACAACATATGAACAATTCTACATCCATTCCTTTCACAAAAACGGCAAACTCATCTCCAAACAATCCCCAGGCAGCCCAAACCCTCTCTTTGACCTAACCATCCACCCGCCCCAACTCCGTGCTAACGGGGCCTGTTGTGCTTTGAATCCCTCAATGGACATACTACCTGCTAGCCGGTTCTGACAGCCTTCTGCAGGTACGGATATGCACTTTATCAGCTTACAGACTAAATCACACTTATACACAACAACTGAAGCCACCACCCACTGCACCCCACACGATAACCACGCAACAAACTTACGCTAGACTTAGAAAAACCACGAAAACAAACGAACATATCGTTCCACACACAATAAACATGCCCGAGTTTAACAATGCCTATTGTTACAGCACTATACCACACACGGCGATCACACCACTCAGTCGTCAGCTCCTGATGATGGGCATGGAATTGCCCGAAACATGTTGAGCAGTTTATAAAGAGAAATAAAGTACTACACA
>Ga0123355_10015733_pt1 | contig 11896 bp, 15 predicted proteins | sample TergutEmb28metaG_3_FD_89872 | JGI IMG/M metagenome (GOLD analysis project Ga0123355, IMG submission 89872) | Embiratermes neotenicus P1 segment gut microbial communities from Petit-Saut dam, French Guiana - Emb289 P1 | ecosystem: Host-associated > Arthropoda: Insects > Digestive system > Gut ... | reverse complement strand
TCAACTTCTGAGTCACCATCACCCGATGCAGAGTCACCCGATGCTGGATCGGGCTCTACGCCTTTTTCTTCCTTGTCAGCATCTGCTGAACCTTTTCCCCCTCTGGTTTTTGGCAAGGGATTCTTTTTATCAGGTTCAATAGGAGCATTGCCACCTTGCGGTTGTGCCGTTACACCTGCTTGCTTTGCCATTTTTGTCAGTTCTTCCAGAAGCTCCTTCAGAGCAGCATCCGGGTCACTTGAACCACCCGCACCGCCACCTGATGAGCCACCACTTCTTTCGTCATCCTCAATGTTCTCCAGCTCCTGCTTAATAAACGGCCAGATATTGAGTACAATTTTATTAGAAGCATTATAGCGCATGTTTATATCTTCAGAATATACAGCATTGTCAATATAATCCAGACAATTATATAATGCTTCAGTATACTCATTCTCCAAGCCATCAGGGTTGTTAAAATCACCGATTCTGGCATATTGAAGGAATAAAGAGATAATGATTGACATTGGGCTGCGGTTTTCATTGCTCATCTGGTCAGATAAGGTTTCAATCCCATCAAATATCAGTTCTTGAACAAGTTCAATGCTGCTCTTATAAATCCCTGGGAACTTATGACACATTTGCGCCTCAATATAAACATCTTCCATGATATTCAGCATAGTAAATGCAGCTTGGGCGATAAGAGCCAATGCACGTTTTCTTTTTCCCTCATCCTTCTCCAGGAAAACATCCTGGATTTCTGCAAGGGCTTCCTTTTCAGCTTTATTTGCCGCGGTCGGGGCTTTCGGCCAAAACTTACCGCTTCCGATTGAATCACCAAACATGTTAAGACTTTCAAAATCTGTGAAAAGGATATGTCCCACCTCATGGGCCAAGAGCCCAACGAGATGCTGCAGTTTAAGCTGCCGTGTCGGCAGCTTCTTTGTCATTTTATTACCGGCATTGATATAGATTCTATGCCAATTGGTAAGTGCTGCGTGCGATCCCTCGCTGGAATCCCAGTCCAAATCAACTCCGACAGGTTTTTTGTATCGGTTACCTGTGGCTTCTGCCATATCAGCCAGATAACCTCTGAACAACGAAGATGTAAAAAACTGCTTATGTGTAATTTTAGATTTGGTATCCGCAAATCTGCGGCCAAACTCTGTGTGTGATATTCGCATTTGCATTTCTCCTTTAGATTTTTTTACAAAGAAAAACCACCGCAATAACATGCTTTCGCATAAGTCATTACGGTGGTTTGCATAGTTTTAGATTAACTACATCCTATAAACATCTGAGTGTGTTCCTGTTTGTACAAGGTACAGAAACAACATATCTTTTGAAATTTTGTAGACCAATACCCAATCAGGAAGCACATGGCATCCTCGCTGTCCGGCCATTTTGCCGTGCAAGGGGTGGTCTTCGTATTTAGGGTCTAGCTGCTCCCCCATGGCAAGTCGGTGTATGACATCTCGTAAGAGACTAACATCATAACCACGCTTCTTCATCCGTTTGAGGTCCTTTTTGAACTGAGTTGTCGGGACCGGCTCGTACTTGTATTGTTTATCCATCGGCCAAAATCTCCTCAAACATCTCACCGACATCGGAATATGATTTGCGTAATGTTGGGTTATCCTCCATTTGGCGCACTTCTTCCATCGCGGCCAACATAGCATCACTTGGCTCAAGTCTTGCCGCTACAAAAGGAATACGTTGCTCGCGCACAGACTGCTTGAGAAACATCGTAAACGCATTGCTAAGACTCATACCAAAGTCATCATATAGTTCTTCAGCTTCTCTTTTTAGTTCCGGATCAATCCTAAAAGTAATATTAACAGTTACTGCCATAAACATCATCCCTTTCAACGATATGACTTAGTATACCACATTTAAGACCAATATGCAAGTGTTTTGCACATAGTTTGCACACTGCCAAATTATAAATATTGAATCCGCAGCTCACAATCGCAAGAAAGAAGTTGCCCATAACAAACAGGGCAGATTTCACAATAACACCCGCTATGGTGATAGCCTCCAGCCTTTGCACCGCAGTCGCCGCATCTACCAGCATTTACAAAGTCATCAATATCGCCGACTTTGATTCTTTCATACGCCTTGCCTTTACAGTAAAACCGTGAAGGCTTGCATCCTTTAGCCTTTATCATATCCTGCTTGCAGATTTTACATATTGCTCCCATAGTATCATCTCCTCTCAAAATTAAGCAATTCCTCACAAAGTTAAGCAATTTTCGGCAATATACATGTATTCAAAATATCTGCCCTGTCTACAGGGTCAGCCGAGACAGAAGAAAGAATCGTGTATTTTGCCGATTCCAGCATGTTATTTGTAATCATATATGATTGGGCCCAGGAAACCAATTCGCGCATACCACAAGAGCCATCTGTGATAGACGTTTCATGACAGCGTAATTGAATATCTTTAACGACTGAAACCATCAAGGACAAATCTTCATCGTCTGCGCAGCCTGTTATAGACTTAACGCGGGCAACCATATCATCCTCAGTTGGCTCGTCTATATCAAAGACAAGATTCATGCGAGATATTACAGATTGGTTAACATCTCGGCAGCCGGCATAGTCATAGTTGGTAGTTACAACTACAACTGTATCAGGATGACGATGAATGGTTTCGCCTGTGGGCAGGGTTATCTGCTTACACCCATCCAATAGAGAGTTTAAGCCCACCAATACACCTGGATTAGCAATAACGCTGGGTTCCTGGATTTCTAAGAGATACCCATGCTTCATCGCTTGCACCAACGGCGTATCCACATAACGGAATCGCTGGCCAGTTTGATTATCCACATCTTCTTTTGCAGCCGAAACCTTTTCATATGCTTGTTGGCCGATTACCTCAAGCAGTTTCATGTATACCGCATCTTCTGTTGCATCCTCATCATAGATTCCGGTAAGTTTTTCATATGCCGTACCAGGATCCATTTGGATATCTTGAAGGCTTGGTAGCTCCGGACTATGAAGAATAGGGGGCGGTAAATTAACCATACCGCTTGCTCCATCAATACCTTCAACATCAGGTAGTATCTGGCCGAGCAAGTCATAAATTTCTGAGTTAGCTGAACATGTCAAACTAACATAGGGCAGATTCATGGCAGCAGCCATAGCTCTTGCTCCTTCTGTCTTACCAACACCGGCTGGCCCACGAAGCATAAAGTTTCGCATTGGGACATTGCTTGATGAGGTAGCTTTGGCATGACTGCATATCTTTACAACTTCTTCAGGCACTACATACCATGCAGGTATACTCGGAATAAGAGCCTGCTCAGATGGAGCAAAGCTGCGCTCGCTAAAAGCATACTTACCCGGCAAGTCTTCAACATTAATGACAACCTTGGCATTTTTTCCTGGCGCACCTTTTTGTAGTATTGTAAACTCGCCCATGATAACCATATCAGGTGAATAAGCGCCTAAACGCAGCTTTTGTGCTGTTATCGGCGGAACATTAAGGGATGCAGGTATCTCAACCTTTATAGCTACATTATCATTAAGTGTATCGGCAGAAATTACACGGCGGTATATATTATCGCTTATAACCGCGCAGCACTTTGATATGGCTTCAGCCGATTCTTCGTCGGCAGCATCAAGCCTATCAAACACTTGAATTTCGTCCATTAACTCAGTATTACGATTTGTCTGCATCTCATTGGCCACAATGGCAATAAGCAGCGCAGTTCCATCTTTGCTTTTCTTGCCGGCACCCACTCCTCTGGTTGATGCCTTCTTTAGTGAGTAGTGGGTAATGGTGCTATTTGGGTCTGTGAATATTCCTGCTCTAAACTGCCCTGTTTCAGGGGCATAGGTAGCGACCTCAATTGAGCCATCAGATGCCATTCGCTCCACAACAACAGTTTCACCGGACATACCAATGGCAACACCTGTGTTAAGCCCGCTTCTTGCATCCAATACAGCTCTTACAGCTCTAATCGTCGGTGCATGGGTTTTCACTCTTCCGCCAACCGCCAAACCATGAACGGACGCAACATCATTTCGTGATTGTGCAATATCTTCACTATCATATGGTGCAGGCAGCGCAAGTTGATATAGATGGTTTTGATATAACGGTTTACTCATATCGTTTCCTCCTCAAATCGTGTTTTGAAATCACAAACCCCGAAAAGCATGTGAAGCTTGCCATTCGGGGTTTGTATCATAAGAACCAACAAATCCTATGCTTCATTTTATTTGGTTCATCGTACTCAATTAGATGGTTCTTTGTACTCAAATAATTCATTTAACGCAGGGAAATACAGCTTTCCATTCTCAACACACCTAAAGAGGTCTGCATTGCTGTTTCCTGATTTGTCATAAAAATCTCTGAAGCTGTAAGCGCATTTGCCCCAGTCGTAAGTTGATATAGCTAGAGGAAAGTCACTTCTCGCTCGGCCCATGACATCATGAAAATCGCCATCATACTCTTCAAATTTGCGGCATGGCACGAAATGATATCCGCCATATTCGAATGAGCCTTCGTAGGCCGCATCATTCAACATAAATGCCTGTTCGCCGCATTTCGCACAAGACCAGACATTATCATCTTCAGGATCATGTGTAGTTTCAAGAGTTGAGGATGTTTCAATCCAAACACCTAAGCCATTGACCTTCCATTCTTCTACAACATGTGCAGATGTGTAAAACTCATCACCGCACCTATTTGGACATACAAATCTTTTACGAATTTCACTCATTTTCAACGCTCCTCTTTAGCTTGGATAGTGTAATTCAATACATCTTCCAAGCGAATTTTTCACAATATTTATTCCGGCACAAACATACACTTCGATAGGAAGTATCTCCACTTCAATAAGCGTCGGAGGAATACCAGGCACTCTTGGATTTGCATCCAGATAAAAGGGCTGCCAATGGTTCTGGGCCCGTTCGCTAGCTTCTTTAAACTCCTTCAGCGTGCTTACCCCGTCAAACTCCTTGAAAATCTCATCCCAGTTTGATTTGCATGTTGCTCTGCCCATAAACTGAAGCTGTTCGGCCTTATCGCCATTAAACTCAGGCGTTTTATATGTAATGCCTGTAACCACATCAGTAAATGCAACTATTCTGCGGGTCATCTAATCCATCCTTTCTATTCATTCATCCTTCATGGGTTTATCATAATCTCTAAAGTTCAAGGTCAATGCCCGCGCGATGGAATCTTCCATACGCAGCATCTGCTCGCCAGAGGCACCGCTTATCTGCATTTGGAATAATAATTCACCAAGTCCGCAATAGACATCATGCGCGGTGCAGCTTGAGCCGTCATAAAATGCAATGGCAAAAGCCTCTCTTGCAGGGTCAGCATACTTTTTTGGTATACCAAGACGCTTGGTGATCGCCGCAAAGCAGCCTTCAGGATATGCAATCCCAACATCTAATAAAGCTGCCAGATTGGCTAGTTTATCACGGTATTGACCAAAAACCCCACTAAGGTTCTCACGGAATTTTTCCATGGATGCACCTGTTTTATGCTCTAAGCCAACCACGCCGCCAAGAGGCAGAAAAACTCTATTCTTGCCGATAATAAGTTTTGGCATAAGGTTTACTCCGCTTATGCCTACATCAGAAGATGAGAGCCGCAGGCCCGGAGAAACATAGTCATTGTCTACACCATGACGGTCAAGAGCCTGCTTATAGGCATCTACCAGAGAACTTTCGTCCCCAAGTGCCCATTCACAGCTTGTTATGCTATGGCTCCATTGTCCACCGGCAAAGATGTTCCTTGGAAATCGTAAGTGGATCTCATTTGCAGCAATTTCAAATATCTCCGGCATCTCCAGCGGAACATAATAACCGGATAGCACCGCAGATATCTTTTCGTCTGCATATCGCACTTTTGCAGTTGCATCTTTGGGGGCAACGAGAAAACATTCATTCACAATATCGCGAAAAACCTCACGGGTAACATGATTCAATGCAGTGCCACTTATGCGTGCTCTATCTAGCATAGTTGAGATAGCGCAGTCGCGAAGCGGCATGTAGTTAGTGAGGATACCGCGGCTCTTTAGGATTAGGCCTGTAGTGTTCTTTAACGGATTAGTTTGCACATCCAGAGAAAAAGACCTGGAAGGTATTTCAATCTCCCAGCCAGCATTATGCTCACGCTCCCATAGAAAATCCAGCATTTCTGACATTTCTGCAAAATCATTGGTCGCATCATCTTTTTCGTAAGGGCGCTCCTCTATTACTTCTTTAGGAAACACCACTATGGGGGTTACACCAACAGGGGCATGGACATTCAATCCACCTGTCGGTAGGGCCATTTGCTCGTTAAGTGCTAAATTTCCAACTGTTTTGGACATAAAATCGCTCCTCCTTTTTTGTGCCTCAAAAGGGCAAAAAAATAGAGAATGGCGGCATTTGCAATAAGCAAAACACATTCCATTCTCAAGTTTATGATATTTTTCAGATAAACTAAAAAATATCGGATTGTAGGCTAGGGCTGAAATAGCCCTGCAAGCTGTTCAATCTGATATTATTTTTCAATCTGATGATGTTATATAGCTATCATACCATAGTGGGCGGTAATTGTCAAAGAAAACCGCAGGCAGTTGACTTGATGTGTCAACATGCTTGCGGTTTGAAAGTTGTTTATTCACTTGCGGCCAAAAGACTTATTCATTCTTATCATCAATCAAGAAAAGATGATAATAAAGCCTTTACTTTCTCGACAGAAAGTTCGACCGCATTAGCAATTTCCTCAGCAGAATATCCTTGCTGGTGCATTTGTGCAATTTCTAAGCCTTTCTCAATGCCAATATCTTCACGTTCTTCTAAAATGGTCATTTTCTCTCTCGCCTCCTTATCATCACGGAAGGTGTTAAAGCCTTCACCAAACATTTCTATCACTTTCTTAACAGCTTCGTGCCTGGGACTAATATTCTTGCCCAAAAGGAATGCTGCCAGCTCTCCGGCCTCGGTATTTCTGCGCTTGACTTCGAGTCTACGCAAGCTTACAAACATAAGGTTGTTGTTTAATGGATATCTTGCGCCGGTTTCTTCGTCACCCAATATGTAGTTTGCAAATGTCTTGCCGTTTAGCAGGCTATCCACATCTTCAGCTAGAATCCACATTTGGGTTACGTCCTTGCCTCTATTATGTGCAAGGCTAAAGCCGAAATATTCTATTGCTCTGTTTTCTATGGGCGGCACGGAACGTGCCTTGTTTTGCACTTCGACATAAGTGAGATTTTTATCAGCTGCAATTCTAAAGTCTTGGCTTGTTGATGCATCTTTTTTGCCTGTGAAATAGTTGTATTGTGTTTCGACTTGCATATCGCCATCAATGGTACGTATTTGGGTAATTGGTGTTATGCTTTTGTAAGCCTCCACTATAATATTCACCATTAATCGCAATGCTTCCCAATGTGCGGGTTTATTGAACAGATAATTTAGAAAAAAATCATTGGTGGGAAAAATTTCCTTTTTACCTGTTCCTAACTCTATTATGCCCAATGGCTTGCGATTTGCAGCGATATCTTTCTTTGCTTTGCCCATGCTCTGCATTCTCCTTTGTTTAAGCCTGTGAGTTTCCAAAGGCTACATAGATATTTTAGCATATTTTTTGTTTGTTTTCAATGGCATTTTACTTAAGATTTGGACCAATAAAGTATTTACAGTTACAAACTGCGGTTATGCAACCTTCCCAGTTCACTTGAGTCTTGACAAGTGCATTGTACAAATCCTCTTCTAAAACTTCCTTTCTCTTGAGCGTGGACAAAGAGCGTATTTCCTCGTAAATCGCTGCTCTATTGTGATGGATGAAACATTTTGTGTCCGAACAACCGCAAACGCCATCTAGGGTGATAATGTCGTCCCAGCTTTCATTGATTTTTGACAGGATGCTCTGCATAGCCATTTTTGTTGGCATTTTATGCTCGTAGTTGGTAAGAACCGCGCTTAGTTCATCATAAATCGCTCTTCTCTCTAAAAAAATCATATCTTTATCGTGCATTTCATCTCCTTTCGGCACCTAAGCCAATACAAAAGCAATCTCATATGATGCTAACTTTCCTTCGTTGCTGATGACAGCGTAAACTTCATCTCTAACATTGAGTGTATTCACGAAATGCAAAGTGAATGTTATTATCATCGTCGATGCCATAGTGCTGCTTATAGGCCTCAATGGCAGATTCAAAGTAATCCTCCATTTCGCTATTACTGTCAAATCTTTTGCCGGTTAGGTCATAGATATATTTTTGTAGGCTGTCAAAATCCTTAAAGTATAGCCTTTCGCCTTCCATGCCATGCAAGAAGTTAAGCGGAGTAGCATCCTTGTATTTCTCGCTCAGATAGCCCTCTGGAAACGGCTTTTTGAAAGCATCCTCGCCGTCATCATTGAAATCATCAACAAATTCAACAAAATATCTGTTAGCATAGAAACGACCTTTTGCATCAGTGTTAATCCAAACGCCGTTTCCACATTCTTCAGCAACATACACATGACTTACATCTGGATAATGTTCAAGAACACGCTCCCACAACTCTTCTGTTGGAGACCAGGCTGTTTCAGTGCAAACTTCAAAAAACCCGTCATCCGAATCCAGATTAAGTTCACCGAGATATTGGATGTCACCGCGGCATTTGACTTCATCAGGATTTAGACTGTGCCAATGTGCCACATTGCCGAGCCATTTGCTCCCAAAACCATTCGGGAGTAGTGTTGGCCCTTCTATAATATCATACAAAGCTTTATGAAATATTGTTAATTGGTCTTTACCTCTCCTGGTATCTGTGTAGAAGGTAATGCTGTTAAAACACCAATTCGGCATAAACTTTCCTCCATATCATTTTCTGTTTTGTTTTATGCGTCAAAATATCGCATTAATATCGCAATAGTAGCGCATTATTGTAGCATTAATGGCGCATTATAGACGCTTTAATCAAATTTGCTTCGTCACTCATCTATCAAACTCAAAACCAATCAGATGAACGCACGGCCGGAAACCCAGTTCCCTAGTATCCTTATCAACCTGTGCTATGTAGTGGCGAGTATATCTTCTGCCGCTGATTTTGTGTTCCTGGGCATCCACAACCACCTCAAACTGTAATCCGAGATGGCTGTATCTTTCATGAATTTCCGTATAGATGAGCGTTTCATTGCAATAAAGCCAGTTGTCGTCATAGTCCTTATTTCCGCAATCTTCTTTTGCAACCAACATCCAAGCTTTCCAGGCATCGTAGTCTTTGATGCCCTGATTAGCCTCAAGATGTTTTTGCGCAACCTCTTTGGCCCGCTCTTCGATATTGTTAAATGATTTGGAGCCGCCATTGCTCCCTGAAAATAGTATAGTGCCGGCATCATCAAAAACCTCAAAAACAACATCATCACTTACACGCGTATCAGATTCCCAGTAGCCGCCTGATGGATAAACCGTATACCATTCGCCGCTGTCAAAGCGATTGAAGTACCTTTTCTTCTCATCGCCAACTGTTACGAATGTCATAATGCAATTTCCGGGTTGCGTATGATGAAGCTTGACTTTAATGGTTCGTATTGCCATGCCTTTCCCTCCTTTATTAGAGCATAAAGGTAGATACGCTGTCGCATCCTCCTTATCTCATTTCATATTTTTTTAGAATAATCCTAATGTCGCATTGAAACTTCACTTGATTCATGCTCATAAAAACAATTTGTATCTCTCCAATCTAGCACCGGCTTATGCTCCCACAGGGATAAGCACTTTCCGTTTTGGCTAAATACACTTCTTCTTCAATTTCATACTCCTCTGCCATTATCCTTTCGAAAGTTCAAAGGCACAAGGTTTCCCTGCGCCTTTGAATATCATATACTACCTAATGTGCATCAGTAGAGCAATCCACAATCACATACGGTGCGCTTACTCCGCCTTCAGTTTGACGGTACTCGTGTACCATTTGCCATTGGTCCCACTCATAATCATATCTAAGCGGTATAACATCAAATGTGCTAAAAACACGCTCGTTAAACTTTACTTCAGTTTTACCATACCAATAGCTGAAGTTCTTTTTCCGCTTTAACACCGTGGGCCTGCGGCCTTCTACGGAAATGTTATAGCTATAGCCATTGGCAGTTCGCTTACGTCTTAACTCAGCTCTAAACACCTGCTGTCCTCCTTGATATTTGGGATTAAATTGCTTATTATTTTGGAAATGTACAGCGTAATCTCGTTTAGCATCTTCATCTTCCGCCAACGCCGCATCCAGAGAATGACACAAACATCACCATAAATATGAGCATGATGGTGATGCAGATAATTACTCCGATTACGGTTCTAAAAAAACGATTTATATTCATATTTAACCTCCAAATTGTGTCTTTTATTGTTCTGTTTGCTCATCAACTACAAGCAAATCAATGGCGGGTATTTCGTCTGCTATTCCATTGTAATACGATTCAGCTAAACTGCCTGAGCCGCCAATACCTGCTTTCATTCTCTCGCCCTTAACCGCCTCGGTTAAGATTTTAATGGCAACATCATATTTTCTCATCCTCACACATCCTTTCTATCCTGCCTGCTGCCGACTACTGTGATAGTTCATAATCACCTGGGCAGCCTGGCGGTGCTGTGGACTCGCTTTGTTTGCTGTTAGATACCATTTAACGCCATCAACCCATTCAGCTTCAATCTGTCCCATGGTCATTCCATTTTTGGTTCCAAAATCAATCAGAACTTCCCTTGCGGCTTCCAGCGTCATCACTTGCCCACCTTGAGTAGGTGGAACTGATGGTGCATGTTGGTTTTGATGCGGCGCTTGATAATTCTGTTGCGGCATCTGGTGGCTTTGCTGCGGCATTGGCTTTGGATTGCGCTCTGCTTCCGCAGCTGCCTCGGCCATCTTCTGTTCAAGCAATGCCCTGCCTTCTCTCACAACTTTTGGAGTAAATGTAACCTCCCAAACTTGTATAAAAGCAGCTACTTCAGCTAAAAGACAAAACATATCCTGATCCGAAAGATTTACAATTACTTTTTTCAGGCTTTGATATGTACCGCTCTTAGCATAGGAACTGCCATTTTGACCCATCTGCTTTATTGCTCTGCCATTGTCAATGGCGACAATCCATGGATACTTCTTTACATTGCCATCGCTATCAGCGCGCTGGCGTGATATTTTTAGATTTCGCATAGTAGCGTAACCATGCTGATCGGGCTGTCCAAAAATCTTACTGGACTGGAAAATCGTATCATCCAGGTGTCCCATGCCACTTTGCACCCTGGCAAAAATATACCGCGCTTCTGCAGGTGAAACATTTGCCTCAGCTCGCACTGTATTGCTGCCTTTGCCATTGCTAAAATCAAGAGCAAGGATGCCGATGGTGGAGTAGATTTTCCGCCCATTAGCACCTTCTTCACCTTTGGAGTGAAGAGTAGCGTAATTTATGGGAGAAGCAGGGTTCATCTTGTCAGAGAACGCCAATACATTTTTGTTGGTCATATAAGTGCTGATTTCATTGTTTACATAATCTTCATAGCTTGTGTTTGCATTATTGCTCATAGAAGTCCTCCTCAATTAATGAGTGCGCCACTCAACAACCTTCTTTTTGAGGTCTACGTGACACTCAGCAGACTCGTCACAGTCAATACATTCTTCACCTTGGTGCATCGACATCTCAACCAAATAATCTCCACATTCTTTTTTGTGCTTTCTGAGTGTCTTTAAAATAACCTCATCTAAATCATTTTTAAGCAGCAAAATGGATCGGCCTATTACGGCACTCACTATGGGCTCATCATCAAAGCCTCCATTATCCTTGGTTGGATAGATTGAGACTGTCATTTCAATGTCCATTTTACCGGCTTCAATCTCATCCACAGGCACAATCCGAAAAGTTGCCCTGGTATGACTGCCCTCAGCCCATGCAAAGTTGTTTAGCGGATCCCATTCGAATCCATAATCATCAGTACAC
>Ga0123355_10015732_pt1 | contig 11896 bp, 10 predicted proteins | sample TergutEmb28metaG_3_FD_89872 | JGI IMG/M metagenome (GOLD analysis project Ga0123355, IMG submission 89872) | Embiratermes neotenicus P1 segment gut microbial communities from Petit-Saut dam, French Guiana - Emb289 P1 | ecosystem: Host-associated > Arthropoda: Insects > Digestive system > Gut ... | reverse complement strand
CTGTCCGGCCCAATCAACATCCACTGCGACCATTCAGACTCTATGGGCGCAAGAGACAGCGGCTGGATTCAAATCTACAGCGAAAATAACCAGGAAGCATACGATAACTTTATCCAGGCATTAAGAATTGCCGAGCATCCAGACGTTATGACCCCAGCAATGACATGCTTTGATGGGTTTATCACATCTCATAAAGTAGAAAACCTCATGCTTTTGGAAGACGAAGAAGTTCAAAAGTTTGTAGGCAAGTACAAGCCTCCATATCACTTAATGGACAAAGCCAACCCAATGTCCATGGGCCCTCTTTCTCTTCCCAGCTTCTATTTCGAATCTAAGCGTCAGCAGGCCGAAGTTATGAAAACCTGCCTACCTGTGGTACTGCAAGTAGCCGAAGAGTTTGAAAAACTAACCGGCCGCAAGTACGGTTTATTCGAAGAGTACAGAATGGACGATGCCGAAGTGGCCATCGTTATCATTAACTCAACAGCCGGTACCGCCAAAGATGTAGTGGACAAGTTAAGAGATGCGGGCGTAAAAGCCGGTCTTATTAAAATCCGCGTATACAGGCCCTTCCCTGTAGAGCAAATTGCGGCTGCCCTTTCTAAGTGCAAAGCCGTGGCTGTTATGGACAGAGCCGACTCCATGAACGGGGCAGGCGGCCCGCTATTTACCGATGTTACTTCAGCTATGTATGGCCGCGCCGACGGCGTTAAGATGATTAACTACATCTACGGCCTGGGCGGGCGCGACGTTAAGGTTGATGATATCGAAGTAGTTTACAATGAGCTTCAGGACATTGTTAAGACCGGCAAAGTTAAAGAGGTCTACAATTACCTGGGCGTAAGGGAGGGCTAATTTATGGCTTATAATTTGAAAGAATGGACCAAGAGGCCAGAAAGATTTACCGGCGGCCACAGATTATGTGCCGGATGTGGGGCAACTCCCGTAATACGCACAATTCTTAGGGCTTTAAAGCCGGAAGACCATGCCGTTGTATCTGCTGCAACAAGCTGCTTGGAGGTTTCCAGCTTCCTGTATCCGTATACCGCATGGAAGGATTCCTTTATCCACAGTGCGTTTGAGAATGTAGCCGCCACTATTTCCGGTTGTGAGGCTACCTACAAAGCCAAGCTTCGCAAAGGCGAAAAGGTTAACCCAACTAAATTTATCGCCGTTGGCGGCGACGGTGGTACCTATGATATCGGCCTTCAAGCCCTATCCGGTGCTATGGAGCGCGGCCATGATATGGTATATGTGTGCTACGATAATGGTGCTTACATGAATACCGGTATCCAGCGTTCTAGCTCTACCCCTAAGTATGCCGATACTTCTACTTCACCAGCGGGTAGTGTTATCCCAGGTAAATTGCAGCGTATGAAAGACCTTACCCTTATCATGATGGGGCATCATATTCCCTACGTAGCCCAGACTCTGCCTTTGAAGAACTTCAAGGATATGAGTGAAAGAGCTGAAAAAGCTTTGTACACCAAGGGTGCCGCATTTATGAATATCCTAGCCCCCTGCCCACGCGGTTGGAGATATGAGACATCAAAGCTTATGGATATGTGCGAGCTGGCTGTTGAAACCTGTGTATGGCCTATGTATGAAATCGTGGAAGGTAAACTTACACTTTCTTATATTCCTAAGAAGAAGCTGCCTGTTGAGGATTATCTGAAGCCCCAGGGCAGATTCCGCCATATGTTTGAGAAGGGCAATGAGCATATGATTGCCGATGTTCAAAAGCAGACGGATGAGCAGTGGGATATGCTTTTGAAGTTTCATGAGATGTAGGCGTAACAGTTGATGCAAACAATATGATATAAAAGCGGTGTGCTCTCCCTACAATAGGAGTTGTATGCCGCTTTTTTATTCTTTGTTCAGGTATGAAAAAGGTAGACCAACCCTTGATGACTATCATTTTAAGTGCTACTATGTAAAACAATGTTTTGCATGGAGGTGTATTAATGACTAAAACCAGGAATATCAATATCCGGATTGCTCAGGATGAGTACGATGATATACTCAACCATTCTCAGTTTTTTGGCTCTAACATATCTGAATTTGTCCTGGAAGCAATAAGAGAACGGTTGGAGTATCTTGACGATGTTGCCGCATTACGAGACAGAGACAAGAGCGAATCTCGTGTTTCATGGGAGGAAGTTCAAAGAAATGCAGGGTTGCTGTGATGGAATATAGACTAGAATGGGAACGTAAGGCGGCAAAGGAATTTAGTAAGTTAGATAAATTTGCTCAGAAGCAAATCCAAAAATTTATGAACGAGGTTGTGGAAAGCGAAAATCCCAGGCAACAAGGATATGGGCTAAAACATGAACTATCTGGGCTGTGGAGATATGATATTGGTGTATATCGGGTTCTTTGCGAAATTGAAGATGAGCAACTTGTTGTTATAGCTGTTAGGGTAGGTCATCGAAAAAATGTCTACAAAAATTTTTAAGGGATGAGGGGGATATCTATAAAATATTGTCGGTATCAATGAAAAGGGGGTGTATAGATATCATTTTTATAGGGCGGGCTTATTGTCTCTTCGACAGCTATATTGTGCTGTCAGCCTGCACATGTCAAAGGGCTTGGTATCAAATCACCATGCTCCTTAGCAACCTCTAGCCATAACTTCATGGCAACCATTATTTCTTCCATAGCTTGTTCATGTGTATCTCCATGGGCCATGCAGCCCTCTAACTCCGGTACGCTTGCTACAAAAATATTGTCAGTTGCATCATACTGAATTGAAATTGAATATCTTAACATATCTAGCCCTCCTATAAGCCATATTTGTTTATTAGTACTCTCAACTGTTTAACCTGGTATCCTTTTGCCTTGTTACCATCGGGCTGAATGTTCATATTTATTCTGTAAATAGGATGTCTATAAATTCTGTGTGAACCTTCATGACGTTGATATTCAAAACCTAAATCAGTGATAAGATTCTGGAAGTCGCTGTATTTGATGTTATTATCTGATTGACCGTTTACTACGGCATCATATGTTTTAGTTTTCATTGTCCTTTTTCCTCATTGATATAAAAGATTATTTGCACCCATAAGGCAAAGTATGCTAGAATGTATTTGTTACAAAAAAACGTAGCGACCGTGAGGTGTTAGAGCACCCCACGGCGAGTGTAGGGATTACCAGCATCACCAACACACACAGGCTTTCGCCTGCCACTACCAGGCCACAGTTTAGCACTGATTTTGCCCTTTTTCAATGATGGTTTTTTTGTTGATTAGGGTGGGCGGTGTTGTAATTTGGTTTATGTAGTTGCGGCGGGGTAATATGTAGCATTTATAAGAATATCCTAGGTGTGTAGGTGATGGCAGGTTTCTGCCGTCTCTGCGCACCTTTTTTGTTGTCGGCGTACCTACGGGGAGGATTGCTTCTCCCCGTGGGTGCGGCTAAAAGCCCACGTTCAATCGAAACCGCTATAGCATAAATTTTTGGCTTGAAAGGAGCCCGTATTATGAAAAAAGCAACAATATCTTTCAGCGTAATACTACTGCTTGCGCTGGTATTTTTAGCTCGCCCTGCGTCTGCTTCGTCCACACAGGACGATGGTTTTGATGGGGTAGTCTATGTATTCGACGCTACTTCAGAGTATGTGCTTCATGAATGGTACTGGTATAGAGCCGGCATTCCAGGTGCTATTATCAATTTTTATGCAGACGAGGTGCTTTTAGAGACAGTCGAAACGAATGAGTATGGATATTATACATTTGATTTTGACACCCATAAACTTGGAACTGTATATCAGGTCAGATTGGTAGACGTACCGGGATTCTATTTTTGCACAGAGCCAGTTACCATAATAACCATGCAAGACGATTGGGAAATGTGGACGTTCGACCATGAGTGGCTCCTCTATCCTACATTAGGAGGCGCAACACCGCTACCAGCAGACAGCGGCACAGAAGAAGACGAGGAAGCAAGGCCAGCTTTAGTTAACATTGAAATTTCGGATCTTTCATCTGTAATATGGCGTGTTCCCGATTCACGGGTTTACTTGCTTGATGAACAAAGTGAATTAGTAGCCGTTAGATATTTCGATGATTTTGCAGTTATGTCATTTATGCGTGGTTTGCATGGTTGTACAAGTGCGCCCCCTGTATTTACTGTAAGAGTTGTTGCTGATGGCTCCGAGCCTATATATTTTTATAACCTCGAGTTTAGACTATTTAATGGAGAAACACCCGTTTGGGCTACTGAGATTTTTATAGAGCCAAGTCATTTGCAGGCTTCTGAGCCGATACCAGCACCCCAAAACGGCATCTACATCAACGGCACCCGCCTAACCCTAGACGTCCCCCCAACAATGATAAACAACAGAATGCTAGTACCAATCCGCCAGATAGGCGAAGCCCTGGGCGCGGAATTTGCCTGGGACCCCACCACCCGAACCGCCACCATGACCCTAGGCGAAACAACGGTAATCATGGAAATTGATAATTCAGAAGCCAGGGTAATCATAGATGGGGTAGAAACAACCCACACCTTAGACTCACCGCCAGTCCTACAAGGAGGCCGCACCCTCGTACCCCTTCGCTTTATTGGAGAAATCTTTGGCGCAGATGTGGATTGGCAGCCGCCTAATGCAATAATAACAACTCCATAATTCAAACCGTATCTTTCATAAAGGGTGATTGGCATCAGATTAAACATGCCAACCGCCCTTTTTTGCGTACGGCGGTGTATAGATGCGCAGATATGATATAATCTGCCCATTGGTAAGCCAGCTCATGTCCATACAGTCAGGGTGACTGCACTCTAACCCTCTAATAATCCAGGAGGATTTATGCAAATAACTTACAAAGAAATCGAGTCCATCACTAAACTTATCAAAGAGGATTTACTTGAAATATCGCCAGTCTCGATACAAGATTTTAGGCTTATAAGCGCGGATAAAGGCGTTTATGTCTATAACTGCCTGTATGACGGCATTCCCGCAGTTGTAAAATATTTTGAAAAGGTCGCCGACAGGCGGGAGATTTTAAACTACCGCATCTTAGCCAATCACGGTATCCCCACAATAAAAACCTATGCACTGGGCAAAGCCGCATTCGTAATGGAAGACATCTCAGTCTCAAAAGACTGGCGGCTTGGCATTGCGGAAGATTTTAATGATACGGAGGTAACAAGAAGCCTGGCCAGGTGGTATTTTACCTTTCACGAAAACGGCGTAACCGTCCCGGAACTGGACACTTTGTATTTCGAGTTCGACAGTATCACCGAGGAAAATCTCCGGTTTCTCATTGAGAAATTCCCCGAGGGGAAAGAGACTTTTGAGTTCATATTAGCCCACTGCGGCAGGCTGCGCGAGATAATATACAAGCCCTCGTTTACACTAACCTACAACGATTTCCACTGGTCTAACTTTATTGTCCGCAAGGATAAGAAAGCGGCAATGATGTTTGATTACAATTTGATGGGCAAAGGGTATAGGTATTCAGATTTCAATAATGTGTGCTGGGGCTTGTCAGATGAGGCCAAAGCAGCGTTTTTAGATGAGTATAATCAGTTATATGTAGAAAAACATGGGGCCACCCGGGGGCCGGCAGAAGAGTTTGAAAAGCACATTGATGCTGTAACAGGGCCATTGTTTGCACTTTATTGTGCTTTTACCACAAGTGAAAATTTTCCGGAATGGGCACGGGAGCAGGCATACGGGTTTTTGGATGGGAGCTTGCTTGCTAAAGCTAAACAATTGCTTTCCGTTGATGATAGGGATAAAGGAGATTCCGGCAAGTTATAGTCATTCCCCAGAAAGGTAGAGCGTCCATGATAAAAATATATGATTTCACAATCAACCATATAGAAGAAGCGAGTAAAACCGCCCTTATGAATTATAACGAAGAGCGAGCTGTAGTACCTGCATTACCGGCTCTTAATGCCCTGCCAGGCTTAGAGGATTACGCAAAAAATAACCGCGGGGTAGCAGCAATGGACGGCGGCAAGCTCCTAGGCTTCTTCTGCTGGCACGAGCCATGGGACGGTCTTTTTGGTTTATCTAAAGGGACATGCATAGAAGCCCACGCCCATGGAGCAATCAAGCAAAACCGTGCCGAAATTTACGACAGGCTATACCAAGCCGCCGCGGAAAAATTAGTGGCTGCCGATGTCTTCAGCCATTGTGTCATATTGTATGAGCATAACGCCGAAGCAAACCATATCTTTGCCCAAAACGGATTTGGCAGGCGGTGCGTTGATGCTATCCGGGAAACAACCCCTATCCCAGTGTCTGGCTGCGAGGGCATAACCTTCCGCCAAGCCGGGAAAGAAGACGCGGAGTTTCTAACAGTAGCAGGTAACGGCGTTGGCTTACATCTAAGCAAGTCGCCTATGTTTATGCCCTATTCCGGCCCTGATACAGTTGACGATACTATAGAGGGCCTTGAAAGTGGAGATTATCTTTACTTTATCGCATTGGAAAAAGACCACCCAGTCGCATATTTATGCCTTAAAGAAGGTGGTGAACACTTTGCTGCTAACGATGCATCCGTAATGAATATATGCGGTGCGTACACGCTGCCAGAGGCTCGCGGGAGCGGCGTTTCTGCCGGGCTATTATCCTGGCTGATGGATTGGCTGCGCGAGCGAGGTTACCCACGCTGCGGTGTGGATTACGAATGCTTTAATTACGCCTCCCGCAAATTTTGGCCTAAATATTTCACCCCCTATACAAACGGTGCCACCCGGCGTATTGATGAGCGGATAAATACAAGGTTGTCTTAGAAAAAGGATAAGCCTTCGTATCGGTTTTATGAGAAGAATGATTTTATCGTGATATGTATAAGCCATATAAGCCGATGGGAATGAATGGTGGTAGCCCGTCATTGCGAGGAACGAAGCGACGAAGCAATCCAGGAAAACCTTGATTTTACTATAATCTTGGATTGCTTCGCTACGCTCGCAATGACGGAGGGGCGTTTTAATGCCCTGGGTGATTATCCACTACCGTATGGCTATGATAATACCCCATCTCATGCATACGGTTGTGTAATGCCCTGTGGGCTGATGTTAGTGCCGCCAGGGCTTTTTTATATTGTCTGTCCTCTGCCATTGTGCCCATGGTTTTTATATATGCGGTGGTGCCTTCTATTTGCTCTATTATTGTGGCGGCGTCGGGGGCACTCATGGGGCGGGTATCGTTTACATATGCCATTACCGCGCTGGTGTGGGCGGTTATTATTTCTGGCTTGCCAGGTTGATGGCCTCTTATGCGCAGGGCTATCCAGGTGGAGTCGGTTATTTTTGCACTAAAGCTGCCCTCGGTGCTGCCTAGTAGGTGGTCCAGCCTTTTCACGTCCACTGTGTGGCCGCCTACTACCAGTTCTACTGCTGTTATTGGTATTGTAGCGGATGCCACGCTCCAATCTATTTCCAGACTGCCGGGGGTTTTTAACGAAATGGTTTCCCCTAGACGTTTGCCTTCTACTCTAAAGTCGGCCAGGGCACCGTAGGTGGCAAAAGTTCGCCCGGCTTTTACTGCCTCTTTCCAGGCGGTGTAGGTTAGGGGGCCGTCTATTAGGGCGTAGGTTCTTATGGTGCCTACTGCTGTGTCCGCGCTCATTTTATCGGTGCCCCCTACTGCCGCTATGTGGTAGCCGCAGTTTAGATAGCGGTACCAGTCGGATAGGGAATATGGGCTGATGCCTGCATATAAGTTGCTGTGAGAAGTCATTTCTACGCCGTCTACTAGGTCGGATACTATGGCGGCAGCACCCTCGCCTCTTGGGTATGGGAAGTGGGGTAAGATGTTTACGCCAAATTGCTTGCGGCACTGCTTAGCCCATTGGGTTAGGGTTATATCTACCGGGTCGCCCAGGGCGGATTCATCCGGACCGCCGGTGGTTAGGGGCAAAATCATGCCGCCTTCGTAGCCCAGTAAAGAGATATGGCCTAGGATGTGCTGGCGGTTTTCTGTGCCTACCCGTACCATGTAGTCGTCTGAAGCGGTTTCGCTTTTGCCGTCAAAGTCGCCTATATTTGTGAATAGTTCCCCCCATTGGCTGGCCAGTAGGTTTACTATGTTGACTCCTTCGGCTTCGCCCTCCAGTAATGCTGTTTGGGGGGAAAGAAAATGGACATGGGTATCTGCCGTTACCCAGCCTAAGCTGCGCCAGTCCAGTACCCGGTCTAGTTTTATTTCGATATCATGGGTGTCCGATGTGATGTTTACACGGCAGCGTACCGGCTGTATTTCAAAGCCCTTTGAGACTTCGAAAAAGACTTCGCCGTGGGGTAAGTAGTATTCGGCGGTGCCGTCGATATAGGTACACCAGTGGGGGCCGTGTACAAAATCCGCGCTGTAGTCTTCAAACCAGTAGGGGTTTGGGATGCGGTGGCGGTGGCGTGGCGGGAGGTATTCGCCTCCTATGCCGTGGGCGTGGACTTTAACGGCTACGGGCTTGCCTTCCGGGCCTGTTACCCGTAATGTCACGGGTTGCTCGGCGGGTTTGACATGCATAATCTCTTGGGTGGGCAGGTCGCTTATGGCCAGTTTTTTGTCATCCAAGTAGAAATATGCGTCTTCGTGGGCGGCGTATTCAATTATATATTCATTATGAGATACAGGGGGTTGCTGGTTGTTGTAGCCCTTTTCCCAGTGGGTATTATCGTACAGAGGGCGTTTTACTACCGAGATTATTTGCCCTAAGTCGATGTCTATTAAGTCGAGGAGGATTTGGGATTCTTTTTGTATTGGGAGAATAGTCTTTTGCCGCCTGCTGTAGCGCAGGGGGTTGGTTTTTACATGCCCCGCAGTTATTCCCATCAGGAATAGCTTTCCGGCGGTGTGGCTTATGCTTATGCCTGAGATGGGCCGGTCAGGATGGGGGTTTTCCCATGCGTATAGCCAATAGGTCAGGGGGCCCACGCCACGGGTTACACGGGTTTGGCTTCCTCCCCATTCAGAGGAGGGCTTAACGCCGGCTTTAACTTCGCAGGTTTCGGTGGGTATGGCGTAGCTGCGCTGGTGGGGCTGGGCCAGTAGGGCGTCTTCGCCCCAGTCGGATACTATGCCAGCTATTTCGTACCTGCAGCGAATGGGCGCAATTGCCTGGCTGCCGTCGGTGTAATGGAAGTTGTAGTCGCAGATTTTTTCGCCCAGGGGGGATTCTCCCTTGAATGGGCTATGGATGCCGTAGCTGTCCGGCTTGGGCAGAGATATTTCACAGGCGTGGACAAAGATTAAGAATGGGGCGGTTACCGGCGCGAAGTTCAGGTTTACGCTTTCCTGGCTAGTGAAGATTAGGTTTTCACCTTCTTCAGGCCCAAGCTGGAAGGGTATGCCCCATAGGTTGGTGGCGGAGTGTAAGAAGTTATCCTTGTTGTCGATTATGTGCTGGGAGCATCCTGTTAGGTCCAGCTTTTGGGTGCTTAGGTTGTACCCAGATAGGGGAATGGGTGTGAAATGGGGTGAGGTTTTCATGGCAAAAGCTCCTTCATTGTCTCTTATGTGTTTTTAGCACGGCTGAACATGTAAAATTATAGCACAGATTTATTGACAGGTATTAATGGGGTGGTATGATTATTTCTAATTCTAACGCGATACAGGATAATACCCCTGTAGAAAAGGTGCTTGCGTTATACGGTGCTATAGAAATAAAAGGGAGTGAGTGAATGAAATTTCCAAAATTATTACAAAAAGGCAGCACAATAGGAGTTTGCGCGCCATCCTCGGGGGTTGATGATGACCTTGGCCACGCAAGAATGGATAACGCCCATACTAAAATGCGCGAACTTGGATATAAAAGTATTGAAACGCCATCTGTGCGCAACGATGCTAAATTTGTCAGTGCCGACGCAAAAACCCGGGCTCATGAATTTATGAGCCTGTATGAAAACCCGGATGTAGCCGCGATTATGCCGCCCTGGGGCGGTCAGTTTTTGATGGACATGCTGCCGTATCTGGATTTTCCCCGGCTGACTGAGCTGCCAGCTAAGTGGATTTGCGGATACTCAGACATTACAGGGCTTACATTTCCGCTAACCCTGTGTTGCAACCTTGCAACTATACACGGCTCGCAGTTTATAGATATGGGGCTCCTAAACGTTGATAAATACGATTTAACAGCATTTGAAGCGATGTCAAACAAGGAATTAATCCAAGGGAGTTCAGATTCTCATGTCTTTTATGATGATGGGCTGAAAACAGAAAAGACCCTGTGGAAATCATTAGGCAACAAAGAAAATCACGCCTTCGAAGGGCGTATGATTGGCGGCTGCATGGATGTGCTGTGCCATCTGGTAGGCACAAAGTTTGCCCCCGTGCCGGGCTTTTTGGAGAAATACAAAAACGATGGCTTTATCTGGACGCTGGAAAGCAATGAATTGTGGTCGGGGAAGATTTACCGCACCCTTTGGCAAATGCGTGAATGTGGCTGGTTTAAGCACTGTAATGGCATTCTATTTGGACGCCCCGGCAACTGTTCCGACGAAGATGATTTTCCAGATGACTTTAACCTGCTGGATGCCTTAAACAGCGGGCTTGCATGTTTAGACATTCCTGTAATTTACGATGCCGACATAGGCCATACCGCCCCGCGGATTCAAATTATTAACGGGGCCTATGGCAAAGTGGAGTATCATGACGGCAAAGCAGTGGTAACGCAGGAGCTAAGAAGTTAGCGCACTAATTGTCTTTGTCAAGCAATTAAAAACCCAAACGCCCCAAGGTAAAATTTCCATACCTTGGGGCGATATTTTTGTGCTAGATTATATATATAAAAAAGGATTTTGAAATTAGGGTCTGTTCCCGCTACCGACAATAACCAGCTTTTGCGGCGATTTTTCCACCCTATGGGCGTGACGGCCAATTGAGCCCCTCGCGGGGAGCATCCCCGTCCATGGTAAACGGATACGAATCCCACGTCCGCCTCCGCAAGTTGCGATTTATGGGGGATGGACTTAAATCTCTGATAACTTTTCTTGCTTGGCGGCTTACCATCATGGTCTTACAAACTCAAAATTTTCCTCCGGAACCCCAAATGATTCCAGAATAAAGCGTAACGGTACAAATACGGTTCCCCGTATGTTAACGGGTGGGCTGTCTAACTGTATTGTATTTTCTCTCGTAGGGATAAGGGCTAGACGCCCACCAACGAAAAGATATATCTCGCCGTGGGGATGGTAGATTGTTACTCGCTCAAATTCCCCAAGCCAGGATACCTGAATGTTAAATGTTTCAGAAAACACTCTTAACGGAACCATAGTTCGTCCGTCCTGTATGAAGCCCTCTACGCCCAGATTGTATCCATCAACATGGACAGTGAGTGGTGCGCCGACTCGGTCTTGGTATACCCGGATTGTTGTTTCGGGTGTTACTGGACCTGGAGGCCTTGTTGGGCCTGGTGTTGGTGTAGGACGCGGAGTTGGCGTAGGCTGAGGTGTTGGTGTCGGCGTTGGCTGTGGTGTATTAGCAGGTTTGAATGGCCACCCGAACTCCAAATTTCCGTGAGTATCCAAAGTAAAATCACTGAGCGGTACAACATTGATATCGGATGAAAGTTCCAAATGTGCTGGAATGGAGATGAGATGTAGCGTTAGACGGTTCCACTCTGCGGAAGTTGTCATGAACCATATCATTCCAGCTGAAGTGCGAAAAGTGTCGATTCGTTGCTGGTCTCGATAGAGTGCAAACTCCACTCCTCTGTGGAATAGTTGTTCTCCACTTTCGTCTACCATGTATACCAAGGTTTCGTGGTCGCTTGCTGCCTGGACAGCAATACCGATTGAAAAAGCAAAAACAAGTGCTAACACTAAACAAAAAAACAATTTTTTCATAATTAATCCTCCTAGGATGTCTATGCTTAACTCAGAGGGGTTAGCCGCCCTATTGTAAGTAAGCCTTGCACTAAACAGTTGCCCTATTAGCAACCTCACG
>Ga0123355_10015731_pt1 | contig 11896 bp, 9 predicted proteins | sample TergutEmb28metaG_3_FD_89872 | JGI IMG/M metagenome (GOLD analysis project Ga0123355, IMG submission 89872) | Embiratermes neotenicus P1 segment gut microbial communities from Petit-Saut dam, French Guiana - Emb289 P1 | ecosystem: Host-associated > Arthropoda: Insects > Digestive system > Gut ... | reverse complement strand
TATCAGGAAAACCTAAAATAAAGTAGGAGCTTAAACTGATTTATAGCGATGAAATATAGCAATTCCTGGGCTTTTATTAAAGAAATAGAGGCCCCATCAGCGGCTAAAATAATCGCTGAAAAAATAAGCGCCCAATCTGCGATTGAGATAATCGCTGATTGGGCGCTTCTGTATTTTAGTTGGCTCGAGCGTATTGGCTGAAACCGCTTTTGATGATAATGTCAAAGGCTCCGCTTTTGATGATTTGGTCAAAAGCGATTTTGGCACCAAGCCTGTGCCTGCTTACGTATATTGCCTTATGCTTTTGTATGGTTTGGCTGCAGCAAATACAGCACTAATATAGACAATCAACTTGAAAATCAACTCAAGTAGGATTGCTATATATCCTACCAAAACCGCCTGCGCGGGAAAAAGCGGTTGAACCTGTAGTGCATTGGCGGATATGCGAACTCTTCGCCTATAAATGGCTCTGCAACCGGCCAGCCAAAACGGCCGCCAAATATGCCGTGTCTTCCCCATGGTCCCTGACGTGTCATAGTATGTCCTCCTTCAGTGCCTGATGTGCTCAGGCTTGTTTTATGGTACATACTATGCTAGGGGTGGACAAAGGGTTACGGGGTTGGATTGCTCCCCTCAGCAAATCGGCAGCATAACCCTAGCCATGCAGCCTCGCACCGCCACATCCGCCAAGGCTCCCGAATCCTGCGGGGTCTCAGCCGGCCCCAGCTCCATCCGCCCTCCAGCCCGGCCAAGCAGCCACCGGCAGATAGCCAGCCCAAGCCCGCTGGCATGGGGCTTTAGATTGGAATTGCTGCATCCGCTATCCTTGATTGAAATGGATATGCCATCTTCCGTCAGCCACATCATTATATCAACTTCCCCTGCAGCACCTACGGCTTCCACCGCGTTTTTTAGCAGGTTAGTAAAGATCATTTTTATATAAGTTTCCTCGCCGTAATACATAAGGCCCTTTGCCTGGGGGGCCACATCCAGAGTAAAGCATATCTGGGGCCATGCGGCCCGGAAGGCTTCCAGTATATCCAGGAGCATATCCTCTAGGTCAAACTCATAGGCCGGGGCGGCCCCATAGGCCACAAACAGCATCTCTTGTACCAGGCAGCATATTTCCTCTAGGGCTTCTTCTATATGGTCACAGGTATCGCCTATTCCGTGAAGGTCTGCCCGGCGGCGTAGCTGGGCCACGTGGGCCAAAGCAAGGGCCGCCGGGTTTTTTATTTCGTGGGCCAGGGCGGCAGCCAGTTCGCTTAGTTCTTGCTGCATCCCTGGCCTTATTGTACCCGCGGTCATCTTCTCGGCAGGGCTATGGTGCGCCCTGCTACTATCAGGTCGGGGTCTTCTATGCCGTTTAGGGTCATAATTTCTGCAACCATGTATGTGTTGCCAAAAAATCGCAAGCTTATGGATATTAAGCTGTCGCCGTATTGGATGGTATATGTTTCTGGACTGACGCCGGTTTCGCCAAAGTCAGAGCCGGTGGCTGTGCCTGGATCTTGCGCTGTGCCTTGTCCTGTGCCTGGGGTGGCGGTTGTATCGCCTGTACCAGTACCTGGGCCGACGGTTGTATCTTGGCCTGTACCAGCACCTTGCCCGGTAGCTGCACCTTGATCTGGATCCGCGCCTTGGCCTTGGTTTGTATCCGTGCCGGTTGTGCCATTGCCGGTTGCGGGGGGCTGGGCTGGGGGATCTGTAGGCTCAGGGGTTGGTAATGCGGTGTAGTCTGTGGTTGTGGATGGCTCTGTGGTTGTGCCGGAGCCTATATCGGATGGGCCTGCAGCAGGGTCTGTACCTGTGGTTACGGCAGGGTCAGCATTAGCGTTGGTTGTGCCGGCATCTGAACCCGTGCCAGAGGCGTCCATGCCTTGAGATGGGGCTTGCTCGGCAAAGGCGGGGGTTAGCTGGGCGGACATGTTGCGCAGGCCTATGGTAAGTAATTGGATTTCTTCTTCTAGGGTATCTATCCGGTCTTGGCTGCGAATAAAGCCTACCCCCAAAATAAAGCTTACGATAAATAGCACGGCACACAGGCTTGCTACCATGTTAAGGGCCCGCTTTTGCTCTGCCACCGGGGCTTTGCGCCGGGCCTTGTCGGCTTGGTGGCGGCGGATTATTTCCTCGGGCTCCATTTGGTGGCGGGTTCTTTTGGAGTAGTTGGTATAGGCCCGGTCTTCATCGTTTTCTTCTTCGTACCGGTTATCTTCGGGTTCGCCTTCATCGTTTTCTTCCTCCGCGAAGGTAAGAGGGGTGCGCTCTATCATGGTGGGGCTTTTTGGAGTATATTCCACCACTTTACTGGCCAGCATGTATTCATGCATGTTTACATTCTTTTCATAATAGATGAAGTAACCCGTTACCTCTGCCATCCGCTCTGAGGGAGTAAGGGCATCGGGGTCGGGGGCGTAGAAGGCGTTAGCTCTTTCTATTGGGTCAAGGACATACATCACCTGGTATGCCTTGCGGAACTGGCGCAGGTGATAGGATGCATAGTGCTGGTTTAGATATGTGCCATAGCTGGGCTGGGATTGCATCCAGCCCACAATTTCCATCATGGGGAAGTGTTCGTCCAGCATTGCTTCGGCGTAGTCCCGGCTTTTTTCTGTGAAGCGCATAAAGCCGTCAATTTCCTCCACGTGCTTGCCGTGGATGGCCCCATTTATAAATAGAATGGGCTGGCCGTCTATCACCAGCTGACGCCCCACCAGGAAGGCCAGCCGTTCGCCATAGCCTCCTGCTTCTGCAAACTGGTGCAAAAACGTGCAGACATAATCCTCCACATAAATCCGTAGCCCATCCCCAATGCTGCCAATTTGCTTTATATTGGTAGGCAATGTAAAATCGCTCATAGTACCCCGTCCTTTGTTTTAGTGTATAGCAAATTAATTCGAAATCAGCCTCGCCTGTCGCCGAAAACCCGTTGAAGCGCCGGGATTTTCGGCTCGGGCGTGACTGTTTCTCATTGAATTTGCTTTATCTACCTGGGTACAAGCCTATCACGGTGCAATGGTGCTTATTGGCAAATTTATGGAGTTGTGATACATTTTTTAACGTCAAACCACGCCCTGTTGCGACAAAGGAGGAAATACATGCGTCAGTTTTTCGAAAACCACAAGCAGCTAATTGATAGGGCTGCTTTTTTTGCCCTTATCACATTTGTGGTTTGGATGTTCTTTACACGATTGTTTGGCTTTCTTGCGCCGTTTTTTGTCGGGTTTCTTATTGCTATTATTATGGAGCCGCTGATACGGCTGATGGTTAACCGCTTAAAGTGGAAGCGCTGGGTTGCATCCTGCCTGTGCTTGCTTTTGTTTCTGGCGGTCACCGGCAGCTTAGGGGTATGGCTGATAAGTACCCTCGTGCGCCAGATAACGGCCTTTGTTGCCTCTGCGCCGGAGCATATAGAGTCGGTTGTAACCCGTGTAAACGAAGCCACCGTGGCATGGACTGCCCGGATAGAAGAAATTTTGCCCGAAACATGGGTGATTCCAGATATGCAGGAAGCCCTTGTGCCGGCAGTGACGGCCCTTTTTGGTGGCGACTTGCTGGATCAAGCTATGAACTTTGCTTTTGGGATACCCAACTTTTTTATCGGGTTTATTTTGGCCTTGGTAAGCGCCTACTTTTTTATGGCAGACCGCAAGCTTATATTTGAAACAGTGCGGGACGCCCTGCCTGCATGGCTTATCGGCCATATGCGGGAAACCCGGGTGGGCCTAAGCCGTGCCGTGGGTGGATATTTTAGGGCCCAATATATACTTATGACCATGGTGGGGATAATCAGCATAATTGGCCTACTGATACTAAGAAGCGATTTTGCATTGCTGCTTGGTTTGCTGTTTGCGATTTTGGACTTTTTGCCTATCCTTGGCCCTGCCCTTGTTATTGTTCCTTGGGCCTTGGGCTCTATATTTGTAGGCGATATAAGGATGGCAGTGGGCCTTGCGGTGATTTATGGGGTTATAACCATCACCCGCCAGGTGCTTCAGCCCAAGATTTTGGGCGACCAAATGGGAGCCCACCCCCTGGCAAGCCTGATGTCAATATTTGTAGGCTTCAGAGTCTTTGGGCTTCTAGGGTTCATTATTGGGCCATCGCTGCTGATGATTTTTTTAGCAGTAAGAGAGCGGGGGGCCGAAGATGCAGATGCCGTCTAATTTTACCAATGAAAGACGATTGAAACCCGCTATATTTTGGTAATTTATACAAAGCAATGTTGACAGTTTGCCAGTTGCATTTTTTTACAAACTGGTTATAATGAGCTAATGGCATTTCTTGCTATAAATTGGCAGCCTATCGGGGCTTTAGGCCCCAAAAAAGGAGGAGACGTAATGTGCAGTTGCGTACAAGTAATTGCAGTCACTCAGGCAATCATCCGCCCAGATGAAGGTGGCTCTTTGCTGCTTGAGTATTTTTTGCGCCTGTGGACAGGCCAGGAAGACGAGGTTCTTTATGGCTTACGGGTGGACAAGCGATCCCCAGATGGTGTCTTGATAGAGAGAGAAGAGACACCCGCGTTAACCGGCTCCATTGAAGAGGCAACTGCCCTGGCAAAAAGGTTTGCTAAAGGGACAGTGCCGCCATGTGTTTTACTGGAAATGGTGGACGAGTGGTATGGGGATCTAGGCATCCCATCTAGCATACATTCCACAGGGGAGGAGTGTATTACTGAGGGCCCTGAGGCCGATCTCGCCAAAACTGGTATGACCAGTATGCCCACTCACGATTGAATCAATGACCAAACCAAGAATATTTCCGTACACGGCTGGGGATAACCCAGCCGTGTACGCATTTATAAGCATAAATAAAGGGTCTGGCGTCAAAATAGACGCGGCAGCGGTTACCAGCTCAAATAGCCGGTCCTCCAGCTTCCATAACTCGCCTTTAGGGCCACGGCCAAAGACCGGAGGGTCCATAATTATGCCGTCGTAGAGGTTCCCTCGGCGGTTTTCACGCTGCACAAATTTCATAACATCATCGGCCATTATGCGGTGAGGCGAATCTGCAAGGCCCGACAACGTGATATTGTCCTTGGCCCATGCGTTCATGCCCTTGGCAGCGTCTATGTGAACAACACTGGCCCCGGCGCTTAAGCAGGCCACCGTTGCGCCGCCTGTATACGCAAAAAGGTTTAGTACTTTAATTGGCCGCCCTGCGGCTTTGATTTTGTCTATCATCCAGGCCCAGTTTACGGCTTGCTCAGGGAAAAGACCCATATGCTTAAACCCTGTTGGCCGTATGTGAAAGTGCAGCTCTCCAAAGGCGATGTCCCATGCATCGGGAACCGGGCGCAGCTTTTCCCAGTGACCGCCGCCGGATTTGCTTCTATGGTAGTACATATGTGGATCATTCCAAGCCTCGGGGGTGGTGCGGGGCCAGATGGCTTGCGGGTCTGGGCGTATTACGGTGATTTCGCCCCAGCGTTCTAGTTTTTCTCCGCCGCCAGCGTCTAGTAGGCTGTAGTCTTTCCATGTGTTTGGGGTTAGCAATTTATGCTCCTTTTTTAAGGTAAAATCCGCCTGATTACTGGGTTTAAAAAGGTTCATCCAAAGTATCAAATTTTTCATTTCTTAGGTGATATGGTGTTTTAGGGTCATTTAGCTGGCTGGTTAGCCGGATATAATCTTCCGCTATACGCAAATCCTTGACAGCTTCCTCGGAAATACATGGGGCATTTCTTTCTCCCGCAACGGTTAGCAGAAAGTTCCGAGCCTGGTTTCTCATGGCGCAGACATTGGGCATTGTGGGATAGGAATAAGCGCTGCCTGTTAGGCCCTTGTCCTGGTACACTGTTACGGTGCTGGCCAGCTGAGATGCCAGGGGCGCTGTTAGGTCAACCCGTATCCAGCCCTTTTCGAAGCAGACAAGGGCATGTTCTTGCCAGTCTACTGTGGTGGTGTATGACTCTAGCTCCAGCAGGCAGTTTACACCGCTTTCGCTTATACCTGTGAAGAGATGCTTTTGGGCATGGGTTAGCTGATAGTCTTCCCCAAGCAGGTGGCGCATTAGGTTTACCTGGTGGATGTAGTAATTTACAAACCATACCATGCGGTGGCGCTGCTCTTCTGAGATACCGGTTGGCGATGGCTCAGGAGACACTTGCCCCGGCGGTTCGCTTGTGAAATATGGAGTGTCTGGATCTTTTCTGTAATCGCCTGGAGGCATGGATAGGCGGACATATGTCATTTTGCCCATTTCGCCGGATTCTTTCCATTGGCTGACTAAGCCGCGGGCGTGTTCTATGGCTGGATCCGAGCGCTTGTGGTAGCCTACCATGTGGATTTTGCCGGAATCTTTGGCAGCTTGGGCCAGTTTCTCGCCGTTTTGCGGGAATACGCATAGGGGCTTCTCTGTTATTAGATGCTTTCCGGCTTGCAGAATCTCGGGCACTAGGCTGATATGGTTTTCGAATTGCTGTATGCATACAACGGCCTCTACATCCTTATCGGCCAAGAAATCCCGGTGGTTTGCATATACCTTTGGGATATCGTATCTGTTGGCCAGTTTTTTGGCCTGTTCAATTTTTACATCGCATAGGGCCACTATTTCGCAAAGCTCTGGTAGTTGCACGTAGTGCAGAAGATGCGCCAGTTGCCCCATGTAGCCAAGGCCCAGAAAGCCGATTTTTATTTTTTTCACTGCAATTCCTCCTCAGCCCGTTGCGGGCATTATTGTTATGCTATAACGCCGTAATCCCCGCTATTCCTGTGTGAACAAGTATAATCCTTCTTTCCCAGGCGCTACAATATCCAGTTTGCCGTTGCCTGTAACATCCGCCGTCCAGAAGTAAATGCCCACCCCCGAGGCCCCGCATTGCGGATCCCCATAATCTATGATGTGGCGGTACAGCCCATTGTCCACAAACTTATAATAACAGATAAACACATGTTGTGAATCCCCAGGGTCGTTGCCGTTGTGGGCCATGTAGCGCTTGCCTGTGAGAAGCTCCAGTTCACCGTCACCATCAATATCCACAAGCTGCATGTCGTGATACTGAGACCACGCGTTATCTATTACATGCCGCTCCCATGCCCGGCTGCCGTCATCGGATTTTTTTTGCTGCATCCAAAATAGGCCATAATCATGTCCGGCCCCATATATTATATCTGCAAGGCCATCTTTGTCGACATCATGAACCAGGATAGGCACGCTGGTAGCGCCAAGGTCAAATTCCTGTGAATACTCCCACAGCCCGGCAAAGGGGCCGCCTTTTGGCATGTGGAATATGCCCTTTGAGGTGATTATCTCTAAAAGCCCATCACCATCTATGTCGCCAACGCCTATGCCGTGGCCCGCGTTGGTTTCCGAGATTACATATTTTTTATAGCCCCCGGGTTCAAGCTTGATAAAGAACACCGGCTCGTTGGGACAGTTTGGGAAGATTTCCATCTGGCCATCATTGTCTATGTCGTAGTAGCGGATAGTTTCTATGTTGGAGGTGGGGCATAGTAGTATCGTTTCCCATTCGTGTGTAGCGGCGGGACTGCTACTGAAATCTCCAGGGGTACATAGGGTGGCTGTTGCGCTAGGATTATTAGGATTGCGACGCCAGTACACCCCTTCGCCCCACCAGAAGCCGGTTATGATATCTAGGTAGCCATCCCCGCTTACATCCAGCGGGTAGTTGGAAAAATCCCAGACGTATCCACGCTCTTCTGTGATATCACAGATTTTGTGCTTTTGTGTGAAATCTGGTCCTTGATACCAGTACATACCGCATACAATGTCTGGGATGCCGTCGTTGTTTACGTCAAAGACTGCGCAGGCTTCGCATTTGTTGGTGGGGTCTATGCAGGTTTTGGTGAAAGTTGGCATTGTTGTTGTCCTTTCTTATTGGAATGATTGAGCGGCTTAGGGTATTTTACTCTTTTTCTCATGACTTGCCGAGGGGGTGTACCCACACACCTGGGGAATTGAGTTAACATGGAAGAGAGGGGCAACTTTTCAGGACATACAGTTGACAACAAGCCCCAAACCCCTTAAGATAACCTTCAACTCTTCAAGCGGAGGATTGTGCCATGCAACGAAGGCGAAAGCCACCTGGGATAGCCACACGCCATAGCTCATCAAAGCCTCAAAACAGCAAATTCACAAAAACCCCAAATTACAAACTAAATTTTAATCAGCGCCCCATTTCAAAAGGGATAAGGTCAAAAGCAATTGACCCAAATCCAAAAAGAAATAGGGCGCTTTTAATTTTACTAGGTAATAGCAATTCCCCCTTTAAACGGTCTCGCCCGAGCCGAAAATCGCGAACGCTTCAACGTGTTTTCGGGGATGGGCGAGACCGATTTAAAGGTGAATTGCTTTGCCGTATCATACCGCCATAATCCACCCGGCGTAATAATCCACGCAACGCACCCAAAACATGCAAAAGGAGACCCGACATGACCCAGAAAGAAAAGCACCTAAAAGCTATGTACAGCTTCGTAGACAAGGTAAAAACCGATCCAAACGTGATAGCCCTGCTACTATGGGGCAGTCTTTCCTACTACGAGGTATGGGAAAAAAGCAACATTGAATTTACGATGATGATACGAGACGGCTCAGCCCCGGCTGCGGCTGGTTACTTTGCTGACGAAGATGGCTTTGAAGTCAACTTACACTTGATTGAAGTATCCAAGTTTAAAGAAGAAATGCAAAAATCCCGGGCAGGAGAGTTTTGGCATAGCGCCTGGAGCAAAGGAACCTTTGTATACTGCCAGGATGAATCTCTTGTGGAGTTTTTCAACGACGCCCGCCACGCAGGTAAGGACGACATGGTGCTGACCTTTATCAGCCTAATAGACAGGGCACTGTACTACGTGCTAAAAGCAAACAAGTGGATAACCGTATACGGAAACGCCTTATACGCACAGCGTTTTCTTCACTCGGCCTACGTCCCGGCGGCGGACATGGTGCTTTTGCAGCACGGGGAGGAGCCTACCCGTGAGTCGCTGTTACGGGCAATGGAGCTGGAGCCGGAGTTTATGCACGATATCTTTGTAATCCCCAGTACCAAGGCCATGACGGTAGATGAGGTAAGGCATACTCTCCAAGTGTATGAGGATTACCTGGCCAGGCATATGGACTGGTGGAGCAAGCCCATCTTGCATTTTCTTGAGGATGGGGAAGTAAAAACACTGTCTCATATCGGCAGACACTCTGCCGTGGGGCATGGATACTCTGGCATTGGGCATAAGTCTTTGGACTTTTTGGCCGAGAGAGGGATTATTGGACGGGTAACACAACCCTCCAGGGTATTTAAGAAAAGCAAGCTGACCGTAGAGGAAGTAGCGTATTTTTACATCAAGGAGGAAAACTTTTATGTCTGAAAACATTCAAGTAATAGGCGCAAAACAGAATAATCTAAAAAACATCAGTGTTGAGATCCCATGGAACAAGCTTACCGTTATAACCGGCGTGTCCGGGTCCGGGAAATCGTCATTGGCCTTTGATGTGATTTATGGCGAAGCCCAGAGGCGGTTCCTTCGCTCGGTATCCAACTTTGCCAAAAACCGCATCGAGCAAGTAAAAAAGCCCAATGTGGATTATGTCCGAGGGCTGTCTCCGGTTATTGCAATTGAGCAGAAAAAGGGCAACTATAACCCCCGCTCCACGGTAGGCACAATCACAGATATCAACGATTATCTGCGGCTGCTGTACGCCACAATCGGCACAAGTGAATGTCCGGCTTGCTTGGCGGAGCAGTCTCTGAAGGGAACTTCCGGCCACGCCCACCCCTTAGAGCCTGTAAGCGCAGCCCGCATAGCAGAACATCTTGCCTCCTTGCCCCAGGGGTCAGTTGTAGAACTATACACCGTGGCCAAAAAAGTATACGGCGAGGACTACGACTTCCTCTTCGAGAAGATTCGCAAGAAAGGATATAGGCGGCTCCTTGTAGACGGCCAGCCCTATGATTTATCCGAGAAACCCTTCGAGCCGGACGAGACCAAGGACTATCATATCGAAATCCTTCTTGATAGGCTGACGATTAAGCGGGAGATATACCAACAGCTTGCCAAATCCATAGAGGCTGCTGCTACTGTCCTTGAAGATGATGTTATGGTGCGGATTAATGTAATGCCGGCAGCCGAAGGTAATATTGGTGGCAATAGCAATGATGAGAGTAATGCCAACAGCAATCATATCCTAAGCAACCTAGGCTGTCCCATCCATAACTATGTATTATGCGAGCTGCAGCCCTTTCATTTCTCCTTCAATGTACCGTCCAGTGCCTGCGACACATGCCTGGGGGTTGGCTCTTCCTACATTGCAGAGCCTCGTTTTATGGTTCCTCATCCCCATAAAAGCATTGCAAAGGGCGCGCTCAACAATGCCTTGTATAACACACATTCCGCCAACAGCTATCGTGCTGTTATGATGTACAGCCTTATGTCAAAGTATAACTTCTCCCTAGAGACACCCTTTAACCAGCTTCCTGCACATATCCATGACTTGCTGTTTTACGGTACAAAGGGCGAACCCCTGACTATGGTGCAGCCAGAGCATATACAAAAACAAAACTGGATTACAGGGCGTGTTTTCCCATTTCGCGGCTTTGTACACGAACTGGAGAGCTGGTACAGGCAATACATCCGCAAGGCCGGAAACTCCGATACCTACGAGCCAAGCTTTGTAAAGGAAGCCATGATAGAAACCGTGTGCCCAGACTGCCATGGCTCCAGGCTTAAGGCATCGCGGCTGGCTGTCAAGGTTGGTGGCCTAAGCATCAATGACCTGTGCCGGATGCAGTTTCCAGAGATGTTGGACTTTTTAGGCAAGCTGGATGTGCCGGTTAAGAAAAAAGATGTTGCAGAATCCATTATCCGCGAGATTACATCCCGCTTACAGCTGCTTGTGGATATTGGGCTCCACTATTTATCCCTTGGCAGGCGCAGCGACTCTATATCCGGCGGGGAGATGCAGCGCATCAAGATGTCAACGCAAATCTCCAGCGAGCTTAGAGGCATATTGTATGTAATGGACGAGCCAAGTATCGGCCTTCATCCCAGGGATTCCAACAGGATTATTGCCATCATGAAAAAACTGCGTGACATAGGAAACACCATAATCGTGGTAGAGCATGACGTGGATACTATGCACGCCGCTGATTACCTGATAGAAGTAGGGCGCGGCGCAGGCGCACATGGCGGAAACATTATCTCTACAGGAGCCCCTGCTGAGTTTATGTCGGATGCCAACTGCCTGTCAGGGGCTTATATGAATGGCAAGCTGGCTATCTCGTTGCCAGAAAGAAGGCGCGGCACAAGTGATTCTTACATCACACTGCAAGGCGCTAGGGCAAATAACCTAAAAAACTTGACCATTGACATCCCCCTTGGCTTGTTTGTATGTGTAACCGGGGTGTCTGGCTCCGGCAAGTCAACACTGATTTTTGAAACCTTGGCAAAGCATATGGATGTACTAAAACGCGGCGCACGCATTGTCCCGGGGGAGTTGGACTATATACTGGGTTACGACAACATCAATAATATGATTACCATAGATCAATCCCCCATAGGCCGCAACCGCAAGTCTAACCCTGCAACATACATCGGCGTGTATGACCGTATCCGTACATTGTTTGCCGCCACCCCCGCTGCGACAGCAAAGGGATACATGGCAATCGATTTCAGCCTGACCCACGCAAATGGTGTGCGCTGCGAGCATTGCTCAGGAGATGGGGTTATAGTCACGAACCTGCAGTTTATGGCCGATATCGAAAGCATCTGCCCTGTATGCAAAGGCAGCCGATTCTCCCATGATGGGCACAGTATACGGTACAACGGAAAAACCATAGCCGAGGTATTGGATATGACAGTTGAAGAAGCTTTGGGCTTCTTTGCAGGGGAGAGATTAATCAAACACAAACTGGGCATCATGCATGAGTTGGGGCTGGGAT
>Ga0123355_10015730_pt1 | contig 11897 bp, 7 predicted proteins | sample TergutEmb28metaG_3_FD_89872 | JGI IMG/M metagenome (GOLD analysis project Ga0123355, IMG submission 89872) | Embiratermes neotenicus P1 segment gut microbial communities from Petit-Saut dam, French Guiana - Emb289 P1 | ecosystem: Host-associated > Arthropoda: Insects > Digestive system > Gut ... | reverse complement strand
CACCTCGTTTGCAAATACGAATTGAATTGTGAATACTGTAATATAACTTTAGCAAGGAACAAAGCTCCCTGATGATGATCTGACAAGATCGAAACATGTCGGAGTGTTTTAAATTGTTTTAAATTGTTTTAAAAGTGTTTTATGTGAAAGTATATGTGCATTCGTTGGTTGATAAATTGAAGTGATAACAACTGCTAACAAATTTTGTCGTAACTGCTCTTACTGAAAGCTGCGTTGACCATTAACTTGTCTATTGATATTTAAGTGGACTCTCGTTTTGTTCCCAGTGTGTTTATGCCGTTGTCTAGTATTATGTATGCTTTCTGGCGTTCTTTCATGGGTCGTAACTTCTGTTTTGTTATACATGTTCTTGTGTTCTAAGTTTCCAAATGCTTGAATCTCATGTCTCTTCTAAGTAAGGTATTGTGACTACATCAACGGACTAAAGATTAATGAAATACCCGTAATTCATACGACTTTACACCGCGTGAACTTCGATTTTTATTGTTCTGATATTTTGTTTGACTTATAGTTCTGTACTGTAAAGAGAGTAAGTCACAATACAGGTGCTACAATTAACTGAATCAAAAAGCACTTTTATTCTATTTCGTTAAACATTTTGTTCAAATAAATATTTCAAACCAATTTAAAATTATCCATGTTCCGCGCAGAAAACTGTTTAACAATATTTATTCCAACAATTGCACAACAATAAGAAGTCCCTGAATTTAATCAATTTAGATCGAAATATGTAGGAGGGATATATATATATAACTATTGTCTTTTTGTTGTTAAATGGCTGTCGGATAAATATTATTAACTCTCAAGTTCAATTTATGTACCTAATGAAATCTTGAAGTCAGGTTAGGTTATGCCATGCTACATCAGTTTCAGAGTTATGGCATGAGTCACGTCTTGTACCCTACCTAATCTTTTGTACTGTGTTTTGTGTTTCATCAAATATAATTAATGTACAGAGCATCGTTACGTGAAACCAATGCTATAAATGTCACTGCACATGACCGACATATTTTAACGTATAAAATTCAATCACTTTCGATTTGTTATAGTCCAAGATTACATTTTCCGACAGAGGAAGACACATTAAATTCCCTACATGCTGTTGTTCACTTTGTGCACTTTGTGTAAATAGTATTTGTATTACATATAGTATTTGTAAACAAGTGGATACATTTAAGGACGTGAGTTATTCCCAATAAATAAGTCTGCGTACAGCACGGTATATTAAAAAACACTAAAATAGTCACGAATTTCCTCAAGTTCAGTTTGATCACAGTCTCTTAGTAACAAATTCCAGCTCTACGATCCTTACCCTCCGTTGTCTCGGTGTTATATCCTTATAACATGTACGAGAACATTCTAAATAATTAACACTCGTACAGTATTTGTTACTTGACTAAAGTCCAGTTGTGTTAACTTCACCATTTCAGGTATGCGTTTTGGACTGATGCAGACCAAAGTTGGGCTGGTGTCTCTGCTGTCCAAGTACGAGATCAGTGTGGGCGAGAAGACGCCCATTCCTCTGCAGATAGACACAAAGTCATTCATACTGGCTCCTCGGGGTGGGATGTGGTTGAAAATCAAACGTAGAAGTACGCAATGAGAAGAGCATATTATTTCGTGGTAGGAATTTCCCATGTGTTTACAGAACGCTGCTCTTGTTCACACACAATTGTACTGAAGTCCCAAAGCTTTAGTGCTCTAAACTATTATTAGGCTAGTTCTTTAAGGATTTAAATGTGAGTTTGGTGAGTGTTTTGTATTTCTTGTGTAGAAAAGTTCTATGTATTTGCGCTCTAGAGATGTGTCCGAATGTCCTATCACATGTTAAACATACTTAACCCTTTAAAGACGAATGACAGACCGCTTTATTTAAAGGCCCAGTCCGTACCGCGCTGTAAACACTTTTCATCTAGGTTATCAAAACCAATCAGTTTATGCTGTAAGTGGCACAAGTCGCTGTTTGTTCTCAGATAAATACAAAACACACAAATACAGCGTGGGCAGAGCGTACAGTTGTTGAATGTTAAACTGTTGGTGCATCACGCAACCAGTAGGCTTTAAAAGATTAAACGAGTCACGCTCCGTTCACTAGCCCATATTTTCCTTCTCTAATTTGAAATTAATTAAGTATCTTTTAACACCACATCGGTAGCTCGTCTGTGAAAATCGTGGCTTCTGGTTTCCCCACAAATAATTTTCCTAAACATAAATATGTCAGTAACATGGAATATCTGCCTAAATAACTTTGCTTACGCTATCAGGGAATTAAATACTATGTTAAGCTCTGAAATCCTTTCGCGAAAGCAGATGTAACAGATATCGAAGTCTGTATAGTTTAATTCTCTTCACCTGACAGACTTTAGTCCGATGCTACTAGCACTCTCACGTCAGCTTCTTTACGTTACGTCGACCAGTAGAGTGACACACTTTCTAGCACTTCTAAATCAACAAAAAATACCGTATTCGAGAAATGATTTTTTAATATGTGCAGACTGTGCACTGTGTCTCTGTGTCTCTGTGTTGTCGTGCAGCCACGAGAGGGCACTGTAAACGTCAGTATTTGTCGCCTAATTTACTTGAACCTTTTTATGTGTACACACACGCGCATGCACACACACACATACACACCGCTAACGCATGCTGTTTTGCATTAAGTACTCCTCTGTTAGCAAGTAATTTGGAATAGGATGACTGTGTGTATATATAATGTAGACACAAATTACATAACCAGTCCAACATTTCTTATTTTCTTAATTTGTGGTATACTGCGACATATTTCGGTCATTCAGGCAGTACAAAGAGATTTAAAAATATAATACACAAGCATACAATTCCACATGTTTTAAATACAATAAGCGGTGGATCCCAGAGGTTTTCCATGGAGCGTTGTGTAACTGTTAATTGTTTAATATTATGTGTCTAAGTGTATACAACCCTTTAATTTTAAAAGTTAACTCATACATTTCCTCTCTCCTTTATTTCTGCAGTCCTGTATCCACTTTCAAACTGAATGTCGCTAAATTATTATTGTATGACGACATAAGCTGCAGAGGAAGGTATGGCCGAGTCGGTATTGTGCTGTCAACCTTTGCAGGCAGAAGTACTTATGTAACATACTTCTTAGTAATTGTTTTGTGTCGTAAGCCTGGCTGCCTGGAGGTGTTAAATGTATGGCATTGACTTGAGAGGCAGGAGGTCTTTGTGGGTTTTGTTTCATCGATAGCTGTGTTGGATTTGGGGTGGGCGCTGTTACTTATATTCCGTCCTCAGTGTACGTAGTTTTCATTTAGGTGGCTCTCGGGTATGTTGCGTGGTAGGTGTAGAATTTTTCACCAATATCCATAAACGGTCTTCATTGGAGGTTATGCAGTATCTTAAGAGTGGTTTTGATGTCGCATATCTATGGCCTGAGTTTAGAATGCGAGTGACAAAAATGTATGTGCCCTGCTAAACAACACTGCAAAATGCAACCTTATTCCATTCAATAACTACGAAACATTCTACCTTTCCAAACAAGACAATCCAAGGACACAAAATAAGTAAGTACTCCAAACACATTGAATACAGCAAATTTTTTACTTTGAAGAAACGACTTTTAAGTTAAAATATGCACAAATATATTAAGAAAGTCTACTATAGGGACCAACATAAAAATCCATGCGTATACAGTCAAAGCATATTACCAAAGAGTAACTGTGTTTTATGCTTCTAACTGCAGTGGTTCAAATACAAATTTTCTCGGCGTCGCTGCACTAAGTAACTCTACGCAAGGGCAAAGGGACACGAAACTCGACAACGTACCAATTAACTTCTGCTTTATTTAATTATATGTCTAGTGTACGATGTTATATATGAAAGAGTAATGATAGAAACATGCATTAAGATTGCAGGGATATTTATATTGATTATACTTTTACGTGATGATGTACGTTTTGTGCTGAAACTCGTTGCGAAAAATAAATTATATAGTACCAAATATTTATTATATCTGACAGGAATATGGAGTAGAAAGTTACAATCTGTCAGTAACAATTTTAGCCTATGGCAGTTTCAGGGTACGAAATTTCTGACATCTGCTCTCCTATTCCTAAACACTGTGATGCATTAATTTTCCAAAAATTATGGATCCACCTCAAAATTCTAGGACCCAGATCGGTGAAATGAGGGAAGTTCCATATTGATGACCCACAAATATTAGGTGCCACAGTACAAGATTTATTCTCCATGGCGAACTGGCTCCCGGGATTTGTGCACTTCTGCTTCAACCTAATTCGTATATCCATTTTGATTTACGTGTAAACAAACGAGTTACACGTACAGCAGGCGGAACTGCTGTAAACTCACGATTCATTTCTTCGTATTAAATTTGGAAGCCAAGAAACAATTGAAATAAGTTGTCGATAATTTGTGACAGGGTACAATTTTCGGCCTGTTCACATTTTAAGAGCGGTATACACGTTCAGCCCCCTGCACAGTTATCTGGAGGCTCCAAAGCCCCACAGATGAAACTGAAGGTGTGAATAGAAAATTTTAATGAATAAAAAATTTTAAATTTGTGGGCCGAAAAGTATGTGGTTGAAATTCATATTTTGATTACGCAGTTAGAATTGTGCTGTGAGGGGCGTCCCTCGAATTTATCTCAGCTGTGTTGTCAGTCGTGGTGTGACGTGTTTTAATAAGCAGTTTCTTGTAGTTTCAAAGTCTTAATCCATGGCAGATTGGTCAAATCATTTCTGATAGAATTTACGTGGGAGCGTAGAATACATCTGGAAAGCAAAAAGAAAAAATTACAACAGAAGGGTTGAAAGAGGGCAGTACTTATCAAAAAGCGAAGAAACATGACAAAACATTGTGACACGATTTTAAAATAATTCGAATTTTTGAAGTGCTTTTCGTAAATAATGAAGATATGTTCCGTTTTACTAGTATGAATGTAATATGGCTCGTATGAAACTGTAACGTAGCGTCAATAACATGACGCTGCACCTATCCAGCGTCAACGATGAATAAGACTCGACCGACTCGCTTTTACAAAGAAGTTCACAGAATCATAATTTGAAAATTCCGTGTATTAAATCTTATTTTTACGTTGTTACGGTCCCTTCGTTTTCGTAATGTCAAAGAAATTAAACTCTGGTAGGTGGTTTCCTGGATGTACTTTGCCAAGGTCAGTCATGTTTCTAGTGATGACTGGAAGTCCAAATGTGGAAGTCACGTTATCTTTGTCCTGTACATGAAGCATTCTGATGGCTTGGAGAAATACGTGAATGTTTTCCTTAAGAATTCTACAATATGCAGCATCCTGTCACTTGAGAGTCTATCTACTGATTTTTTAAATTGGTATTTATTTTAAACAGTTAACTTCCTGGAACCCGCTGGGCCACTCCAGTAATGTAACGGGACTGCTTCACTTTTATGTTTGTTTTAAAATTAGAAAAAGAGCTACGAAACTGCAAAAAACGTTTTCAATCTATTTTCTCATGGTAAAACTTTTTCCTCGATGAAAACATCTTGTCGCCCGAGAATTCGTAAGTTAAGTTTATAATGTTAGACCGTGTTCCGTCTCCGTTATATTAGAAGGATTGCCTGATAACTATTCGTAGCAAGCGTCGTACGCAATTACGGCACCGTTTGTTCAATTCTTTCCAAACTTAATACAAGTAAATTCATAATTCTCTAACAGATCCAGCTGCACATGGTGGTCTGACAAGAAAGTGTTTTATACCGACGATCCCAATTACATCAGTTGAAGAGTATGAGCCTCATTATTAAATTAATTTCATTTCATCGATATCTTACAACAGAGAAGAGATTAGAATTTAGCTATGCAGTATCAGATTATTGCGGGACTTCGTGACAAAAGAACGGATTAAAAGCAGCCTGCGTTGATGGGAATTTTATGCTGTGTTTCGGTCACAAAAGTGTACAGAGTGGAGCGATTTTAAAAAATAACGTGTTTTCAAAATAGCCCTAGAACCAAGTTTAGTTCCCTTCCCTGGAAAACTTTCAGGTTTGGAGTTGCGTCAGGTAATGGTTTTAGTAATTTTACCTTCGGAAATTGGCGTTTTCGGAGAAATTTCGAAAGGTGTTTGTACCGATTGCTCCTAGTTCCGTTGAGGGACACGCGCACAGATTTTCGATTACCCATTTCAACCGCGCATAGCACTTTGAAGTGCGTATTGGGACTACCTGCGTTTGTGGCAGGCAAATCAACGGTGTCGCTTATAGATTAAATAATCCTGCTTTGTAAATAAATTAATCGGCACAGTAAGGGCATATTGGCTACAGGCGTAACTGCAACCATATTTTGATAGAGCGGTGTGTTGTATATCAACCCACAAACGTGTGTAATACTAGTGAGTTGCAATAGTCAACTGACAGTTAAATTCGTTCGTATTTTGCAGAGGCCTTGAGGACTGAACAATTTGAATGATACCAGACCTTACTGTCCGTCGACGAATAGCACCTTTCCATCTCCAGTAAATATTGCCTGCGCGGCATGTTAGTGAGCTACAGCCTGCGTGGAGCAAAAGAATGTGGGTTTCAACTCAGGTGGACATGAGACGGAAGTTGAGATGTTAAGAGGCAGCAAAGCTGTGAGTAATGTGTGAAGCTTTATGAAAATAAATAATAATAATAATAATATGAATAATTATAATGAATGGGGACAGAAGCTGTGTTAATGATACTAAAGGTGGACGTCTCCCCGTGACGGATGTGAGGTGTCGGTGTAGCTCCTAACCATTTGCAAGCCGGCATTAGAAGGAGATGGGCGGTCAGCAGTATGCTTCTGTCGCTATATCCCCAGAAAAGAACCGGTACCCCTCCTGCAGCGGGTGACTGTGCACCGGCGCCTGCCTGGACGGAACGGAAAATCTCAACCCCAACCAGATTCGATCCATGGACCGTGTTAATGGTAGCAGTGACAATAAAATTGTGAGTATGGGTGAGGTACGTAAAGCCGGCTGACAAATAATAAATCTGATGTACCTTTATCAGCCGAAATGTTGAATATGTCACGAAGGTTCGATTAAGGATGGCAGAGGGGTTCAAAACTATGCTGAATATTGTAAAAGAGAGATGTGAGATTGCATTGTAAACGTCATAGATGTCGTCACTACAAGGTCAGTGTTTTATCATTATGTGCTTCCTATATTTAGCTGTCTACCACGCAGAATGTCTTTCTTTCTGTAACTTTGCAAGCTTGGTGGTCACATGCTGTGCGGATCAGAGTGATTTGGAGTGTGTGAAAAACAGAAGTGCATCAAACTGCAGGCGTCTTTGAAGTGTAGTTGTTTTCATCGGTTTTTTGAAGGATTGAATTTACCGGCATATGAGTGTTTAAACGGGAGATTTTTTTCGAAATTGTGTACAGTCCGAGAAAAAAGTGAAAGGAAATAATGTTAATTAAATTTATTTATTTGTTTATTTGTTAGCGTGGAGAATTTTTATAATCAACAGGTTCATAATTTATACCCTTCAACAAATATTTTTGTGAATACCAAAATAGAGGCATTAAAACATGCGTGTTGTTTGATGAGAAATTCAAAGAAAATTGATAAGAAATACGTAAAGAGAACACCAGCCTGCGAGATATAGAAGTATAAGTAATTTTAATATGAAGTATATAAAACGAAAGATTTCGAAAGATTAACCTGGTTTAGTTGAAGAACCACAAGAGGGCTACTTTAATTTTTGTGTTGCATAAACTTTCTTATCGGCTGTTTCTTTAGACAAACAATAAACAGCCATCAGTAATCAACATTAGCGGGCGGGGAAAAACTCCAGGATGTAAGAGCTGAAAGTTTCAGATTGTCTGTTCCTATCTGAAAAGAGTATCTTGTTTGCCATTACTTAATTATTTGTTTATTTCAAATTAGATTTTTGTGAACGGTTTAAGAGTTTGTGTTAACGAGTAATATTGACATTTAAACTGCTGTGGCTAGCTTGAGTCTCCCGCTTTGTAACACCTAAAACCCGTAAAACCCCTGTCTGAGGAAAACACTTGAATGAAAATAGAATCCTTGTTGTTTCATGCAGTTTAATTGTTGTAGGACTTCGCTTTTGCATCATGGGAACTACGTACTTTCTGACGATACTGTTCTCCATTTCATCTGGCCTTTTGGGAGTGCTATACTTGTATCTCACATACGTCTACACATACTGGAAAAAAAGGAATGTTCCTTTTTTGGAACCAATGTTTCCTACAGGAAATGCGTTAGACATAATTCTCTCAAGGAAAACTATAGGAGAAATATACAAAGACTTTTACATAAAACTTTCTGGAAATAAGTTCGTTGGTTTATATCAGATTCACAGGCCATTAGTCCTACTGATGGATCCTGACCTTATTAAGAATTTTCTCGTCAATGACTTTGAACATTTTAAAGATCACGGATTTGCGGTTGACGAAGATAATGATCCTTTGGCCGCGGGTCTGTTACGATTGAATGGCGACAAGTGGAAAACCATCCGTTCAAAGCTATCTTCCACTTTTACAGTCGGAAAGTTGAAGGCAATGTTCCAACATTTGGTTGAGTGTGGACAGGAGCTAGAGAAATGCTTTGAGGAATCGGCCAACAGGGAACATGTTATAGAATTGAAGGGCATTCTGTCGAGATTTACTACAGATGTAATCGCTTCTTGTGCCTTCGGAATCCAGTGTAACTGCCTTAGGAACCCCGAAGCGGAATTTCTACAATGGGGTAGAAAATTAACCGATCCCTCAATCAGTCAGAACTTACGAGATATTCTATATTTTATGGTGCCGAATCTCGCAATTGCCCTAAAAATTACTATCAATCCGCCTGGTATCAACAAATTTTTCATGAAAGTTGTAGAGGAAACTGTAGGATACCGCGAGAGGAACAATATCACACGTAATGACTTCATGCAGCTACTGATTCAACTGAAGAATCAGGGACATCTTGACACCGATAATCAAGATAATAGCAAAGGCCAAAGTGAGTATCGCCGTAAACTTTACTAGTGTTTAGGATATTTTACACATTTTTGTATTTGTTATGCCACCACATATCAAATACTGGACCTGTTTTCTTCTTCCGTTTGAAGGGGGTTGAGAGACGGACCTAATCTTTCTGGGTTTGTCCATTAAAGAAAATATAATTTTGTAAGTGACCAATCAAATTACGTTCACTCTTCCTCACGTCACTTTTCTCCAGTTTTCGAAACTCTGTTGCCAATAAACCAACTAATGATTCACCCAGTCATTTAACTGGGGAAGGATGCGTGCCAAAGGCAAAAGTGTCAATACTTTCCTCAAGCGACCCATTCCTGCGCGTGAAACACATAGCTGGAATTCCAAAATTATGCCTACAAGTTCTGATTCAGTGTCTAATAGGTTTTGAGTCTTGACGTAAAGCCTTGACATGTTTATACGATTTCCTCTTTTTGTTGTTAGCGTTATAATCTATTCTTAGGCAAGTTTTGATTGGAAGGATGTCTGGAATTGACCTCAGAGTGACTCCATTCGCACTGGCTGATAACCAATGTGATATGGGGTATGATAAAACTAAGGCAACGAAGAACATCTTAAAAAAATCAAGAGTGCTCTAGTAGCACACTGTCGCCGATATTCTTGAATTTATGCTTGATTATCCCCTGTACTTCAGCCTTCAAGAATCTTGATATATGGTGTGTAGCACTTCAGAAATAATCTGCCTTATTTTTAATTCACATTTTAGCCAGCATTTAGGTCCCGAAATCTTAGATTACACTGGTCAACACACAAAATGTATCCGTAACCTAAATAGTTGATTCCTCTTCAATCCAATGTGCCGAGATAAAATATGGCCTTAGAATTCAATTATTGGCTCTAGTTGTCATGATACATGAAGTGTGGCTTAAGACGTAAAATAGTTACGTGGGAAGGGATACAGGTGTCAGCATTGCGCTCCCAGACGGCGAGTAATGACGTTTGCTGAGTGGTCGCACTGGCACAGTGCCAGTTAGTGAGGGTGCTGTAGGTGATTGCTTGTGGAGCACAAATAGGCCGACGATAAACTTATATACAAAGAAGAAGTAGGTGAGACTAATTTTAAGTTTAAGCTTGTTTTTTTTTAAAGTGAGTTACATTTCCTATACTATGCCACGAAACTGTGTGAACAATCCAAACAATTTTTGCTATATTTGCAGAGCAGTTACTTATTCAACACGAAAACTTCCATTAACACCAATGGTGAAAAAATCTTATGAATCCTATTTCAGTTGCAAAGTCGGAGACCAAGACAAAAAATGGGCTCCTCATGTATGTTGTATCTCTTGTGCTACAAATCTGCGTGAATGGCTTAATAACAAAGGGCGTTCGTTCAATGCCTTTTGCCCTTCCCATGATATGGAAAGAACCAACGGACCATTTGACAGATTGCTATTTTTGTATAGTTCTGCCTCTTTGTCACGGAATTACAAAGAAAAAAAAAGAGGACTGTCAATTATCCTAATATTTCATCTTCTATTCGACCGGTACCCCACACCGAAGACCTCCCTGTTCCAGTACCACCACAGCAGCATATTTTAGATTCAGATGACGAGCTGACCGATAACCAGGACAAGACACCTCAACCTTCAACAGCTACAGACGCTGATTTCACTGCTGGTCTTCAATTTAACGAATTCCATCGCATTACACAAAAGGATTTGAATGATCTAATTAGGGATCTCGACTTACCTAAAAATAAGGCTGAACTGTTAGGCTCAAGACTGCAACAATGGAACCTTCTGAAAGAAAATGTCAGAATTTCAGTGTATCGTAAAAGGCGCGAAGATCTAGTTCAGTTCTTTAAAATGGAAAGGGTCTTGTTGATTCCACTGATATTGATGGCCTGATGCAAACACTCAGTAATAATCACAATCCTCTGGAATGGCGACTTTTTATAGACTCGTCTAAGTTGAGTCCCAAAGCAGTTCTTCTTCACAATGGCAACACCCTACCTTCTATTCCTGTTGGTCATTCAGTGCATAATAAGGGGTCATATGAGAACATGAATATTCTGTTGGAAGCCATTAACTACGATAAATTCAAGTGGCAAAACTTTGGTGACCTAAAAGTGATTGCCTTACTAATTGGACTACAACAAGGACTCACAAAATATTGCTGCTTCATTTGTGAATGGGGCAGCAGAGCTCGGTCCCTTCATTACTCAAGAAAGGATTGGCCTGCCAGAAAATCTCTGGAACCAGGAACCATGAATGTGGAAAATCAACCACTAGTGGAACCGAGTAAAATTTTGTTGCCATCCATGTATTTAAAGCTTGGTCTGATGAAAAATTTTGTAAAGGCCGTGAACCAAGAAGAAGCTGTCTTTACTTACTTACGAGAAAATTTCCCCAGAATAAGTGAGGCAAAATTGAAAGAAGGTATTTTCATTGGTCCACAAATACGAGACCTTATCAAGGACGAATACTTCGACAAGTTCCTTCAAGGCGACGAAAAGGCGGCTTGGGACAGTTTTAAATTTGTAGTAAAAGGATTTTTGAGAAACAGAGGGGCTCAAAACTATGAGGAGCTTGTAAACAATCTTTTGCAGAGCTACCAGAGATTAGGCTGCAACTTGTCATTAAAAATACACTTCCTTCACTCGCATTTGGATTTTTCCCAGAGAATTGTGGTGCAGTGAGCGATGAACACAGAGAACGTTTCCATCATGACATTTCTTCAATGGAGAAGAGATATCAAGGGAAGTGGAACTGTGCTATGCTCGCCGACTACTGCTGGACTTTGGCAAGGGATGCCCCTGCCGTGGAATACAAGCGACAGGCAAAACAGGGGAAAAAACTTAATGGTTTTGTTTGTGTTAAATAATGAACTTACATGAAAAAGACTGTGCAGATGTTCAATTTACGTTGTAAATATT
>Ga0123355_10015729_pt1 | contig 11897 bp, 8 predicted proteins | sample TergutEmb28metaG_3_FD_89872 | JGI IMG/M metagenome (GOLD analysis project Ga0123355, IMG submission 89872) | Embiratermes neotenicus P1 segment gut microbial communities from Petit-Saut dam, French Guiana - Emb289 P1 | ecosystem: Host-associated > Arthropoda: Insects > Digestive system > Gut ... | reverse complement strand
TTACAGTACAGTTACCTTTACACTTATGTACATTCCTTCATTTTCTACTGTTACAACTATTGAATTATCAGCTTGTGATCTTTATAACTAGCTAGGGTACAGTGTATATACATTAAATGATGGCTTATAATGTGCTAAAGTCTACTGATCTTACAAACTGTGTGAATGTCTTGATGTGTTTCTTTATTAGTTGCTCAAACAGAGGGGGCCAGGTGTCACCTGCCCGGACTATGGCGCTTCGTAGAATCTTTCTTTCATTTTCCAGTTGCGTGCAGCTCAAGATTATGTGTTTAATTGTCTGTTCCTCGTTTAGAAAACAAGGGCACGTCGAATTGGGGATAATCTTGAACCTATGGAAGTACGATCTGGTTAGTCCGTGACCCGTTACCATGGCCGTAAATTCCGCTGAGATTGGTACTGTGGTCTCCATTCTCTCTTTTATGTGTGGGAAGAATAGTTTGCTTACTGCGCCTTTTGTAGAGCTGGTCCACTGCTCCTGCCATTTTGTAATTTCCTTCTCCTTGCCTTCAGCAATTAAAGTCTGTTTTGGTATTTTGTCACAAACCAATACACCTTTGTCTTCCGTTGCCATCTCCTTGGCCAGACGGTCTGCCATTTCATTTCCATTTATGCCTACATACGCCTTCACCCAGTTGAAAAGCACTGTACATTGTTGGTCCTCCAGCCTCTTTATTTCCTTCCTTAAATTCCCTATCAGTATGTAGTGTTTGTTTCTATTCTGCAGTGTGTCCAGTGTCACTTTGCTGTCTATGTTTACCACTACTATCTTTTCTGCATCTTCTGCTAACTGGAGATTTTGAATTTGTTCCAGTGCCCTTGGGATTGCTACCTGTTCTGCCTGATTATTAGAGCAACTCGCATGTAGTTTGTACTAAGACTGATGAAGAACTATGTCATCCTTAATTATGCCTGCAGCAGCTCCTACCTTTCCTCCAATTTTGCTGCCATCCGTGAATATATTTATTACATTATGTGGCATCTCTGTAGGTGCCCTAATAAGGGGTATTTCCGCAGGGTGGGGCCAATATCTCACTTCCAGAGGCGCATCATATCCGATGTTGTTATGAGTTGCCTTGTAAGTTTGTACCTTTTCTTCTACAGCGAGCCGGATTGGGCGAACTCCTGCCATTACGCATGATGCTTCATATGACATTGTTCTGAATGCCTTGGCTATTTTAATATTCATCATTCTTTGCACTCGTTGATATTTCCTCAAGTTGTTTTGTTTTGTTAAGGCTTTCTCCCACACCGGTGCCCCTTTAATTCATCTGGAACATTGTAAATGATGAGTCTAGGATTCCTACGTCTTGGCGTTGAAGCTTCTAGTTCCTTGCCGCACATTTCGTTGATTGTTTTGCTTAGATCATCATTTTCCTGCTGATTATGGGTTTCAATTAACAGTCATCCATTCCTAAGACCTTTAAATGTTGTAATTCCTATCTTCATGTCAACTGGATTCACCTTTGTCTTAACAAGTGTCTTCATATGTTCAATGCTGTGGCCACTTTTACTCTTAACAGTAAGTTTGTAGGTTTTTTGTTCGGCCCTCTTCTGTTGATTGCCACTTAGAGCTTCTGAGTACAAACTTTTCTTCTCTATATGAGATGTCTCCTCTGGTCTGAATTCACTAGCTTTTTTCATCTGACATTATAGGTTTTCAATCTTCCTTGCCTTTTCTTCCAGGTCGGCCATTATTGTAATGTATACACCTCTCAGCGAGCTTACAGATTTCATTATGTTATCTCTCAAGTCTTTCCTGAGATTTCCGCTTTTTTCATTTTAGTAACTAAATGTAATCAAGGGGGATTTCAAACTGCATTAAACAATACACTCTCTGATATAAACTCATGGTTTAAAGCCAATTTCCTATCGCTCAACTTTAATAAAACATATTATTTAGAATTCAGAATTGAAAATTGCATTGACAGTACATTAGATATTAACTACTTCAACAAATCTATTGCTAATGTTACACATACAAAGTTTCTGGGTTTAGCAATTGATGACACTCTACCTTGGGATAGTCATACTGATCAACTAATTTCCAGACAGAACTCTGCATATCATGCAATAAGAGCTGTAAAAGCAATGTTGTCAAGGAAAGCTTTAAGAATGCTATATTTTTCTTACTTACATTCTATCATATCCTCTGGCATAATTTTGGGGGGTAATACCCCTAATATTATTAAAATATTCAGAATGCAAAAAAAAAATTAAGAATTATGACTTATTTGAAGAAAAAGCATTCATATAGAGAGCTGTTTAAAACAATGGAAATTTTGCCTTTGTGTTCCCAGTATATAGTTTAATTTTTAATGTATGTGGTGAACAACAAACTTTTATTTACAAAAAACTTAGAAGTCCATACACATGACACTAACTCTGCTAATAGTTTTCATCTACCTGTTACTCATTTAACCAAATACCAAACAAGGTGCATATTATACAGTACTTAAAATTTTTAATCATGAAATTCAAGTTTTTAAATCAGCCTTAAAGATATTTTTTTTCTTTCTAGCTCGTTTTATTCTATTGAAGAATATTTTAATTCTAAAAAATAATATATATTCCAGGTAGTTATGTTTTAATGCTATATGAATATTCTATTATGTAATTATATTATTATTTTTTTCTGTAATTTGACAGCTGTAATTTAACAGATATAGTATATCATCAGATTATGACTAGTTCCATATCCTTTAAATAGATAAACGAAAATAAATAAATGGAATGGAATGAACACTAAAACAATGTTGGTTTGATTGCCATGATGTTATTTCTGATTTTATAAAAATATTACCTTAACCAAAATTGTACATTTGGTCATGAACCTAAAGTAATACCCTTTGATGTTCATTCCACTTTCCAATGCAATGTTATCTTTCATACTACCTCAGTCTGGCTGTTGACACCAACTGCATGTTTGTGTTTACTAGTGTCAAAAACAGTTCTTAATCATATATTCTTAACTGTTGTATTTTGTTTTGTACTTACTTATCACATCCATTCTCTTAATCCTGCCATTCCCTCTCTGAGATAGGACAATATATGGGTATATGTATGTATGTGTGTGTGTGTGTGTGTGTGTGTGTGTGTATTATGTATGTGTGCAATATGATGGACAGACTGATAAGTTACAGGGATAAAGCAAATTTGCAGACTGATTTATAATGATGTATTAAGTGCAAATGTTGCTAAGCTGTAATGCAATGAGAGGATGATTATTATGAAAGTATCTTTCCTGGAGACAAAGAAAAATGAAATGGTTGAAATGCATTTTGTCAACAGGTGCAAATCCTGAGCCATCCTGTATGGATATTCTCTCAGATCTGGCACAGCTGTGTGCACGCTTCAGTGACCTTGCACCTACAAGTGAAGGACTACGCTGGTGCCTGCAACTGGAGCCCACATTGCTGGGAGATGTTCAGGCACAGTACCAAGTAGGCTGCTTCCGCATGGGTCCTGAGGGCATGGCAGTTGATCCTCCCACCACAAACACAGCTGCAGAGACCAGGTTTGGATTTCTGTCAAGAACCAGGAATAATTTTGTTTTCACTTGACAGTATTGGCTTGTGTCAATAAATAACTTCATAGATCAAGCTGTATTCCTTTCACTATTTTAAAGAACAGCACAGAACAAAGCAGTTCATGAATTTTAACAACAACAAGTTAAATAATATTATTTAATGTAACACATAATACATTAATAACAACTATAAAGGCAATCTGTGATAAAATTTAGAATTCGGGAATCAATGCTGAACATTAGTTCCATCTTTTTTCAGTAGCACTGATCCATCTCCTACCAGTACTCCAGGTGCAGAGAATCCAGAGGAAATCAATGAGGAGGCACTTATAGCTGCAGTCAATGAATCAGCAGAAGAAGGAATGGCATTTTTCAGTAACCTTTTGGGAATTACTTTTGGTGGTGGAGAGGCACCGGGAAATACTACAGAAATAGATAACTCAACAGATACAGTTACTCACGACCCAACATTTGAACACACACCACTACCTTAGAATTGAATTATGATGGTGATGCAGTTGAATTTATGAGAATCTAATCAGAAACAAAGAATATCAAATATTGAAACTGTTCTCAAAGTACAATTTTAAGATATGAATGTACTGTAACTTTATTTTATCTTTATATATTTATGTAGTCAATATTATTTAATTAAATTATTATCACTGATTTTAAATGATGTGTTTATAATCACCCTTACAACACAGTTCCTAACTACAAGTTACATTACGTGTATGTAATGCTAATTATCATTTGACTATAGTGCTTCAATTACTTAAAGTCAAATGCACGTGTTGTTTACCGATTGTCATTATTCGAAATATCCATACAAACTTCTTTTGAGGACTAGTACTGAGTGGCTGATTCGTAAGTCATGGTTAATGAGTTTCACTCCAGCGTCATTTACCGCCACAATCATCATTGTATCATATTCGTTTATGAATATTATCAATCTGTATTTTATCACATTGATTTATGAACATTATAAAATAAAGATTATTGTTGTACCAACTGACGGGATCTTGGCATTTTTACTTAAAATGTATCTCAAAACTCCAAAGGAAACCCTTCTGGGATGTTTCGCGGCGTGGGTTGATTGTTCGATAGTTATTTTGGGACTACTTATCGGTTCCATCTTCAAGGGTCAAGAATCCAATAATAATACCAGGAAACATGCTTCCACCCCTTCTCAACATCTTTTTATTTTTGATCTGTAAAACTTAGGTTAAGTTGCTGTAAGGTATGTACGGCTGCAGCGCCTAAACCGAACAAGTACCTTCTTCTCATTTCACTCATCGGTGCTTCGGGTAATCCGTGCTCCCAATCGTCACATGTCCACGTTGGCAGTCCTGTGGTCCGAAGCTCTAGCGGAGAGCCAAAGAAATAAATACACGAAGATGGAATCTTCGGATGAAGAAGCGCCGGAATTGGTACCGGTAGTATTTAAATCAGTCCCAGTAACTGTAATTACAGGTTATCTTGGTGCTGGAAAGACGACTTTGCTCAACTACATTCTTACTGAACAACATGAAAAAAGGATTGCTGTTATACTTAATGAGTTTGGAGAAGGTTTGTGCTTATTTCTATATTTTTTTACCAGTTCCCTAAGTATTGAAATCCAAAGCTTCAGCGTGACGCTGGTAAATAATGATATTCCTGTCGTCTTACTTTGTGAAACACAAACCTGGCCTCGCTTTCCTGTTCTGTTCGTTAGTAGCCTCAGTAAATATGGTACGAATTGCAGAAGTTTGATATTTCCTTTTCATACAGCAGTTTTCAATTGTATGCTGTTGCAGAAACAACACATTGCAGTAAGTCATTGGATTTATGTTTAGTTGTGAAGATATACAGCTTTCAAGCTCAGCATTTCTTATTTAGAAAATAAGCTGGAATACCCAGACATTCACATTTCAGAGTACAGAAATTCCTACATATCTTACTTTTTAGTAAACACAGTTCTGAGTGAGTGTTTTTCACCAGCAAGAACTTGATTCTGTAACCAGTGCTTGCCACACCACATTCCATCAAATGCCATAATTTAGTAGAAAATAATTCAATAGTGAAGGAAGTTCCCAGGTCCATTGTACTAATTTGCACTTGTTATGATTCCTTTGCTGGATTTGCTTAATGTTAAGGTAGACCAGGTGAGAAATATACAAAACACCGACTCCCAGTTTGTTTTGATACCCGTGATGGCATGTGTCTTTTTTTAGGAAGTGCCTTGGAGAAGAGTGTAGCAGTTGGACAAGCTGGCAAATTGTATGAAGAATGGCTTGAATTACGAAATGGTTGCCTGTGCTGTTCTGTGAAGTATGTGACACTGCAATAACATAAAACATCCTGATCACACTGCATACCACTCTTTCTGTCTCTGCAGGATATTGGTAATAGTTTGTACAGCATGTCAAGGCACTTTATCAAGGTTGTGGTCATCTGGAATATAATACCATGTAGTTGGGCACCTGTCTACTAAACTAGATGGTATTATATTCCCAAAATCCATGAGCTTGTTACTCACTTTAATGAGAACCTTACGTCTCACTGGACATTGTATCTTTCAGTTATTTAATTGTTCCTTACTGTACAATGACATTTCTTGATTGCATCATTTCAGAGGATTTTTTATCACATTTTGGCTCAGAAATTATATAAATTAATGATATATTTTGCTACATAACAGCAGTTTGGTAATGGTTTTTTAAAAATTGTATCAACACAAATGTGAGGTAGAAGCAGTTGCATACAGTTACTGTTACTATTTTGTGATCAAGAGCTATTTTTTTGTGTGTTTTCATTTAGCAGCTGATTAATTTGTGTATGTCTTTCTTAGTTTGCAATGGTCTGACAAATTGCGTGATGAGGAAAAGACTTGTAGGTTTAGAGTTTTTTGCTCCTTAACATGTAAACAGGGGATAGCTGTCTTACAAATCCCAGACTCTTAGAAAGGTTACATGTTTGACAATTATTGGATTTAATTCAAATGCCTTCCTGTACCATTTTTAATTGTGTATGTTCAGTGTAGGTGATTGGTGCATAATCTTGATTTTTAGTATATAAATGTATTAGGATTTTTATTGCAGTTCTTCGACTAACAGTGCACATAATGGCTAACCTGTTGTGTCAAAAGATACCCAATTAATGTTCTGTTAATTAGTTCAGTATTGAGCGCAACATTATATGTTAGTGGATATCCATAGCTTTAGAAAAAAATTGTATGATTTAACTGTATATGGTCCATACTCCATGCATTAATCAAATGCATACAATATTAATGCCAACAAATGCACAATAATATTTTGATGTAGTTTAATTACAAGATAGCCTCCAACATGTTTCAGCTATGATACATGTTGGAGGATACTTTGTAATTAAACTTTATTAAAATATTATTGTGCATTTGTTTGTATTAAGATTATATTCATTGTATGCTAGAAGCATGTATGAGAACATATATATATATATATATATATATATATATATAAGATATGATTTTTTATCATGGATGATATGGTGTGCTGATCCATGACTCATATCCAGATATGTGGCTATTTCATGCAGTGTTATGTGGTGATTTTCCTTCATGATGGCTTCAACTGCTGCAATGGCCTCTGGTGTCACTACTTGGTATGCCTGACCAGGTTGAGGAGAGTCTGTTACAGAACTAATGCCATTCATGAACTTCTTAGGCCACTTGTACACTTGCTGTAGTGACAGACATGCATCACCATACTGAACTTTCATTTCTCGATGAATTTCGATGGGTTTCACCCCTTCACTACTTAAAAAACGGATGACAGAACGCTGTTCTTCTTTGGTGCACGTTGCTAGCAGGGCCACCATCTTTACACTACTACTGGGCCGTCGTGTTGCATTCCTGCATCGTACTGCCACCTGTTAGCCACTCTTCAAACCATGAGTATCATTGTTGTCAACTTACAAGACAATCGAGCTGTGTTTCAAATTTTTATCACACTTTTAAGGTTTTCATTTGACTCTCCCTCATATTTATGGGTGAACTGGTTTTGTTAGTAACATGTTGGTTTAAGCTGTGTATCCCTTCGCCTTAATTTTTTGTGTCCACATTTTCATGGGTGACAACTGAACGCTGAATCTTAACAGTAAATATTTAGAATTCAGTTTTTATGTAGCACATAAACTGTTTGACTGACGTATGGTACAATACTTTCATAAGTATGTTATGTTATGTTTCCTTTGTGCCGTGGGTGTAGGGGATGTGGGTGACATGGACAGTGGTCAAGGTGGCCACTATGAGACACCTTGTGATTGGAGCAGAGAGCAGACATATTTTTTGAGAAGGAAGAGAATACAAAGGGCAATTCACACGGTCTAGCATGTGGGTCTAAGGCTGCTTGTTTGCTGGGATTGCAGTTTTGAATCTAGCAGGAGGCATAGAGGTTTTTGTCATGTGACTGTTATGTGTTATCAGGTAGAGGTGTCTGCATTGGGCTGATCACCTGTCCAGAGGAATCCTACTTAATGTGGTGTGTCTGAGTGTGATCATGAAGCCTCAAACATGAGCAAGCCCTGGCCCACCAGTGGCTGTTGCCTAATGGGAGGGGAGGAGGGAGAATACAATAAATACCTACAGGCCTGTATAGCTGCAGTGCACAAAATTTGAACAATAGCCTTGAGTCTATCAAACTCTATAATTTTTCATCCCTAAAGCCATAAACACAGTATTGTGTTGCATGCCGCTTTGTCTTCATCATTCGCTGCTTGGTTTTGAAATAGTAAAAACCTTATGCCTGCACAAGTTAATAGTTAATTATGGCTGGTAAAATGCCAGTAGTTTCTATTAGAATGGAAATTCAATGTGGGTTTTAGTGGATATCAGTACTGAATTCACCGGGAAAATTCAAAGGTGATTAGAGAAAAATGCGGTAAGTGCAAAAGGAAGCTGAAAACAAATTTGAAGCACAAAATTGTTAGTAAAACATACCATAGTTGTGTTCCAAAGCTAGCTGGAATGGAGTTTAAAGTAAAACTGGAAAACCACAAAAGGAACTAAGTACGATGTTTCTGTGCCTGTACATACATTCGTCAGACATTTAATTTATGAATTCCTGCTTGCCAGCCATCAAAGTCAACTCAGCTAGGAGAAGCAGGTCAGCATACTTCCTACACTCAGTTCACACCTGCTGCACCTCCACCATTAGCAGTGAGTGACTGTTTCTGGTGGACATAATAATTTGCCTTCCACCAAAGTTATTGACATTCCAATGCATGTGTGAGAATGATATCAGACTTTGTAAAATCTGTTTCACTCACAAGTGTAATTGTAGTTATATTTGCAACATGCTGGTTCACACCCAAGAAGATATTCTGAGGTTTGATAATTCTAGGCCAAAATATCTGGCCTCAGTTTATAACAAATAATAGATACCTTTTTTATAAATAATTTATAATGTTTGTTTCAGAGACAATGGTGTAAAGGCAATTGAAAATTTGATGACCAAACGCGGAAAATTTGACTACATTCTACTGGAGACAACAGGCTTAGCAGATCCTGGTTAGTTATTGATTCTATCCCTTTTAGTATTACTTTTGTCTTAAAAAAAAAGGATTTGCTTATGAGATTGTCATGCTACATGAATGTCTGTGTGTCCCCCATTTTAACTTTTGAAACTGTAGACCCCATCAGACATTAGTTTGCCAGAATCAGTAATAATTTACATGATAGATGCACAGACCTGTAAGATGGAAGTAACACTATGCGTCACTTAGTTTAAGGCCGTGAAATGATATATGGTATGAAAAATATGTAATATATTTTAGAGCTTTTTTTTTTTTTTTAAGAATGTAAAATAGTAACACAGAGGTGATACAGATTATTCTGTAACTACCAGCATTGATAACTAATGTTCCTCAAAGCACAAAATGGTCATGCTGTGAAACGGACCACCTACATCTGGTGCTGGGGTTTTGCATGTGAGTGTGGAAAGCACTTTGTATTCGTGGCATGCAAAGAGACAACGTACTACATACATTATACATATAAACAATATATAGTAAAACACAACTCAATTAATGATTTTATTAAGGTGTATTTCTTACATTGTTTCGTTCAACGACGTGTTTCAGCACTAGTTATGAGCCATCTTCAGGTTGATTACTTTTCTTTCTTACTTACTGCGTAGCACGTTGTGCTTCGTACTTCCCAATGGACACACAACCAGCCAACCGGATCTGACTGCCTACACAGCCACGGCACTACACCACACATGGCAAAAATACCACTAAGTCGTCAGCTCCTGAGGATGGGCACAAGGTGGCCCGAAACATGTTGAGCAACTTATAAGGAGCAACTTATAAAGGAGAAATAAATATAATACTAAGTGACATCTAGTTGGTTTCTTATTCCACATTGAACTACGATGCACTGTCAACCACACATCAAATTTATAGAGGATTGCTAATTGTGTATTTTACCTTACTAAGAAAAGTAATTAAACTGAAGATGGCTCATTACTAGAGCTGAAACATGTCGTTGAACAAAACAGTGTAAGAAATACGCCTTAATAAAATCATTAATTGAGTTGTGTTTGACTATATATTGTTTATATTTATAATTTTATGTAACACAATGGGGATGTCTCACCTGAAAGGTACTCCATACATTTTCATGTTACATTCTGTAATCACTGCTTTTGGTTCGGAAGTGCATGCATATGAAGTGCTGAGGAAGTCCATTCTGCAGTTATGATGTTGCTTAGAAAGAGAGAAGATTGTGAATCGTCATTGGAAAGGGTGTAGAACAGGTTGTACTGGCTTATGTAAGGCTATATTCAGGAGGAAGTGAAGTAGATCATCATTGAGAATAGCTTGTTGTTAGCTCACATTAAAAAAATGAACCCTCATGAATAACCATATAACTGTACCACCCAACCCTGCCACAAAGAAGGTGATATAAGTAAAGGTTAGAGGCTTATTTTGATGCTTGATTGGATGGTGTATTGCATATACAGATATTTTACACAGACTCTTGTTTTGTTACAGGCCCAATAGCATCTATATTCTGGCTGGACAAGGAACTTGGCAGTGACATCTTTCTTGATGGTATGTAATGTTGTTAACACTTGTACAGTTGGTTTTGGGTTTCATGTGTTTATATTTGGGAAATACCCAATTGACCAGGACATTACAACCCACCCAGCTATTCAGTCGGTAGGCATGTCTTTTTCTCAAGGAATCTAAGTGGTCTAAGTGGTGGAGCGGTGATATCTTTGACACTGGTCACTATTGATGTTTATTTTAATTCCTTATGTTGACATATACAGATTGCTGCATGTGGACGCGCCTTTGAAAATGTATCCACTGCTAGCTTTAGTGCGCGAGTAGGACTTGTCACTTCTGAGTTATAAACCAGACTCCCTCTTTGTTAGGTTTTCCCAAAATGTGCAAATTTTTAGTTCATCCCTTCCTAAAATTTCTTACTGTACCCGATTGGTCAATGTTAAATTTCGCTGCTCCCTAACAAGACCAAAAGTCAGAATTTTGAATACTTTAACCCCATTGGCTTCCATTGTTGTCGCCCGTGTGAACTCTTTCACAAGTCTCACTAATTTCTTTAGAGTCCAAGCCTGCCTAACATTGTAAATCTTCCCCACACGATTTAAAGTGTCCTAAAAGCTGTTACAGTTTTCAAAGTCAGTATTTCCTCTCTTTCAACCTTTCTTACCCCATACGTTTAACACTGACGACTGTCGAAATTGTTAGCATGCTATACCCGCCATAAAATTCTCTTTTCTTGTAAGCTGTAGTGCTGACCTGACGCTCTACAGTTTCTCCTCCATCATAAACCAAACCAACAATTTAAAAAGTTCTGACCTATGCTCTAAATGTATAATTTTGACACTTAATATAGGACTTGCTCCCTATATCAGTTATAACATTGGCCGTGAATATTTAAGTAGTGTTCCTGATTCCCTGCAGGAAAATATCAGTGTAGTTCTGTAGTTGAAATATACTCATATTCCATCATTTGAGTTATGTCCTGATCCATTGCTTATGATTGTCTACTTTATGTCATCATAATCATCACCTTAAGAACAACAGCAACAATAGCACCAATAATAAGTCATTACAGTTACCACAGATGCACATTGATACACTAGCAAAATATCTGTTTAATTGTTGTAGCATGTGCATAAAATTTACTGAATAATTTGATACAGTAATTTATTCCTTTTTGGGTAATTCCCCGGCATCTGAGTTCTAATTGCCGACGTTTCGGAACTCACTATCGGTTCCATCTTCATAGGCAGGTGAATGAATACTTCATTCACCTGCCTATGAAGATGGAACCGATAGTGAGTTCCGAAACGTCGGC
>Ga0123355_10015728_pt1 | contig 11898 bp, 9 predicted proteins | sample TergutEmb28metaG_3_FD_89872 | JGI IMG/M metagenome (GOLD analysis project Ga0123355, IMG submission 89872) | Embiratermes neotenicus P1 segment gut microbial communities from Petit-Saut dam, French Guiana - Emb289 P1 | ecosystem: Host-associated > Arthropoda: Insects > Digestive system > Gut ... | reverse complement strand
TGCGGACGGAGGCACCTGGCGGCTAAAGTGGGAACGTCTAAAGGCGGGGGAAAGCAATGGCAAACTACCCCCAAGAACTTTCCTAGGATGCAGTGTGCCAGAGGCATACCGGTCACATGACTGGGCTCTGGTTCCTGCCAAGCACGGCCTTCAAGGCTGAATACTAATGAATGAATGGTGAACAAATTTCTTTCTTTTATGCAACCCGAAGTTTCTTTGGATTTTCAAGAACTACTTGCCACTGAGATTGATCCACTTTAATCCGTTGCACACTTTCAAATTCCAATTCTGTAAGATCATTGTGCTTCTATAGTTCTACATATGCACAAGTCTTTTAATTAGACTGGCTCTTTCTTTGAGGTATTCCGATAAAAATTATTTATGAATTTCTCATTTCGCCCCCTTATCAATATTCATGACAATTACATCAACATTACTAGATAAAAATAAAAATGATGATACTTCTCATTACACATCTTCATTACTTTTCTTGGAAGTCATGCCTCTTAGGCCCAAAGCAGGCGGTTGACAAAAATAACCTACACAGAAATTTACACGTGATTTCATTGTGCAGCAGGAAGGGACCGTCTGTTTGTAGTTTCTCTTGAGCTAATTACGATACTAATACACCTAAAGGTCGTTACGAAATTACGATTTGCTATCTGTGATAGAGGAAGGGCCTTCATGGTGTTACGTGGCTGAACTTAGCCTTCCTTTCACGCTGCCCTTCGTTGCGCTCGTCTCTCAGGTTCGTGTGCCCCATGCAGACGCGGACAGTTCCTCTCACGGTCAAACATGAGTTTTGTATGTTTTTTTTTTTAAATGCTGATGTTGTTTACGTTGTAGTTATTTCCTTTAGCACATGAAAACCTCGTTCCGATTCCTGACTGGTGGACATCTATACTTCCGGCAAACCTTCCCTCTCTTCAAATATGTTACCAAGGGCCGTGAGAACTATTGTGTTACCTGGCGTTCGTTACATAGTAGAAAGCACACCTTATATGGAGATCACGTCGGTCGTCCGTCTGTTGGTGACTCAGTATCAGGGTCTAAACAATTTGTCGGATTTTCGTGAAAATCTGTATGGGAGTTAGGCCTAACAATTTCCAAACATGCGTGTGTTCGAGAGATTTTAGGCTTTCACCGCGGTGTAGTTAAGTCGCCAATTTTATCGGGTACCCGCTGAAGCTGCATAACGTCCCCGAAAACCACAGAATTCAAGCGCGATTTTTGTGAAAATCGGTACAGTGACAATCATACTTTACTTAGGGTCGTAAATGAATTTCTACCTGTACTTTTCACACTTCTTGGCCGATTTGGGTAAAACCCTATATAGAGTATCACTACGGACTTATGTTCAGCTCTGCAAATTTTATAAAAATAGATCATTAGAGTAATGTTTTACCTAAAGAAGTAAGCTACTTTCTTCTTCTTCGTTTAAAATATATAGGTTCTGGTTGCAGTCCTGCTGACATGTTCAACTTCTTGATGTTTCTGTGCAATGAATATCACTTTTTCACATTCTTCGTAATTCCTGTAGTTTACAAGTTACGGTTTTGTTTCTTTCAGCTGTTCAGTTGGATTATGTTAATCCAGTTCCTCCTCTTGAAGTTTTGTGTTAGCTATATGAATCCCAAATACAATATCAAGCGAATCAAACAAAGAGGGAAATTACAAACTTGAAACTGTAAATGTTACTTGCACGCCCGCGTGCCTCAGCAGAGGAATTGCGTGATTTCAGGCTTTCGCCACGGTATAAACGAGATCTTCGCTTTAATGGGGTGTTACGCAACGTAGATTGTTATTTAGTCACCTGTTTGGTGAGTATGGGACCAGTAAGTTGTCCCAAAACATCGGTAACAAACTACGGATATACGCTGTGTAACATCCAAGAAGAGCGAAGGTCTCACGCGAAGAATTGTCAGATTATTCTGTGGGCAAAAATGTCAGAGATGTCAATTAATTTGGCTTAAAGTATGTTATGTTTTCGAAATCTGCTCCGAATACGTGGCGCCCCAGTGCTCGCGCCCTAGGCGGCCGCCTAGACCGCCTGACGGGTAGCGCGTACCTGCAAGGGCCGTACAATTGCAGTGATGAGACGCTATGATTACTAGCGCTTCCACTAGGGTGCGGAATTTTCTTGTACTCGTTCAATGGGCTGTATGTCACGTGACTTGTTGCGTTTTTAGCGCAATTTGCAGGTACGGGTATTATGTCTATTTTATCAGTTTCTGGTGTTTTTTATGCATTCAGCTGGTATATGTTGATACTGTATATGTTATGAGCAACTAAGTTTCCCTCTAACACGCGAAACTATTTTCTGGACGTATGAAGTGAATACAAATGTCGACTTTGGATTTTGATGGTTGTCAATAGGAAGTCTAAACAAGGCTTTGAAATGGCGTCTCCCCACATGGCTGGATAGAGCCCGGCGCTGTAATTGTAAATTGTCGTTTGTTGTTCCGTCTCGGAGGGATTATCCTTTTGTTTTTGATTCTTTCAGTATTGTTGATATGAACTCTTTGTTAGTGTAGACAGTACTACCTTTGGTTCTCGTAGTATTTCGTAGGTTTTCAGCTGATGGAAAGCAAATCCTGTTTGGAAGTGTTTCACCTTTCTTTGAAATAACTTAACTGGTATTTTTATTACATATAACTTCATTAGTGTCTTTATTTGTTAATGTTTATTAAATATGTGAAGGGTAAAAGAGGTTGCGTTGGAGTTTCGTGTATGTATTTGGGTTTTGTTATATAGGAATCGCACGGACCTAACCTAATTACTGGAAAACGTTACAAACATCAAATGATGTTGGAGTACATTTGAATTCATACTAGGTAGATGAAGTTACGAATGTTATGCTGTAAAATATATTTTATCATGGGCAAATACTTTTCCGGAGTTAATACTACTTTTATGCAGTCGCCCATCTAAATAGCCATGCGCTCTAAAGAGACATGGACTGTGACGTGTGTTTTATTGTATAGATTAACTGTATAATGTTGTAAACATTATTAGTATTTGGGTACTGTTTGCAGGTAGTGGACCAAGTATATACAACTTTATCTTTCCTAACCCCACCACCTGTCACTGAATATAGTTTTTATGATCTCCAGCTTTAACCCTCTAACGTACTAATCATACACAATTTGTAAGTGTATTATAAAGCCATTGTTGTTATTATCGTATAACATGTGATCTTGCTTTTATGTCTTAGTATAATACCCGTCATGGTGTTATTGTATACAATACAAGCCTGTTGTATTTCAATTAAATATAGCTGGGTATGTTTTGTCTTTGCTGTTAAGTGACAAAGGAATGTTCAGAGAGGAAGATCATTGTACTTTAGTGCACAGAATTCAGGTGTGAAGTATGGTGTAATTACATTTGAGATATTTGTATCTGATATAGCCTGTGTCTGTGTATAATATGTTATTGTGTAGGAAGTAGAAAAGCAACTTTTGTGATTGGGTGCATTTCTTTGTGATTTATATTTGCTACATATTGTACATGTCAGCAGGGCTTTTGAAGGGAAGTCAGAGCTACCAGTTATAACAGTGCAGCTGGTCATACCATTGTTATTATAACTCAGAATTTTGTAGTGATTTGAGACATTTTTGTGTGTTCCAGTAGCAGAACACGTTGTAAATAGTAAGTGTACATAGTGTTTGTAAAGATGAGCTCTGGAACCCGATCGACCTCTCGTGGTGGAAAAGGAACCAAAACGGAAACGTCATCCATAAATAAACCACAGAAAGCAGATGTTAAAACAGAATTACCTAAGGCACTTGACCATAATCCTAAAACACAGGTGAGTTTATTTTTCTTTGTACTGTACTTAACCTTGTGTACTGTATTGTGCCTTAAATTCACACACCTTGAAATCACATTTAAGAATCTGGTATGATAAATTATAATTAAATCTGAAAAGTAAGTGGGTGAGGATATGGTTTGTGTGTCAGAATGCTGATCCTCCACCATGGCATGTCACCTGTGTGATGCCTCACTCATTTTTATGACAGATTTTTTATGTACCCAAGTAAGATTAACATATTTCTCATACAGTGTGCTGTAACCCTTTGGCACTTAATTAGTCATATTCAGCGCCCACTGGGTTGAATTCCTGAACTACACGTCATGTGCATTGGCCACTTGTGACAATTGTTGTATAGCCATGTTGGGAGGTTTTACTTTTCCTGTTGTTTTCATTTTGTACTAGTGCATGAAAAATTTAAATCTTGTAATTTCTATCTAGGTTTCACAGATTGTGTCATGAATTTAATTCTGGCATCAAAGGGTTAAAATATAAATTCATGCTGGAATTGCAGGTTTGTTTGAAAACACAGTTGCTGCTTATGTTGTGTCTTTCATTTATTGCCGCACTGAGCAAGGCAGTTTTATGTTATAGAAAGCCTTCATATGCTAGGATGTACCATGACACCCGTGGTGCTCAGGACAGTAACAACAAATTCATTGTCGTATGAGCATGCAGATGAACCTTGACATTATAATTTTTTCTGATGGCGGTCGCAGTATGCTGAAATTTTTTGGATGTTATGTAGGATTTATGGTGTCACTGGCAAGATCTAAAAGTTTGGGTGACTGGAACCTCACAGTTCGAAACCTGTGTCTGCTTTCTCTGACAGTAACTGTTAAGCCATGTCTGCAGCAAGTTATAACATGTCAGATGGATAATATACCTTTATTTACTGTTGTTCATTAAACAACATTTTAATACCACTACCCAAATTATAGTAAGTTTTCTTGTAAGTACAGAATCGAGCAGAAGAGTTGGATGCTTGCCGTGACAAGTTGAGCTGATTTATATTGCATAAGTTTGGTTTAGAGGTGAATTGTCTAAAATTCTTACTGCATGTTAACAGCACAGGGAATTGCTTGCTTGCTTGCTTACACCATGGAGCAGAGTCCTTCTTGAGGAGCTAACCGTTTTTCAGCTAGTCAAGAAATTCCCCTCATTTTATGGAGCCCAAATGTTCATTACCACATTCACAAGTGCCCACCATCTGTTCCTATCCTGAGCCGGCTCAATCCAGTCCATATCCCCACATCCCACCTCCTGAAGATCCACCCTAATATTAACCTCCCGTCTATGCCTGGGTCTCCCAAATGGTCTCTTTTCCTAAGGTTTCCCCACCATAACCCTATATATGCCTCTCCTCTCACCCATGCACTACATGCCCCGCCCATCTCATTCTTCTCAATTTTATCACCTGCGCAATATTGTGTGAGGAGTACAGATCATTAAGCACCTCATTATGTAGTTTTCTCCACTCGCCTGTTACCTTGTCCCTCCTAGGCCCAAATATTCTCCTCAGCACCATATTCTCAAACACCCTGAGCCTACATTCCTCCCCCAGTGTCAGCAACCAAGTTTCACACCCATATAAAACAACAGGCAGAATTATAGTTAACAGCATAAGGAATACAGCTTGTAGCTAAACTATCTATTACAAGCACCAATACTATTATAACTGTACCTGACATTACAGTAGGTTGCCATTGAGGGGTGCTTGCTGAATGCATTCCAGTATTGATATGCTCGTCAACCATTTTGAGTCCTTCACGTGGTTTGTTATGTAGCAGGAAGTTGTAAAATTAAAAGAGACCCTACTCCTTCTACCATAGAACAGTTTTGTAACATCTCATTTAAAATTACATCTTTCAAATGCACAGGGAGGTTTATTGCTTTGTTTTGGGATTAGTAATTCCTTGTTACGTATGTAGATCAGTGTTGGGCTTCTGTCCAATGAGAAGATCATTTGTTATCACAAAATCTAATTGGAGATTCCTACCTTGCCCAAAAAATGTTTGTAAAATCTCATCACTTACCTCTTCCTACAAACTGTAGCGAAAGTGCCATCCTTTAATATTCACACAGATTTCACACTGATTTAACACATTCCGTGACACATGTTGAAATTCACTTGTCATGAATTTTAGAATAGGAAATTCTGGGTTTAACCCTTTGGCAGCCATTGTCAGTATACTCATTATGCAGTATGATGCCCAACACACCATAAGATGGGTGTGGCCGACAGCCTGTCATGGTCTTTATTATTCAGCATAACCGTACATCCTGGGGTCGAGGCGCAAGATGACTTCTTGGAGATCCGGTTTGAAGCTAGGGTATTCAGGCGGTAGGGTGAGCAGTTTCCTCCACACCCATATGCTTGGAGTTTTATGGAAGAGAGAGAACTATATATTTTTGGTTAATCCGATTGTATTCCTTCATATGTCCTGTGAATTTTACTATGTTTAGGCTGGAAAGGGTGGTAGTATAGTGGACAAGACACATGAACTTCCGAAACAAAGAAATTATTTTTGACACAAAGACACGACTTTAGTTAGCTTCTTAATGGCACTGGAAGTGCACCTTGTGTGGGCTGTGCTGCTGGATGGGGTATTTGGTGATTTTTTTGAAGGCACTTCCCAATAATAGTCACTCTGCATAGTTCAGTGATAATCGTGGTGAGTGATGTTTTAAGTAGAAACACTGAAAGAGTAATGAACCAAACATAATACCATTTAAGTGCATATTAATATGTGCATACATTTGTTTATTGCCTCATTTGCTTATGCAGTAAAGTGTTACACAACTACATAACAATTGATACTTATATAACTTGATATACATGCCTTAAACCTGCTGTCATATTGGAAATAAACCAGTGAAGCAGTTCCCGGTGTTTATGTGTGTGAATGTAAACTGATAGTGTGGTTTAACATTTTCCATGGATATACGGCCGACATATTCCCTGAGAAAGCTTTGGATATTTGCAATGAGTCAGATTCATAATTTCCTAGTTTCGTGTAACAAATTTGGTGAACCCAGGCACAAAGGAAGAATTATTGAAGGGACAGTTACAGCATTCTACATTTAAAGTGTGCTCTGCCGCACATCACACCAGGCGTCTTATTTTGGTGACAGGCTTAAATCTATGAAGCCTCAAAAGTGTAGGGGTTATTTCTCTAGACTCCTATTTCAAGGGTCCCCAGAGACCAGCGTCCCATACATTAAAATATGGTGAACGTGATAGCCATAGTCCTGTACTGTTTACTCATTTTTTAAAAATGTCCTATAAAGTCCACGTTGAATGTGCTGTGGTGTGTGCTAGTCCATTGTTTGCCGAACTTATTGCTGGTTTATTCTATGGCTGTTGTATCAGAGACTGTTTAATATTTTGATTCACATACAGTTCTGAATAAACTGTATCATGAGGGAATATGGGTCCTGTTATTTGCCCAACATATGATTTACTGAACGTAGGTGATTCTGCATCTGCTGATGAAATATATGTATACATTTATCTCATGATCCCTTCTTCGGATTAAATTATTTGTTACCATAGTGCAACACAAGGCAATGAAAGTGAACCGCACGGTTGCTGGCAAGGTGGTGGTTTAACAGCAGCCTCAGTTCATTAATTACTGTGTGATGACTGCTAACCTGCTAAATTATTGTTTGAAGAAATTGCCATAACTGTTAAGTGAACCTGTCTGGAGAATGGCCAGAGTGTTGAAGTATTCTGTGACCTTTCGCTCTCACATCTTCTCTAAATAAATTGGTATGGCATCATAAAGTATGCCAAGAAACACATATGTGTTGGCATTTCAGATTACTCTCAGGGACATGAAGGTCCTGGAAATGGGAAGAGCAAGAAGCCACATTTCAGGGATAGGTGGCATTTTGCTACGGGAGCGAAAGTAAAACGGAAAGAAAGGAATTGACATTCTTATTATTCACCCATAATCAAAATTAATTCTTATTTTTTCAGCCTACAGCAGAACAGATTCGACTTGCACAGATTATTGATACCAAGACAGAAGACCCAGACTTAAAGGACAAGATCAAGCAAGTTATGGATGCAACTCGTAAAACGGAGGATGAAGTTTGTACTGCACTACATGACTGTGATAATGATCCTGACAGGGCAGTGAATATGCTACTTGAAGGAATGGGTCAGGTATAGACATTGTATTTTTTAGAAGTAGAGCCCAGAGGAAAAGCATTTGCTGTGCCAATTACTTTCAGGGCAGTGGAAGAAAGCAGTTACTTTTATGCATATGGTAGAAGTTATCCTGATATTTTCTCTGTAGGTGTTTACACATGACTGTATATTACAACTGGCATACTTTTCTCTAAGTCATCTAGCCTCCTATTCAGTAGGTGGTGGTGGTGGGGGTGGGGGTTGTTTGTGTGCAAAGATGTTAAAACTTGATGAGAATTTGCCACGTAGTAAGGTTTTACCATAGACATTCTGAAGAGTGACAACAGCATAGCACACTATACGTTACCATCACAATTGAAAGGGTTCATGTTTAGTGTTTATTCCTGTTATTTTTATTATACCCTTTAAGGTGGTGGTGGGCTTTAAGTAGAAGTTATTTTGTATTTAGATGTATTTATGTTGAAATTGTTTGAATTGGACTTCTCAATAAAACTGAACTGTGTCGATGGTATTGGCGTTTGAGTTAGAAACTGTTAGGTTATCTGCTGGATAAAGTACACTAGAAGGATGTGTATTTCATGAACAGGAATTAACTGAACCGCATGTTTCGGTCTGAAAATTTAAAATAAAATGTTGACCCATTGTGGGTAAAAATAGTAAATATGATGTGGAAACTGTCTTCCTGTTATTACAGATTTGATTGCTGTATGTTCTTTGTGGTTCTCTGCAACAATATTTAATTTAATACTTGACTCAGTAATTACGAAACTCATTCTTAGAGGAGATGTTAGTTTAAAACTGAAGCAGATTGTTGCTTATGCTGATGATCATGCCCTTCTAGCTAGATCTCAGAAAGCTCTTAAGGAAATATTTCATGAATTGCAAAATGAAGCAACCCTAATAGGATTAAGCATCAATGAAGGTAAAACTAAATATATGCAAATAAAGAGAATGGGAACAAAAGACAACACATCTAAAAGTTTATGATTTTGGCTTTGAAAGTGTGGAAAATTTTAATTATCTGGGCTTCATTTTGAATGCAGATAATAAAATGAATGTAGAAATTGCTGAAAAAATAGCAGAAGGCAACAAAGCACACTGTGTCAACGCAAAACTAATAACAAATTATATGTAACTACTGGAGGAGTGAATTTTAACCTACTGGTGCCAACCACTGACCAGTATAATGGCAGTGAATGCTAATCTGACAGAATGGACTTTGATAAAATGAGATATTATGTGACCTTTATACAATTTCTAGAAGTAACTTGTTTTTTTGCAAATTGAACAGTAAAGGGCAAGCTGTACATGATGATCTGAATAAATTTGTAAGTTGTTTGATAGCTGTTGAACTGACTGGGGGGGTCTAAGCTAATAAATTGGGTGCTTTATGCCGTCCTCTTCCTACTTGGTGTTTATATAATTATGCTTATACTCCCCAACAACTCCATGTTGACTTCAATTGTAAGAAATTGACTGTTGTTGGAAGCCAAACCTGTGGTTGTTATGTCATTGTAGGCCTATTTCAGAATCTTGTGTATGTCTTAGCTTTTGTGTTTGTCACCTCTTGGGCAAGGAAAGGTGATGCAATAGATTTAAAGAATAGTAACACTGTTGATATTGCATAATAAGTTGTATTACCTAACATTTTTATTTTCCTTTTGTATCATACATATATTGTTAACTTTTATCCTTGTCTGTTGGTGTGGACATTATGTCATTGAAGGCTAGCCGACCTTTTGCTTTACGTTTCCTTAAGAGTCGGACATATCAGGACAGCAGGAGTTTCAGCTGCTACAGTGGAATTTACATTCACTCCACCTGCTACACGGCCTTGAAATATTGTGTGCTTTGTTGAGGTTTGTTACTAGGCTTCAGCAGTTCAGACATACATATCTTCAAATACTGAAGATGTCTTTATTGCAACAGGACAGCTAGATGTGACAGTTGCCATGTGAGAATTAGCCACTGAATTTAAAACCACTTCAGGCAGGTTGTTGATTCAGACTGTTGTGTCTTTAATGAAGGAATATGTACTATGCAGGTATTTGTGCAAACATTTTTGTCTTTTCTGCTTAGGGTGAATGGGAGACATCGGTAAAGAAAAAGAAAAATCGGCAACCTAACACGAAATCAGAGTCAGTTGTAAACAACCGTGATAATGAACAAGATGAGTGGGTCCAGGAAAGAGAGGTGGTTCCAGAGAGAGAACGGACAAGAACCAGAGGGGGAGGTCCTCCCCGTTTGCGTGGTCGTGGATCACTGGATAATCGTGGTTGTATGTGAATTTTGTTTGTCGTCTTTGTTTGTGTCCTTATTTATTTATTTATTTATTTGTTTCTATAGTTAAGGTAACCTTAAAAACTGGAAGCTCTAAAGTACCAATTCAGTTCATCATGCATAGTCACTTTGTTATTCAGTGCTGTATAACCTGAGTACTTGGTAAAACTTCATTAAATTAACCATGATTCCTTCAACTTCTGAGATTCATAAGGCCTTTCCAGAGTATCATCTAAGGAGGCTGGAATGGTTTACCTTAGTGAAAATCATATTGTTGTCTTCTGAGAAATATATAATGTGTACATCTCTTGAAGGTGCCAAAAATTAGTAATTGTATGTGTATATGTGGTGTGTTGTACTGATTCCTGTGGCACATATTAAGTTTGTCTTGGGATTTCTGTGAACTAGGGCGTGGTCGAGAAAACAAAGAAAATGAAAAGAACTTGGAGGAAGGTCGTGATGGGTACAGGCGTGGTGGAGGGAGGATGATGAATGGACCAGGCCGGTCAGGAAGGGGTGGGCGAGGAGGTGGTAGACTTGGTCCACGAACTTTCCAGAACAGGGATAAGGGAGGCTTTCCAAAATCCATAGATACTTGGAACAATCCAGGTGCAGATGACAACACTGGTGAACCCCTCAAAATGAGTAAGTTCGTGCATTTTTGTCTAAGCCCTATATGTGGTGAAGGTTTCTAATGTCACTGCATTTCATTTTTTTCTCATTGTTGTGGTGTGTTTTTATTGAAATGAGGTACACTGAATTATTTTATCCTGGTCTTGTAAGTATCCAAAGTTCTAAAATGATGGTAATACAAAATTATTGTTACTGCTGTTCTTATATATATACTAACAGAATCCACTGAAATATGAATTTAGTTTCTTTGTATTACAGTCAGTAAAATTGCTGTAGCACCATGTTTAATCTGGACATCTCAGTAATGTAAGAAATGCACAATAGAAGTATGTTGCAAAAGTACATATAACCCTTGCCCAGTAAAGCACATGTTTAAGTGACCTGCTGAGGCTAGTGGCTGTACATGAAATGACAGGTGTTGCAACAGAGAAGGTAATGTAAGACATCTCATCTGATTATTCCTGCACTAGCCTACATATTGTGAACACAGCTTCTCTGTGTCTCGTACCTTGGCTACTGCTGCACCTTTTAATGCACATTATATGTAGCAGAACTCACATGCTCATATTCTGTAGACGTTAGAGGGACTTAACAAAATTTAATTAACATCATGAAAGTTGACAGTTATTTCATCCTGAGCTTGCATTTTTTTATTAATTTAAATTCATTTAAATTATCTGGTGCTGAAAGGTTATTTTGTACTGGTTTTATCTCCCTCTCACAGTTTTACATCATCTGCACTATTGTTGTTATTGATGGTGAGAGATTAGAAAGTTTGTAAATGGGGTGGCATGATGTCTGTATGGAATTTTATAAAAATCTGCCTTGTGGTTTAGAGATTACTGCTTGGGCAGCAGGATATAGCATTGCTGTAATTATATTCTACATCTATTCTAAGTGGTCAGAGTTTCTGGCTACAGATACAGAGGTCCCGGGTTCGATCCCCGGCGCTACCAGATTTTCTGAGTAGTAGTGGGTCTGGAACGGGGTCCACTCAGCCTCGTGAGGTCAAACTGAG
>Ga0123355_10015727_pt1 | contig 11898 bp, 6 predicted proteins | sample TergutEmb28metaG_3_FD_89872 | JGI IMG/M metagenome (GOLD analysis project Ga0123355, IMG submission 89872) | Embiratermes neotenicus P1 segment gut microbial communities from Petit-Saut dam, French Guiana - Emb289 P1 | ecosystem: Host-associated > Arthropoda: Insects > Digestive system > Gut ... | reverse complement strand
TTCCAAATCGAGCTCTCCACATAGTGCGATCTAGAGCTTCCTCCTTCAAATGTGAGTATCCTCTCCTTTCCTTAAGGTCATCCAGTAGCTTCCTACGTTTTCTTCCTCGTCTTCCTGTCACTTATATACCTCCTTTTATGTTTCCTTCAATAACCCGTTGTAGAAGACAGTTTCTACGCAAAATGTGACCAATCCAGTTAGCCTTCCGTTTCCTTATTTCATGTAGGATATTCCTCTACTCCTTGACTCTTAGTCTCCCAGACTCTCATTTTAGGAATGGCGAACATAATATAACGAAATAGAAGGAGAAATATTTTTAAGCTCTGTGAATATATCTGTAATAATATATTTGTGTTTTAAGTATGATTAAGTTCGTACGAAGTAGGAAAGGACGCATTTGGAAAATGTGTAAAAGTGTGTTAGTTAATATCAGCTACACTTCCCACAGTCAGTTGCCACATAGAGTTCTGAACGTCTTTGTTAGACACTTACTTGCTGACAGACTCGTTATATAAGCCGTAACTCAAATAAATAAATTAAGTTAAATTATTCTAATCTTTGTGATACCGTTGTGCTGGACATTATCAATTTTCTGAGGTACCTAAGTTACATGACTTCTCGAATTTTGTGTACATCCACCTTCGTTATCTTTGCTTTGACCTACTCTATAGTAAAATATCAATAAAATGTGCAATACATTAGGCCGATGCTTAGTGGCCCTTTGATATGTCTAATTTTAATGCGGTGTGCAACAGAAGTACTGACATTCTGTCGTATAGTGACATCAGTACACACAAGTAGAGTGAAGGTCAGAAACGTCGAGCATATAGAATATATTTCGGACAGAAAATTACACACAACAGAATCCAGTATTTGTATTATAGGTAACTGGTACACTGGCTGTCTATGGGTTCCCTTGCAGAGATATTAAAAAATTATGGCTCTTCTGACTTTTTCCGCTCTTCTCTGCACGTAAAGAGAATAATTTGCAACTGTGAAGAGCCATTACAGTAGTAATGTTATGTTAAACTTCCTTCGCTGTAATAGGTAAGTCAAAATTGTGATGCTATCTGTGAGACATTATGCACATAATCGCCTGAATGAAGCCATAAATGAATTCCATACAGTTTTACCTTGGGTTTTCTTATAGATCCACGTGTATAACATTATTAGAACAGCTACCTCAGTGAACACTACCCTGCGACAGTTGAATTCAGACAAAAAATTTTTGCGTTACTTGTGTAACATTCATTTTAATAATGTCTTCCAAATTGCACATTTCAGGCATGAGAAGGTTTCCCTGTCGAATGTTGAACCTCTGCATGTTATATGTTTATTCCATCCAATTTTATGTCTTTGCTATAGCAATATGAATACTTTACTCTTCTTGTCACAGTTGTTTCTAGAACTATATTGGTGTATCTGATTCGTGGCTATATGCTTTTCATGTTACTTTGTTGCCAGAAACCACCAACCTTTGTTACTCAATAAAATCAGAATGCCTTTAATATTATCTGCAGTCTTCCGGAAGCCATAACATATTATTCGTTGGTAAGGTAAAGAAGGTGTAATTGTTGCAAGTTTGAGGTTTCTATAGTTGGACTATCTGCATCGCAGTCTTGCGATTTGTGATACGTGTAGGTCTACTTCTCATCTTTCGGAACCCCATGAAAGAGTTCAATTTTGTGGTTTCCAACTTTTCCTCCTTCGCATTCACATGCGCTGTGACTGGACTGTATCCCCTCCCTTCACATCCGTGGTTGTGATTGGCCACGATACTGAAAACGACCTTTTTGACCGAGGCGCTAACTCAGATCGCTTCGAGGTCAAACCCGGAACTAAGCTCTGAACCCTGCGGACTGTGGCAGCATGTGATCTTACCCCTGAGACTACACGGTGTTACGCCCAGAAAACCACAATTTGAGGAGTGTATAAATGAGTCACAGAGGTTTGTTGTTTCTGCTTCTCTATTAACTAGTTTATGTGTCTGGGCCGTTCGCTTTTATGTGTCTCTGTATGCCTGCCAGCATGCATGGCCGCCTGATCAAACCTTACAGCCATCTGTTCGTCTCTCAACTCTGCGTTATAATAGGGTCCGTCATAGTCTGAGTTTGAATGATTGACCCATCTGCCTCTGAAGATCCTTAGGGCATTGCTGGCAAACTAAATACACATCGGACTGCATCTGACAGATTTCCTGTTTCAATATCTGTCATCCTATGGACATAGAATGTGCCCTCTTTTGAAAGCGATATCAGACGGGCTTACGGCATTGGATTGGATTCACGCATATTTTTGGCCACAGAGCTGTGAGGTAAGCGTGCAGTTCTGGATGTCTTGCAACTAATGGTTTAATAATTGAAGAATAAAAAACCAACTAGATGCCACTTATTATTTTATTGTACTTCTTATAGGCTCAACATGTTTCAAGCATCACTATGCCCATCATCAGGAGCTCGCGACTATGATGTTGATTACCACATTGGTCGTTTCATTCATGGTTTGCCGTAGGCTGGAGGTTAGGTGCGGTTAGGCTGTAGTAGTGTCCGGGCTGCAGGCACGACATCATAGTCGTGAGCTCCTAATGATGGGCATAATAGTGCCCGAAACATGTTGAACCTATAAGAAGTACAATGAAGTAATAAGTGGCATCTAGTTGGTTTTTTATTCTTCAGTTATCACAATGATGCACGGCCCAACAAACATCAGATTAAATAATTGTCTGACGTCACCCAGAAAATAGTGGCACTGTGTCTTTAATACTGGCCTTAATTTCTATCATACTGCACGGTGTCGCATTCCAAACGGTAATCAGCATAATCGATACCACAGGTCGAAAATCTTGCATAGTTGGTAACAGAGTGAGTTGTGTGTGATTTAAAAACTCTTTATGAATTTGTTATTAGAAGAGTAGGAGAGCGAACCGTGGGAGGGAACATTGGAGTGGTTATGTGTTGAGAGCTCGAAAGGCGACATTTCAGTATAGACTTTTAAAATATTTTTCGTGAAATGGGCACTCTAAAGTGTAAGGAAGTGTGAAAGTAATGCTAACATATGTCGTAAGGACATGAAGTGAAATTTTATGGCTGAAGTTGGATGGAAGTGGCTGCTAATCATGTCCAGTGGTGATATTTCGTATAAGAGTTAGCCTAGAAGAGATGTGCGTGGTGAGTGGAAATGAGGAACAGTGCGTCGGCTTGAGGGAATTACATCTTTACCTGCCGAAACTACGTATGTTATTATTCTTGAAGAAGAGTTTGAGATTTTATTGTTTTCTCTTTGCTTTATTCGGTAGATGGAAGAAAAACGACGCTGAACTTAATGGTGGTGAACATTTCCTCAATCCAACCTTTTCTTAATTTGGCCATGAATAAAAGTTTGGTTTGTGTGTAACTTGGTCCGTGTCATTTAGTCAGTCAGTTCATTTTCGCTCTACAGGCATCTTCATGCTTTACCTGTGTCAAACACGAACTCCTTAAATGTAGTCAAGAAACTATTTCTTGACATCAAATTTTAACAATTTTCATTTCGTGGAGAAAGCTGATGTAGTAGATTAACTTCGGCTATTGTCTCTCAAAATTTGTCCGGGAAACTGGCTGCCCTGACATGTTTTCCTCAGTTCCTCCAGGATTTGGTCACGAACACATCCTTCAACATTATTTCGAAATCAACATTCGGCACACAATCGACGCTCATAGCCTGAAATACTGAGCGCGTCGTAGACAACCCCAAAAAATCCATCCCATATCCACTGGCATAATTTCTAACTTTACGAGTGAAAGTTTGGAGTGTAATTCTGTTAACTGTAAATATTTCAAAATTCTTCAGTAAAACGCTGTGATTTTTAGAAGTGTTATATGTTTTATCAGTACGAAACTGATAATGCAGGCTGTAGATAAACACATGTACACAACGGCCCTTTAAAATGTACAACACCAACAATTCAGCAGTCAGATGGTTAGGACAGACGTAACACACAACCCCCCTCTCTTCACTGTCCACCCATGTAAGCAGCATAGGGACGTCTAACAGTGCCCTCAGGAAGGCAACGAGTTGCATCGGATGGCCTGTAATTTATAAAGCAAAATAACGACACTGAAGTAAATCAAGTTGGTCTCTTCTGCCCGCGTGGTACACAATCTGTTTGTTCTTTCGTTAGTGGACTGCGAATGTTTTTCTTTCCTCTGGTTTCGCGTAAAACAAGCAACTGAAATTATGAAACTTGCCTTTTTGGGCGCGTTAGCGAAATTGCGCAGAGCGACTATTAGCTTCGTCGTGTCTGTCTGTCCGTCCGCACGGAACAACTCGGCTCCCATTGGAAGGATTTTCATGAAACTTCATATTTGTGTATTTTTTAATATACTTCGCGAAAGTTCAAGTTCCGTTAAATTCTGACAGGAATAACGGATAATTTCCATGAAGACTAACGAACATGGTTGCACGAATAAGCCCCGTTGTTACATTATACTTATATTGCCTGACTTCTTCTTTTATAATAAAATCAACTTCGTGCTTTTAGCTATGTGTATATTGAGGTAAAAATGTAATGTGCACACTTGTACAGGCACTGAGGCTCTGTACGGACCGTACGGCCCATAGGGGGAGTAGAGAATAGCTCTACTCTTTCTTGACCACGGCACTAGAAGGGTGTGAGGGGTCAGCGTCACGTCCCGGCCGCTCTTTACTCCCGGGAAAGACCCTGTACCCGCTGTACAGGAGGCTGGGTGGGCCGCAGGGCCGGTTTGGACAGGCGGGAAATCTCGCCTCCACCGGTATTCGATCCCCGGACCGTCCAGCCTGTAGCCAGTCGCTATACCGACTGAGCTACCGGCTCACGGGTATATATAGAGTGGGCTCTTATTCGTTTCGGAGAAACTCATTGCATCTGTCTCCTGGAAAGCAGGTACCGTAGTCATCGCGTTAATTTTATTGAATTCTGTATTCTTTTTGTTCAGGCATACACAGTGCTTTGTACTAGTAATTTATTTTAATTTCTTTTTTTATACTTTATCCGATTCATCTCGCCCACGACCATAGTTTACCATTCTCCAACATAAATTCAAATAATTATATCCAGGGAAGATGTCGCATCCGATCGTAAACTTTTACATCTTAAAAGCCTGTTTTCCTCAGACACACCGGACGCTGCTGTGAATGTCTTTAGCGCTAAATAATATTAAGCAAAAGGTAAAGCAATCCCATTACAGGCCTGGACAGGCCCTGAGGGTTCCAGGAGGTTGAGGCTCCCAGATTTCAAGACAATCGGCACATGAAGGTGGTAAGGTTGTCAGACCTACGTACTGGCCGCCTTTACCCCCAAGGAAATATTCCTGGTACTCATTTCTGTTAGAGGCTGAGTCTACCCCAGGGCCATAGTGCAGCCGGAAGGTTTATGTCAATGAAAACTGCGAGTGACACCAGCGGGAATCGAACCCGCGACCTGGCGGTTTGTAGCGCAGTGACTCAACCAACTGCGCCACCGCGTGCCCCGTTAAATAATGTTAATGAAAATAAATACCTGTAATATTCCTGAATAAATACGTCTTTGATAAAAGATGCGGGAAAGGAAACAAATTAAAGCGTTTCTTCGTAAAATTCGGAACCCATAAGACTGGAGGTTTTCATCTAAATTGCATGTGAACAGCAGGCATCCAAAATTATCAATTTTGGCCTCGAACTCGGTGACAGAAAATGTTGTATTGTGTCTGTTCATGCAGAGCGGTGATTTCGAAACTACGGTCCTAGAACGCGAGGACCTCGAAAATTATTTACACTCACCCACGAATAGCTTTTTCAAAGAGGCATTTTGATTGCACATAGGCCTAATTCTGGAATGAGTAACCTAACGTCCTTAGGAAATAAGAATTTATCTTATTTCTTTTTGTGTAAATAGTGCCACACATTAGATTGTCACAGTGTGCAGTAAAAACCTTGTTTTAGCGGCCCATGTAGAAAAATATTTTGAAAATCGTAAGAGGAGCAATTATTTCACTTCCGACCGATGAATCCCTTTCGATTTCTTTATGCTTCATTGTGTTGAACTGGATTATTTTAGTTAAAATAAACATGTTCCACCGCATTTCTCTTTCCGTATAGGCATTTTATTTGTAGGGAGATTCGTGGAGTTCTTTTAAGACACATTGAAAAAATTTGGCAAACACCCATTTCGAGGAAGAAGGTTAAATTTAAGTAGCAGGCGTTCAATTTTATGTGTCTGCACGGATATGCACAAGTTGTAGTGCTACATTTTGTGAAAGTCGTATCAGTAAAATGGCTGTTTCATTTAAATGAAGCACATAATCATGTCTTACGGCGATTTGAGGTGAAGGTCCAGTCTGTATTATCCTTCGGCACCAGAAGCCATCCGTATATGCTTCACTTCTCAGTTCCTTCATCCCTGCATAATGGTCCACGGTATCCATTGTACAGAAACTTATACGACCCCAGAGCGGTTTTGAAAATATAAGTAACGTTCTCTCCGGCCTAGAGTCAAATAGGTTGACTGGTGTTTCACCCTATAGCCCAGTCACTAGCCCGAACACTTTACCTCTCTTCCAATTGTGTTTTGCTTAACCCTTTAAACGCCGAGTTAAATCTCATCTGTCACATTCTGGCATTATTAGGAGCTCACCAAATTATCCACGTTAGCAGGGTAAGGGTTAATCTTAAATTGGATTTGTATGGATGTAAAGCAGACTGTAGTCAATGTTCTTTAAAACTGCACACCACTGTAGCAGAACGTCTGTCATGTGTACGGAGTAGATTTTAAGAAACTGATATTATTTAATATGATATGATATGATATGATATATTTGTAAACTGCAATTGCGTAGCCACCCGGTGTCAGTAGTACAGTACACATTTGCACATACAAACAATACACAGAACGACACAGAACAAACAATACGTAGAACAACACAAAAGTTTGGAAGAGTGCGGGCCGTGCCAAGTCTTTGCGGGTTTTACCCTGGCATTTGTCTTACACCTGAGGAAAAAGCACGGAAAAACCTCAGTTAGGGTAGCCGAAGAGTGCCAGCTGGCACGATGAAGATACATAAACATTAAATAAGAATACATAAGCATAACAATAAAAATACATAAATTAGAGTATTAAACAGGAATACAGCCATATATGTATTGATAAAAACTAGAACCTAAATAATATGAAAGAATGTGATAATAGTAATATACATCATTTACAAAGCAATAGCAATGTCCCATGTTATTAGTGTAGCAATTTTTATGGAGAAGTGCTGATAGTAATTGTCAAGGTTTCTGTATGTTTGCAGGCGAGGCTGCTGTAAATTTGTGAGATAATCATAAAAACGTGTGTCATCCATTCAGAAGGAAATCAAACACAATTGATTTTGCAGACGAATGCGGCCCTACGGGACAGGGTGGGCACAGAGACTGCTGAATCGTGTGACAGACTGCTGTACCTTGTGCCACGAAATGTGAGACGCAGTTTGCAGTGGTTATTTTCATGGAAAGCGTGTTTCACCCACATCACTTTAGAAATTGTTTTCTTAACTAGTTTATGTGAGAGAATAAATCCTGCTGAAGAGTTTTAATTGCAGTTACATTCCTTTGTTGCCGTATTGTCTCAATATTTTCCTGCAATACAGAAAATTTTCGAAATATCTCAGAATTGTTAGCCTCCCGGTCGAGAGTTTAGCCACTTTTTTCAGTGTCGAAGGATTTGTTTTGTTAGAAGTGTTCCCATGTATAGAGAGACCTTGCCATGTACTCCAGTTTAAAAATTAGTGGTTGAAATTCTGTCGTTATTCTACCCCTATGTAGCAAGTCCTGTAGTTGACTGCACATACTATAGGTGGCAGTGAGTGCACAAAAAATCTGTCATTATAAGCAGTTAATCGGTGTCTATACATCGATCGGTATACCTCTCTTGACTTTTGCCGATCCAAAATTGCTGGCATTGCCACTCGTTTTATCAAGCTGTTAAGACACTTGGAATTTCCAAGCGTGAATATTCAGTGAGGTATTGGTTTCATAATATTACTCTGTAATGTACAAGAGTAATTAAATGGCGTGTCTGTCCTTGAAAACCGTAGCTAGACGTGGATATTTTCATTCCGTTCGGAATCTCTTGGGGCTTTATGCCAGGAAACCATAAACGAATGGGTATTCCTACAACCTGTGGTAAACCACTGCGCTGTGTGACCCTAGTCCAGTGATGCCAACGGACACCATGAGCAATGTATATTACGAATGATTAACAATCACACTGGTGCAGTCTGTGTTTGTGCAATAGATTAGTCTGTGTAGCGGATATGTTGCGGGTGGAAGATTGTGTGGCTGCTCTTGAGTCTCGGCCAAAACAAAATACAGATATGCGTCGCTTAACGACGGGGATACATTCTGAGAAATGCGTCGTTAGGCGATTTCATTGTTGTGCGAACGTCATAGAGTGTACTTACACAAACCTAGATAGTATAGCCTACTACACACTTAGACTATACGATATAGCCTATTGCCCTTAGGCTACAAACCTGTACAGCATATTACTGTACTGAATACTGCGGGCAATTGTAACACAATGTTATTATAATATTATATTATAATATTTTATTTTAATATTATATACTATTATATTATAATCTTATGGGATGACCGAAACGTCATTATGCGGCTCATACCTGTATGTCCTTCTCCCCAGTGCATTCAGATAGGCTGTATTACTCACCTCTTCTCCCGTGAAGGGCGTAACGCGTGTCCTTCATCCATGGGTAAGGAGAGCTGGTCGTGAAGTTCACTGCTGTCTGTATGTAACACCGAAGAAGAGCAAAGCATGTCCCTTTTCCATACGTCCTCATGACGTCAATGTATAAATGTATGTACCTTGATCATTACCTTTAACTTATCCTTTGTAATACAGTTCACTGTATCTGCTGTGTTAGTTTACCGGTTTTTACATTCAAATGATAAGTAAAATATATATCTGTAATCTTTACAGTACAAAATTATGTGGTTTTAAAATAACTGGAACTCCTGATGCTGGTTTATTTAATTAACACATCAAAAAATGCACGTATATATGTTATTTAATAAATCTAAAATTTATATTAAAACACTTAAAACGCTCCTACATATTTCGATCACACGATCATCCTCAGGGAGCATCGTTGTCCTTGCTAAAGTTATAGTTTAAAAACACTCAGTGATTTACTTCGTTGTGTTAACTTGATGCTGTAGCAGCATGTCTGTAAGTAGAAAGTAAAACGTAAAAAGTAAAAATATGTTTACTGAATAGATGGTCAAAGCAATATAATAAGAAATGAATATTATACAAAATAATTAGGCTATATGGGTTGAAGCGTGAGATATGCTTACCGTGTGTTGTGTGTCGGTTCTACGCCGTGTATAGTATTAATTTCGTACTATGTTGCTTTGACAGTCTATCAGTAAACATATTTCTACTTACAGACATGCTGCCACTGCACTAAGTTAACATACCGAAATAAATCACTGAGTGTTTTCAAACTATAACTTTAGCAAGGAACAATGTATGCCACCTGAGGATGATCGTGTGATCGAAACATGTAGGAGCGTTTTAAATATTTTAATGTAAATTTTAGATTTATTAAATAACATATATATGTACATTTGTTGGTGTCCTAATTATATAAACTACAGAATGCACGGTGCAACGGTGAAGATCTTGATGCAGATATTTAGGGTATGTTTCGTTTAGCAATGATGATCGTATATCATGTTACATAGCGCTGAGTTACAGGTAGATTAATGAATCAGAAATAATTTGTAAGAAGGCAGTAGTGGCACAGTTCGAGGATCTGTACCAACATTGATTTGTAAACAAAAAGGAGAACCGTCTGAACGCGATTTAACCCATTTCTCATACCGCGATTCAGATCGGACCCAACTGATACAGCTTATGGACTTAAGAGTTGGAGTGGTCTTCGTCGATAACATTACATATATCATACCAATTCACAGTTGTACTACTTTGGGGGCGGTCTTACGGTACACGTACATACTGTGGTCTACGTGAAACACACATCTCTGTATTGATCTGCGGTTAGACAACCTAGCGCGTTATCCGCCAATCGGAACGATTATACAGTAAACGACACACATACATTAGCATGTAAATAGACGCCAGCTGCAAACCGCGTATCGTGAATGCGCCACTGTCGTTTCCAACTGGACTGATTTAAAACAAAATAGCTTGATGACGTCATACACAAATGAAGAACAAAGTTGTAATTCGGCAGCGGCATACAGATGATGCAATGAATGAAAGAACATCATTTCAGAAGTACGTCACGTTGTGTGTCGTATTTAACCTTTTGGCGCCGGAATTATTATTTTTTTTTAATTTTGGCACATTCTGTATATAAAATGTGAATAATCCAGGAACCAAATACGTTAGAATTATGAAACAAACTGCATTTTGAAGAGGAAAAAACGGACAGTATATACCGTGTTAAAAATATTCAGTACCTATATTTGTTGAATAAATATATAAAATGCAACGTTTAGAGGTTAGAGGTGCGGTACGACCACTATAGTCGTCATTAGGCGTCAAAAGGTTAACTGGGTAAAGGTACCGTACATAAATCAAAGTTCTTCTTGTGCTTAATCGATCAATCATTACGCCCTGGAAGGGTATGGTGATATAGGCAGAGCACCGTACATTACTTGTGGTACTAAGTGGCCGTCAATATTTACTTTCACGCAACGTCAACCTTTTCATCCGGGAAAGACGCTCCGGTAGCCATGGGGTGGGAGGAAAAGCTGGTCTCGATTAGTGTCGGGATGCTGTGAAAAGACTGATACTTGTTCAGTTGTTTAAGGTATTCCATCACAGGGCCTGAACAGGTTGAGGCTCCCAGAATTTATGGACAGTCGGCACGTGAAGGTGGTAAGGTTTTCAGACCTACGAACCGGCCGCCTTTTCACCACCCCACGGGAATTTCTGTTGGATGCGGAGTAGACCGGAAGGATTAAGGCAATGAAAAATCCCAATAACTCCATTGGGTATCGAACCCGCAACGTCTGTGCTTATTACCCTCAGCTAATCTACTGCAGAGTTGTCCAGAAACTATAAAATGGAGAAAGGACTTTGTAAATAAAATGACTGAATATTAAAGAGGAGGTGGCTTCTAAGGCAGTGCGAATGTGCACTAACAAAAGTTTGGTTATAAAATTAGGTAGATTTGTAGACAAAGTAAAATATAGATGGTTGAATAAGATAAAGAACTGTAAATAGTGTATGTATTTAGGGCAGAAGGATCCACCACCATGACAGGTCAACCTTAGTCAAATAATCTTACGTATATTGGACCATGCAATATTGTGATAGTTGAAGAATAAGAGACCAAACTGATGTCACTAGTTATTAAGTTTTATTTCACTTCTTCTATGCTGAACATGTTTCGGACATTAATACATCCGTCATCAGGAGCCTGCGACTTTCCTATTTTATCACCACATTGGTTGTGTGTTCTTGTTTCGATGTGTGTTGGAGTTTCGGTGTGGCTGAGTTGGGGTGGTATCCGTGTGGCAGGCTTCAGCCACACTTAGTCAAATAGTAACCCCAGCAAAGAAAGATGAAATGAATTTTATGTTTTATTGACCGCACATCTCTGTATAATTTTGTAAATAAAACCAACTTGGTGCACAATTTTTTCTTAGTATATTTATCAGTCTCCGCATGTTACAGACATACACACAGAATAACAAGTGCCAAATGTCGCATAAACACAGTTGTTTCTCTTGTTGATTTGTACACAGTCGCCCGAAACATGTAGAGATTGATAACTATACTGAGAATAAATTGTGTACCAAGTTGGTTTTATTTACAAGTTGAAGTAAACTTTATTGTTACTGGTATTGCTATTATTATTATTATTATTA
>Ga0123355_10015726_pt1 | contig 11898 bp, 10 predicted proteins | sample TergutEmb28metaG_3_FD_89872 | JGI IMG/M metagenome (GOLD analysis project Ga0123355, IMG submission 89872) | Embiratermes neotenicus P1 segment gut microbial communities from Petit-Saut dam, French Guiana - Emb289 P1 | ecosystem: Host-associated > Arthropoda: Insects > Digestive system > Gut ... | reverse complement strand
TATCAAGGCTCCGGCTCCGCCCCGCCGGCGGCCTTGCGGCGTGCCGTGACGCCTTGATCAAACGAAACAGTTTCCCGCATATTTGACGCACCATCGCACCGCAAGCGGTATTGACCAACGTGAAGCCCGATGAACACACGCATTCCGGCTCCGACCGAGCCGCTGGCGCGTCGAGCGCCCCTGGCGTCCAGCCGCATCAGGTGATCCGCGAGTATGTCCGCGCCGGCATCATCATCGCGGCGATGCCGGTGGCGGCCGAGCAGATCCAGCCTGCGAGCATCGATCTGCGCCTCGGCACGCATGCCTGGCGCGTCCGCGCCAGCTTTCTCCCCGGCCTCGGCAACGCCGTGCTCCGCAAGGTCGAAGCGATGGACGCCTACCACATCGACCTCACGCACGGCGCCGTGCTGGAGACCGGCAAGGTCTACGTCATTCCGTTGCAGGAATCCTTGCAGCTTCCGCAGTCTGTGCGCGGCTTCGCCAATCCGAAAAGCTCGACCGGACGGCTCGACATCCTGACGCGCCTCATCACCGAAGAAGGCACGGCGTTCGATCAGATCGAACCGGGCTACCAGGGACGGCTCTATCTCGAGGTTGCGCCGCAGACGTTCAGCATCGTGGTACGGCCCAACACGCGGCTCAATCAGGTGCGTTTCATAAGGGGCAGCGGGACCAGCCTCGTCGACGGCGCGTTGCGCCGACGCTACCGCGACGGCGATCTGGTCCGGCCGTTCGACGGAAAGCACCCTCTCGCCGACAACCTCGTGCCTGTGACCATCGATCTGAAGGGCACGGGCCCTGGCAGCGTCATCGGCTATCGCGCCAGGCGTTTCGCCGATCGCATCGATCTCGAGCTCAAAGGCCATTACGATTGGGAGGATTACTGGGAGCCGATCTGCTTTCGCAAGGAAGCCAGTCTCACCCTCAATCCCGGCGAATTCTACATTCTTGCCACCCGCGAAATGGTGCGGGTGCCGCACGAGCTCGCGGCGGAGATGGTTGCCTACGAGACACGCTCGGGCGAATACCGCGTCCACTATGCCGGTTTCTTCGATCCCGGCTTCGGCTGCGACCCCGGGGGCCGTGGCAGCAAGGCGGTGCTTGAGGTGCGCTCCCACGACGTTCCCTTCATTCTCGAGCACGGCCAGCCGGTCGGCTGGCTGCGCTACGAGAAGATGGCCGACCGGCCCGAACAGGTTTACGGCCAGGCGATCGGGTCGAGTTATCAGAACCAGGGATTGGCACTGGCGAAGCAGTTCAAGCCGGCGCCCTCGGCCTGATCCTCAAACGGCAATCCGCTGTCGAGGCGAGGGGTGGCGCCGATCGCAACGACGCAACGAGAACGCGCGATAGCCCCGCGATGAACGTCGAAAGTCCGCGCGGTGCCGCATCGCAGGATTGCCTTCGCAAGCGTTGACCCCCTGACGGCCGGGCCCTTAGATGGCGAGAAGGGAGGAAAGCGTGATGAAGCTTCGGCTCAGCGTTGCCATGAGCGCCAATCCGCGGACCTGGCCCATCCTCGATGGCCGGGTCCGGGCGGACGGTATTGAATGGGTCACGGCCACGGTCGCGCCGAGCGAGCTGTTCTGGCGCCAGCTGCGCTTTGGCGATTTCGATGTTTCGGAGATGTCGATGTCGTCGCTGATGATGGTGTTGGCGAAGGGCAACCGCGACTGGATTGGATTGCCGATCTTCACCACGCGGCGTTTTTTTCATACCTGGATCCTGGTGCGGCGCGATGCCGGCATTGAACGGCCGCAGGACATGCGCGGCAAACGGGTCGGCGTGCCGGAATACCAGCAGACCGCGGCGCTGTGGGCGCGCGGCGCCCTGCAGCATGAATTCGGCGTGCATCCGGGCGAGATGGAATTCTGGATGGAGCGGCTGCCGTCGCACAGCCACGCCCATGCGGCGCAATTCACGCCGCCGCCGGGGGTAACGATCAGGCAGATCCCGGCGGAGCGGAACATCGGCGAAATGCTGCTGAAGGGCGAGCTCGATGCCACGCTGCTCTACATCCGCGCCCGTCCCGGCGATCTTGTCGACCGCAGTCACGCCGACCTCGCCGGCCATCCCGCCATCGCGCCGCTGTTCCGCGACACGCTGGCGGAGGGGGTACGGTATTTCCACAAGACCGGGATTTTCCCGATCAATCACGGCATGGTCATCCGCCGCGAGCTGGCCGAGAGGCACCCGTGGGCGGCGCTCAACATCTATAAGGCGTTCGAGGAAGCGGCCGCGATTGCCGAGCGTGAGCGGGCAATACACGCCGAATACCATATCCTGACCGGTGCGCTGCCGGCCGAGGCCGAAGCCGCCCTCGGCAGGCCCGTGATACGCCACGGCGTCGTCGCCAACCGGAAGACACTGGAGACGGCTGCGCAGATGTCACACGAGCAGGGTCTGACGCCGCGCCAGTTGACGCTCGGCGAGATTTTCGCTGCCAATGTCCTCGAGCAGTAGCTTCATCGCTGCGGTGTTCGGCGTCTTCCTCGTCGCAGCGCCATCGGCCGACGCGCAATCGGCCGGTCATTTCACCGCCGCCGTGCTCGACGAGCCGGAGGCGCTCGACATGACCAGCGTCAAATATCGGCCGCCCTCGTCGGCGGTGCTCCGGAATGTCGAGGAGATGCTGTGGGGCTTTCGTCCCGACGGGTCGGTGATGCCGACCGTGGCTGACTGGACGGTCGGTCCCGGCGCCAAGACGATCACCTTCAAGATCCATCCCGGCATCAAATTCCACAGCGGCGACGAGCTGACCGCCGCGGACATCGTCTTCAGCATCGCACGCGTCACCGCCCACGCACCCTCCCTGAAGCGGCACACCCGGTTCATCGACAAGGTGGAGGCGCTCGACCGCTATACCGTGCGGTTCGATTTCAAGGCGCCCGACGTCAATTTCTTCGACGGCGCCGAATGGTTCCTGGCGTCGAAGGCCTATTACGACCGTGTCGGAGAGGCCGCGTTCGTCGACCATCCGAGCGGCATCGGCCCGTACCGCGTCGTTGACTATGAACGCGGCCAGTATCTGGACCTGGCGGCGTTCGACGGCTACTACGGCAAAGCGCCGCAGATCCGCGCGGCACGGATCTATTTCGTCAAGGACGACGAGACCCGCGTCGACCGGCTCAAGGCGGGCGAGGTCGATCTGGTCATGGACGCCGCCTACACCGACGTGGCGGCCCTCAAGCAAGCCGGCTTCAATACGGTGAGGCTGCCGGCAAACCCGACCGTGAGCCTGGTATTCGACCTGCTCAATCCGAAGGCGCCGTGGGCCGACCGGCGGGTACGGCGCGCCATCACGCTGGCGATCGACGGCGACGCCATCGTCAAGAACCTGTTCCACGGCGTGCCGCAACGCTATCCGCACCTGGCGCCGGGCGAGGCGGGCTACGATCCGACGCTCGAGGCTTACCGCTACGATCCCGCCGAGGCGAAGCGTCTCCTCGTGCAGGCCGGCTATCCCAACGGCTTCGCCATGCCGCTCTACTATCCGACCGGGAGCTTCTACGGTTATCGCGAGACCGCCGAGGCGGTCGCGCTCTACCTTCGGGCCATCGGCGTCAAATGCCAGGTCGAAGGCGAGGAAACGGTCAGGCTGCTGGCGCAGACAACCAAGGTCCAGTCCGACCCCAAGGCGCTCTATGTCAGCCTCTCCAACGAGCCCATGGCGAATTCGGGGCTGCCGCCGCTTGAGATGCTGACCATCTCATTTCTCTCCACCTCGGGCATGGTTCTGTACAAGAACCCGGCGGTGGACGCGCAGATCAACGGCGGCCTGGCGGAGCTCGATCCGCAGCGCCGCAGCGCTCGTGTCGCGGCGGCAATGCGGCTGATCCATGACGACATTCAGACCATCCCGATCTGGGATACCGTGGTCGTCTTTGCCATGAAGCCAAAGGTGCATTACCAGCCGATCCGGCACCGCATGCCGCATCTGGCGTTGCGCGATGTCGCGATCGACCCCTGAATTTGACCATCCCCCTAAAGGAATGTCCCACATGATGCGCAGCACCGACCGGATCAAAACCACCCACGCCGGCGCCTTGCCGCGGCCCGACGATCTGCGCCGGTTGATCGTCGGCGCCGACCGCGTGGTGCGCATCGACACCGACGAGCAGCGGGCGCGGCTGCGGAGCGCGGTCGCGGAGGTGGTGAAAAAGCAGATCGGCGCCGGGCTCGACAGCGTCAATGACGGCGAGCTCAGCAAATCGAGCTTCAACACCTATTTGACCGATCGCGTCGCGGGTTATGAGCTGCGTGAGATGTCGCCGGAAGAGGCGCCGGTCCGCCTGACGCGTCTCAACATGACGAATCGCGACGCACGAAAGTTCGGCGACTACTTCGTCAACCGCCGCATGTTCGCGACTCCAGGGGGCAAGCTGCCGGTCTGCGTCGAGCCGCTGCGCTATGTCGGCCATGACAAGCTCAAGCGAGACATCGACAATTTCAAGGCAGCCCTCAACGGCACCGCGGTCGAAGAGGCGTTCCTGCCCGCCAACACGCCCGGCACCATGGAGCATTGGCTGCGCAACGACTTCTACAAGAGCGACGAGGAGCTGGTGTTCGCGCTCGCCGATCTTTTGCACGTCGAGTACCGGGCGATCACCGATGCCGGCCTCACCCTGCAGATCGACAATCCGGACCTGCCCGATTGCTGGGGCATTTTCCCGGACATGACGCTGCCGGAGTTCCGCACCTATGCCGGCTTGCGGGTCGAGGCTTTGAAGCACGCCCTTAAAGGCATCCCGCCCGCGCAGACGCGGCTTCATGTATGCTGGGGCAGTTTCCACGGCCCGCACCACGACGACATTCCGCTGACCGAGATCATCGATCTGATCTTCGCCATCCCGGCAGGCAGCTATTCGCTCGAGGCGTCAAATCCACGCCACGAGCATGAATGGCGGATCTTCGAAACGGTGAAGTTGCCCGAGGGCGCTACGTTTGTTCCGGGCGTGGTCGGCCATGCCTCGGACTTTATCGAGCATCCCGACCTCGTGGCCGACCGACTGGAGCGTTACGCCGATCTGCTTGGCCGCGAAAACATCATCGCCGGAACCGATTGCGGCCTCGGTCCGCGCGTCGGTCATCCGACCATAGCATGGGCGAAGCTCGAGACCCTGGTCGAGGGTGCCCGCCGTGCGACCAGGCGGCTGTGGAAGGCATGACGCATCTTGCGCTCCGGCGCCCCGCGCGGCGCCGGAGCGCGGCAGCGCCATGAGGGCCGGGGCCGGGCGGCCCCTTAAGCCTGCTTCGCCTCGATGATCGCGCGCCGGATCGCGCGGGTGCGGGTGAACAGCTCCTGAAGCTTGTCGGCTTCGCCGCGCCGGATGGCGCGCTGCAACGCCGTCAGATCCTCCGTGAAGCGCTGCAGCATCTCCAGCACGGCTTCACGATTGGCGAGAAACACGTCCCGCCACATGACCGGATCCGAGGCGGCGATGCGGGTGAAGTCGCGAAATCCGCTTGCGGAGAACTCGATCACCTCGGATTGCAGGTCCTTTTCGAGATTGGTCGCGGTGTCGACGATGGTATAGGCGATGAGGTGCGGCAGATGCGAGACGATGGCGAGGACCTTGTCGTGATGCTCGGGATCCATCGTCACCACTTTCGATCCGACCGCCTCCCACAGTTGCCGGAGCCTGGCGACCGCTTCCGAATCGGCGCCGTTAACCGGGGTCAGGATGCACCAGCGACCTTCGAACAGCTCGGCAAAGCCGGAGTCCGGTCCCGAATGTTCGGTGCCGGCAACGGGATGGCCGGCCACGAACCGCACGCTCGCGGGCAGCAGCGGCTTCAGATCGCGGATGGCGGAGCTCTTGACCGAACCGACGTCGGTTAGGATGGTGCCGGGCGCCAGAGCGGGCCCGATCCGCCGGCCGATTTCGGCGTAGGCCGAAAGCGGTGTCGCGATCACCACGAGGTCGGCGCCGGCTACGGCCCGCCCCGGGTCGGCGCTGACGCGGTCGGCAAGCCCCAGAGCAAGTGCCTTGTCCAGGGTTTCCCGGCTCCGTGCGCAGGCGACGATCTCCCGCGCCAGACCGTCGCGCCGGATGCGCCGCGCCAGCGACGAACCGATCAGCCCGATGCCAATCAACGCAATCCGGTCGAACAGCACGCTCATGAGGCGACGAACTCGGCGAGGGCGGCCACCACGGCGCGGTTTTCCTCCGCGGTTCCGACGGTGATGCGCAGATATTGGGGCAGGTGATAGGCGCCCATCTGACGGACCAGAATGAACCGCGATTTGAGGAACGCTTGTGCCGCCGCGGCATCTTTGGGGGCAGGTGCGAACTTCACCAGCACGAAGTTCGCCACCGCCGGATTGACCTCGAGGCCGAGGCCGCGAATCTGGTCCTCGAGCCACGGCCGCCACCGATTGTTATGGTCCTGCGCTCGTTGCAGCGACCCCGTGTCGCCGAGCGAGGCGATTGCGGCGGCTTGCGCCGGAAGTCCGACGTTGAAAGTGCCGCGCGTGCGGTTGAGCACTTCGGCGAGCTCGGCCGAACCGTAGCACCAGCCGACGCGCAGGCCGGCCAGCGCGTGAATCTTCGAAAAGGTGCGCAGCATCACAACGTTGGGCTCGCTGGCCGCCAGCTCGAGCCCGGGTTCGTAGTCGTTGCGGGTCACGAATTCGGCGTAAGCGGCATCGAGCACCAGGATCGTGCTCTTGGGCAGGCTGCTGTGGAGGTGCATCACCGCCGCGCGCGAGAGACAGGTGCCGGTCGGATTGTTCGGGTTGGCCAGGAACACGACCCGCGTACGCGGCGTCACATGCGCCAGGATGGCGTCCGGATCGGCGGTGAGATTCCGTTCCGGTACGCTGACCGGCGACGCGCCCGCCGCCTGGGCCGCGATCGGATACATCAGGAAGCCGTGGCGCGAGCAGATCACTTCGTCGCCGGGTCCGGCATAAGAGCGCGCGATGAGCGCGATCAGCTCGTCGGAGCCGGTGCCGCAGACGATGCGGTCGGCATCCAATCCGAAATGCGCAGCGATCGCCTGACGCAGCTCGGTCGAGCCGCCGTCGGGATAGCGGAAAATTTCGGTAGCCGCCGCGCGATAGGCGGCGATCGCCTTGCGACTGGGGCCCAGCGCGCTTTCGTTGGAAGCGAGGCGGATGACACGCTGCGCGCCGACGATCTTCGCCTCGCCCCCGACATAAGGCGCGATGTCGCAGATGTATTGATGCGGCGCGGGTGCCGGCGGCTTATGGCTGGTCATTTCGCATCGAGCGGCAAAGGTCGCGCGTAGCTGCCCAACAGCCAGACTGGCGGCGCGGGCCCGCCGAGCGGGCGCAGCGCCGGGGCGAGCCGCGCCTCCGGCGCCGGGAACGGACCGTCGAGCTCGACCAGATGCCAGCATAGGCGCGCGCCCGTCTGATGGGCCGCGACATAGGTGAAGGGGATGCCGGTTTCGCCGAGAGCCGCGATCAGCCGCGCCCGGCTGGTCTCGCGCCGCGTCTCGATCACCAGCATGACGCGGTCGGCGTCGGTGGCGTCGGCGGGAGCGGCGGCGATGACCAGCGCCACATCCCTGGGATCGCGGCCGTCGCTGAAATCGGCAAACGGCAATCGCGCAATGACCCGAAGACCCTGGCCGCGCGCGCCGGCAAGCGCCGGCCACCACGCCGCCGCTTCCTTGTCGGACGGCATCGGCACGACTCCGACCGTGGCGCGGCTGTCGCCGACCGCGCTCACCACCTCGAGGCCCGAGCGCAGCACGGTCATCGGCGCCAGGCTGCCAAAATAGTCGCGCGCGACGTCCTTGAGGCCCGGCCCGGTGTCGGGCACCGCGATGGCGACGGTGAAGGGGCCCTGCATGGACACCGTGCCACCCAGCATTTCGCACCAGATGCGCAGCATCGATTGCCGCGGGAATGGCCCCTTATGACGCGCCATCAGCCGGCGCAGGATCTCGGCGACCCGGCCCGGGCGGAACGACGGCTGACCGGTCGACTGCTTGAGCGCGGCGATGCTCTCGACCACGAAAGCGCGCTCCATGATGGCCTCGTGGATGCGATCGTCGATCGCATCGAGGCGACGGCGCAAATCAGCGAGAGTGGGGTCGGGCGTGTTCATGGTCGATTGCTGCCAGAAGGCCGCTACTGATAGTTCGCAACGCGGCCGAAAGCAAAGAAAAGTACGCCGGCGCGGCAGCCGGGGAGCCCGCCACCCCGGTGCGGGGAGCCGGGCCCCCTTGGGGCTAGCCCATTGATTGGAAAGCGGCCGCGCGCCAGAATGGCGCATTCTCCACGGAAAAGAGCCTGCGTGTCGGTCTCGTCGCCTCTTCTCGATTTTGCCCCAACGGAACGCCCCGGCCGTGCGCTCGTGGTGACGGAGCCCTTGCCGCTCGACAGCGGCGCGTCGCTCTCGCAATACACCATCGCCTATCAGACCTACGGCCGGCTCAATGCCGACCGGTCCAACGCCATCCTGATCTGCCACGCGCTGTCCGGCGACCAGTATGCCGGCCCCGGCCGGCATCCGGTCACGGGCAAGGAAGGCTGGTGGAGCACCGTCGTCGGTCCTGGCAGGGTGCTCGACACCGATCGTTATTTCCTCATCTGTGCCAACGTGCTCGGCGGCTGCATGGGCTCGACCGGGCCGATGGAGATCGATCCCGCCACGGGCCGGCCCTGGGGGCTCAGCTTTCCGGTTATCACCGTCGGCGATATGGTGCGCGCCCAGACCAAGCTGATCGACGATCTCGGCATCGCCCAATTGTTCTGTGTCATCGGCGGATCGATGGGCGCGATGCAGGTGCTGCAATGGGCCGCCTCCTATTCGCAGCGGGTTTTCGCCGCGGTACCGATTGCCGGCGCGGCGCGCCATTCGGCGCAGAACATCGCGTTCCACGAGGTCGGCCGCCAGGCGATCATGGCCGATCCCGATTGGAACGGCGGCGACTACTATGCTTCGGGCCGAGGACCGGAACGCGGCCTCAGCGTGGCCCGCATGGCCGCCCACATCACCTACCTGTCCGATGCGGCGCTGCACCGCAAATTTGGCCGCAACCTTCAGAACCGGCGCGCCGTCACGTACGGGTTCGACGCCGATTTTCAGGTCGAAAGCTATCTGCGGCATCAGGGCAACGCCTTCGTCGACCGGTTTGACGCCAATTCCTATCTCTACATTACGCGCGCCTGCGATTATTTCGACCTGGCGGCGGAACATGGCGGCGTTCTCGCCGATGCGTTTCGCGGCTCGGCGACCCGCTTCTGTCTGATTTCCTTCACCAGCGACTGGCTCTATCCGACGCCTGAAAGCCGCGCCATCGTCCATGCGCTGAACGCGGTCACGGCAAATGTGAGCTTCGTCGAGATCGCGACCGACAAGGGCCACGACGCCTTTCTCCTCGATGAACCGGAGTTCTTTGCGACCCTGCGCGGCTTTCTTGACGGCTGCGCCCGCCACCGCGGCCTGCCCGCGACATGAAGGCCGACGCCGACGGCAACGCCGCGCTGGCCCATCTGCGCGGCGATCTCGGGCTTGCCGCCGACATGATCGCAGCCGGCAGCCGGGTGCTCGATATCGGCTGCGGCGAAGGCGAGTTGCTGGCGTATCTCACGCAATGGAAGGGCGTCGACGCGCGCGGGATGGAGCTCAGCCAGAACGGCGTCAATGCCTGTGTGCGGCACGGCCTCTCCGTCATCCAGGGCGATGCCGACCATGACCTTCAGGACTACCCCTCCGACTCGTTTGACTATGTCGTGCTGAGCCAGACCCTGCAGGCGACCTATCGGCCGCGCTCGGTGCTGGAGAATATGGTCCGCATCGGCCGTCACGCGATCATATCGTTTCCGAATTTCGCGCATTGGCGGATGCGGATCGGTCTGCTCACCCGCGGACGCATGCCGATCACGCCGTTCCTCGGTCACACCTGGTACGACACGCCCAACATCCATTTCTGCACCGTCCTCGATTTCGGGGATCTGTGCGATGACATGGGTGTCACGATCGAACGCAGCTTGACGCTCGACCGTCATGGCCGGCCGTTCCGCCTCAATCCGCGCGCCGGCCTCGCCAATCTCCTGGCGGAGCAGGCGCTCTTTCTGTTGAGACGCAGGACTTAAAGCGAGGGAGCTTGCGCATGGATTATCGCCGCCTTGGCAATACGGGCATGCGCGTGTCGGCGGTTGGCGTCGGCTGCAATCCGTTCGGCAACGAGGTCGATGCGGCGACGGCGGCGCGCATCGTCCACCGCGCCCTCGATCTCGGCGTCACCTACTTCGACACCGCCGATTCCTACTTCAACGGCCGGTCGGAAGAATTTCTCGGCCGCGCGCTGCAGGGCCGGCGCGGCGACGCCGTCATCGCCACGAAGGTCGGCAATCCGGTCGAATCGGGCGTCGCCGCCGGCGCCTCGCGCGGTTATCTCATCGCGGCCTGCGAGGCCAGCCTGCGCCGGCTGGGCACCGACCATATCGACGTCTATCAGGTGCATGCGCCGGACAGTGCCACCCCGATCGACGAGACCATGCGCGCCCTCGACGATCTCGTCCGTGCCGGCAAGGTGCGATATCTCGGCTGCTCGAATTTCTACGAATGGGAAATCGTCGAAGCCCTGTGGGTCGCGGACAAAGAGCGACTGACCCCCTTCGTCGTCGCGCAGGATTTCCACAACTTGCTCTACCGCGACATCGAAAAGCGGATGGAACCGTGCTGCGCCAGGTTCAGGCTCGGCATGATCGCCTATTTTCCGCTTGCCGGCGGGCTGCTTTCCGGCACGTATCGCCGCGGCGTCGCGCCACCCTCGGGCAGTCGCGGTGCCCGGCGGCCGAGCTTCGCCACCTGGGACAGCGCACGGAACTGGGCGGTCCAGGAGCATCTCGCCGCATTTGCGGCCCGGCGCGGCTGGGCCTTGCCGCAGATGGCACTGGCCTGGCTGCTCACACGGAAGATGACGGCCAGCGTTATCGCCGGCGCCGACACGCCCGAACATGTCGTCGCCAACGTTGCGGCACTCGATATCCACTTGTCGCCGGAGGACCTCGCCGAGATCGACCGTCTCACGCTGGTCGACGAAGACCGCACCACCGCGCCGATGCTGCGCCGCCGCTAGGGACCACCGCCGTTTCGAACGGCCGCGCCACCGGCGGCGCGACTAGGACCCGCCGATGTCGCGGCGATAGAAACCGTCGCTCCATTCGATCTTGGCGATCGCGTCGTAGGCGCGACGCCGGGCCTCCGCCACGGTCGCGCCCAATGCCGTGACGTCGAGCACGCGACCCCCGTCGGCAAAGAGGCGGGCGCCATCCCGCCGCGTTCCCGCATGGAAAATCTGGACCGCGGGATCGGCGGCGGCCCGGTCGAGCCCTTTGATTTCCCCACCGCGCCTGGCGTCGCCGGGATAGCCCTTCGCCGCCAGCACCACCGTGACCGAGGGCCGGGTATCCCAGCGCAAATCGAAGTCCTTGAGATCGCCGTCGCGTACGGCAAGGAGTGCCGGCAACAGATCGCTTTTCAGGCGCGGGAGCAGCGCCTGGGTTTCCGGATCGCCGAAACGAACGTTGAATTCGATCAGCTTCGGCCCGGCTTGGGTGAGGATCAGGCCGGCATAGAGCACGCCCTTGAATGGCATGCCGCGCGCCGCCATCGCCGCCACGGCCGGCTTGATGATCGTGGCAATTGCGCCCGCCTCGATGGCCGGGGTGAGACCGGGCGCCGGCGAGACAGCGCCCATTCCGCCCGTGTTCGGCCCCGTGTCGCCCTCGCCGACACGCTTATGGTCTTGTGCCGAAACCAGAGGCAAGACATTGATCCCATCGACCAGCGCCAGCAAGCTCGCCTCGGGGCCGGCGAGAAATTCCTCGATGACGATCTCCGCGCCTGCCGCGCCGAATTGGTGGTCGATAAGCGCACTGTCGATCGCAGCCTCGGCAGTCGCGACGGTGGT